>Ga0082335_1004372_pt1 | contig 21401 bp, 22 predicted proteins | sample Subgrocontami58m_FD_72375 | JGI IMG/M metagenome (GOLD analysis project Ga0082335, IMG submission 72375) | Subsurface groundwater microbial communities from S. Glens Falls, New York, USA - GMW37 contaminated, 5.8 m (SPADES assembly) (version 2) ...
TTCCATACTGGGCGGTGAAAGCTGTGGCCAGAGTCCGACCCGCTGCAGCAAAGGGTGAATCCCCATAGATAACAAGCCTGCCTTCCTTTTTGGCAGCCTCGATAACTTTAGCCCAGGCAGCATCTTGAGAGGTTGGAGGCGGGATGTTAGATGCAGGAGCAGATATGGGGACGGGGGCTGCAGGGGACGATGCTGCTGTAGGCGCAGATTTGGGGGTGCAGGATAATATGGTGGCGAGAATGGCTATAATTAGTATTACAGGTATTATTGACAAACGCGTGCTTCTCATTTTAATTTCCTTTTGATATTATCCATCAGGTGCTTATTTTGCTGTCTGCCTTTGGTGAATCGGCCAAATAATAACATGCGGAGTGTGGTTTGTAAACAGGAGGTGGGCATAGGTTAGTACTCAGGTAAGGAATTACCCTTTAATGGCATTTATTACTGCAGCCAGACGCTCCGCATGGTCCGAACCGAGCGCAAAATGGGTTGACATGAGCTTTATAATGGCTCTATAATGGTGCTGAAATAGATACATTATGGAGGCAATATATGCCTGTAAATCTATCTGTCAAGAACGTTCCCGATGACCTCGCCGACAAACTTCGTAAGAGGGCGAAGCTCCATCATCGCTCCCTTCAAGGTGAGGTAATGGTTATCCTGGAGGAAGCGACTGGGCCGGCGAAGCTCTCCCTTGGTCAGGCCGAGAAGCGCCTGGGATCTCTTGGTCTGGCAACCGGCGACGAGTCAACGGTCTGGCTCCGGGAACTAAGAGATGCCCGCTAAGGTTGTTGATGCCTCTGTCCTGGCGGCCTGGTGCTTCAGGGAACCGCGGGCTCAGGAAGCCCTGGAATTAATGCGAGGCTCGGACCTGTACGCACCGTCCCTTCTGGCCTACGAACTTGCCAGCATCGCGAAGCGGAAAGCAACTGCTTATCCGCAAAGTCTGAATGTTCTTGGTGAAGCTCTCCAGACAGGCTGGCCCTTCCTATCCGCTGGTGCGATGTAGACCATATGGCAGTATTACACCTGGCTATGGACAACGATCTCACCACCTATGACGCCAGCTATCTTTACCTGGCGCGAGAGCTAGGGTCGCCACTGGTCACGTTTGATAGCCGACTAGCCCGGGCCGCAGCGAAGACCGGGTCGTGATACGATACCGCCAAAATATGGCTCCGATTCATCACGATTCAGTTGATCCGCTCCTCCTCTATTTACTCCTCCATCTTAATCTTGTGGGTTCGTGCAACTATCCCTGAGGAGGAGGCCACTATGTGGTTAACTGGCCCTAAATCCTTGGGTTACACTCGGCTGTAAGGGGTTTGACTGAATGTAATCAATGCGGTAGAATACCGTATTCTTTATGAATAAATTCAGACAGTGGATAGAGAATCGGCACGATTACTCCCGCAACTGGAAAGCTATGATGGGTGGCAAGGTGCTGGGTTATTTTTGCTGCTACCTTCCTGAGGAAATCGCCTATGCTGCCGGCATCCTGCCGGTAAGGATTGTCCCGGGCAGTGAGCCTCAGGACCTGAGCAATCTCTACATCATGAGCTTTTTCTGCCCTTATTGCCGTAATTGCCTGGGCGAGGGACTCAAGGGCAGCTACGACTATGTGGATGGCATCTCTCTGGGGCATACCTGTGTCCAGATTGACCAGACCTACGAAAGCTGGCGGATGTACCTGCCCCATACCTTTGACTATTATCTTCCGATTCCAGGCAGCTTTGATGAATCAGGGAACCTTAAGCCCTTTCTGGCTGCCGAGTTGGGCGATTTCAAGGTTGCCATTGGGGAGTGGGCGGGTCGTGTCATCTCCAGTGCTGACCTGGGAAGGGCTATGGATGTCTACAACCGGCACCGCCAGCTATTGCATAAATTGTACGAACTGCGGCGCAATGAGCCGCCTCAAATCTCAGGGACAGAGGCTTTTGAGGTTGTTCTCTCCAGCATGTTTGTGGATAAGGCGGAGCACAATATGTGGCTGGCCGAATTTCTGGAGAGTCTCTCTAAATCCAATAAACGACTTCGGCCTGGCCCCCGTCTAATGATAATCGGCGGAGAGAACCATGACCCCGAACTTTTACAACTTATTGAAGAGCAAGGGGCAAACATTGTCATTGATGATCTGTGCATGGGCAGCCGCTACTTCTGGAATGAGGTTCTTCTCCCCTCTCCCTCGATGGGAGAGGGCCAGAGTGAGGGTGTGTCCCAGGAGAGGCTCCTTAATGCCATAGCTGCTCGTTATCTGGAAAAGCCGGGTTGCCCGGTAAAGGATATATCCAACGTACGAGGACGCCCCCGCCACGAGCACCTGATGAAGCTGGCGCGGGACTGGAGGGTTCAGGGCGTATTCATTGTCTATCAAAAGTTCTGCCACCCGCAGGAGTTGGATTTACCTTCTTTAAACAAACTTTTTACGGACAATGGCCTGCCGACCTGCGTGTTGGAGCTGGATACAACTCTATCTAAAGGGCAGGTAAAGACGCGGACACAAGCATTCCTGGAGATGCTGGAGATGAGATAATTCTCGTTTGTCATTCTGAGGTAGCGTAGCTACCGAAGAATCTCCAGTTACGCTATTCGTGAAATTGGAATCCAGACCGACGATGGAACAAGAGATTCTTCACTGCGTTCAGAATGACAAGAAACGGGGTACTATCGTTGTTAAGCCAAATAATTCTTGACCATTATCGGTGCCCAATAAGGGAGTAGAAATGCCCTACCCCACAAAACCACTCGAATGTTTTGCCTTATCCAAGGAGCTTCGGGCTAGACATTACCGGAATATAATGAATGCCCGCGAGCAGGGTAAGTTGCTCATCTGCGGCGGTGTTGTCGGACCGTGGGAGCTTCTGGAGGGGTTTGGCCCAATCGAGTTCTTCGAGGGGGAACCCTACGGAGCGGCTATCGCTGCTGAGCCTGAGCTAGCCGCCGCTGCCAACGAGGCCACCGATGCCCGTGGCTACGGCAGGGATGTCTGTCCTTATGCCCGTTCCTATTGGGGATCCATGTTCCTCAACCGCACCCCTTGGGGGGAGTTTCCGAAGCCACATTTTGCAGTTCAGTATCACCACAGCCACTGCGGCACCAACGACAAATGGTTCCGAGTTGTAAGCGAATATTACAATGTGCCTTACTATGTAATAGACTACCCCCGGCTGCGTCCTGCCGATGGGCACCTGACGCCGATGCAGGTCAAGCGCTACACCGAATATCTGATAGTGCAGTACCAGAGTTTTATCGAATGGGGCGAGAAGGTAACCGGTCGCAAATACGATGATGATAAGCTAATCCAGGCCCTCATCTACAAGCGGCAAAGCCAGCAGCTCTGGGGTGAGGTCTGCGAAATGCAAAAGACCATCCCTGCCCCCCTTAACCTGAGGACAGTTTATGGTCTGATGGCGCCTAGGGTATCGTGGGGCACTCGCCAGGAGGGGGTAGATTACCTTACGCAGCTCCGGGACGAGGTCAAGGACAGAGTGGCTAAGGGTATCGCCGGGCAAGCCGAAGAGCGGGGCCGCTTCATGCACGATTTTGTGGCCCCTTATATTGCCATGGATATAATAAAACACATCGAGAGCTATGGAGCGGCTCTGGTCATATCCCTATATATGGCAAACTGGGGTGGCGGCATCCAGGATGATGGCACGTGGGGGATTATCCCACCGTTTGAGACCCTTGGCGGTAAGCTGCCCCGGAACAGGGAAGAAGCTTTTAAGGACATCGCCAATTGGGACCTGAAACGGGACTGCTGGCTGAATATGTTCTCCTGCCGTATTAAGATAAGCACTGCCTTGGACTTCGTGGAGAAATGGAAATGCAACGGCGCTATCTATCACCTCAATCGAGGTGATGTGGGAGGGATGCTGGGCATCCTGAATGCCCGATACGCCCTCAAGGAGCGGGGCATCCCGACACTACTATACGAGGCCAGCGCCACCGACCGCCGAGACGTGGACATAGTCAAGGTCAAGGACCAGATAGATGCCTATATGGAGAGCCTGGGACTAAGGAAGCTGGGGTGATGGCTTTCTTTGGGCATCCCGCGAAACGAGGAAAATCCCCCTCTTTCCCCCTTTTGCCAAAGGGGGGGGGAATAAACTCTCCCCTAGAAAAAGGGAAATTAAGAGGGATTTGGGTGCCTTTGAACGAGTTTCATATAAGTCTCTTACAGTTAAATTGGAGGTTATTTGGTAGTATCATTGGTAGGATAGATGGACTACGCCATCGGGAGGTTGTTTGGATGCCTAACAAGAAGGAAACAGAAAAGCTATCTATAACCCTACCTGAAGAGCTGGTCGCTGAGTTGCGAGCTACGGTACCCTGCGGCAAACTGAGCGCATTTCTTGCTGAGGCGGCGGAGTTCTATCTGGCCTGGCGGCGCCAAAAGGCAGCACTCAAGGTTGGTTTCGGCGCCTCGAAGGACGAGGAGCACCCTGACCTGAAAACCCCTGAGGACTCCACCGCATACGTTCGCACCCTCCGTGAGGCGGACGAGGAGCGGCTTACCCGTTTTGAGGGTGACGGTGGAGAACAGCAGGTCGCTCCGTGCAGCGTGTGTGATAGACACTGATATTGCCATTGATTTTCTGAACCAGCGCAAGTATGCCGGAGAATTATTACAGCAGTGGGCTGGGGAGGGATTGTTGATTGTAAGTACCGTAACTCACCTTGAGATATATAGGGGAACGAGAACTGACGAAGAAGAGTGCACCGCAGTTTTTCTGGACCGATTGGTTTCGATTCCCGTGGATGTATCTATTGCCCGGCGGGCTGGGGCATTGCTGGGTGGACTCCGCCGTCAGGGTAAAACCGTTGGCATCGCTGATGCCATTATCGCGGCTACTGCACTTGGGATGGGTGTGCCTTTGCTGACGAATAACGTGGAGCACTATGTTTTTCCGGGGCTGAAGCTGGTGAGGGGGCTAGCGAAGTAGGGGCGAGTTTCAAACTCGCCCGCGAAACGTAACGTAATCCCCCTTCGCCCCCTTTATTAAAGGGGGTGTTCAGATGCGCCTTGGGTGCATATGAACGGGGGATTTTGTTTCCTTACCAGCTTGAAGACAGGATAGCAGTTGGAAGGTTGCACTGTGCCAACTCCCCTCAAAAGTAGTAAAATAACCTAAACTCCATATTGACTAGCCTATTTTGGGGAGGACAATATGTCAGTTAGCTTTACAGCAATATTCGAGAAAGGCGAAAAGTTCTACATTTACTATTGCCCGGAGGTTCCCGGCGCTAACGGGCGGGGTGAAACGATAGAGGAATGTCGTGAGAGCCTTAAAGGGGCGATTAAGCTAATTCTCCAGGATAGATTGGAAGATGCTTTAAAGGGAAAACCTGACGATGCCATTTTAGAAACTGTCGTAGTTGAATGAAACGACATGAATTTATACGACATCTACATCACCTTGCCACAATCGGGCAAACAAGAAGACGGCCATAGGCCATGCAATGAAAGTGCGTGACGTTATAAAGTTAGTTGAAGAGGATGGCTGGTACGTTACAAGAGGCAAAGGCAGCCACCGCCAATATAAACATCCTATCAACCCAGGTAGAGTAACAATCGCAGGCCATCCAGGCGATGACCTTTCACCTGGAACTTTGAACAGTATTATGAAACAAGCGAAGCTAAAAGAGGTGAAGTGATATGTATCGTTTTCTTGTAGTGATTGAAAAAGCAAATGGTAACTATTCGGCGTATTCTCCAGATTTACCGGGGTGTATAGCTACGGGGACGACCCGTGAAGAAACAGAACTCAACATGCACGAAGCTATAGAAATGCACATTCAAGGGTTGAAGGAAGATAATTTGCCTATTCCTGAATCTCAATCCTTCGCAGAATACGTAGCTGTGCAATGAGATTATATCTTAGTAATCTCGTTGACCGAAGCAGACTGGAAGTCGTTTATAGCCCTGCTGAGCATAGCTTTTAAGGAGGTCACCCATGTCCCAGAAATCCGTAAAATCTCAGGATGAAGTCAAAATCGTTTCCACCGCCTGCAACTCCCACTGCGGCGGCTCGTGCATTCTGCGGGTGCATATCAAGAACGGGGTGATTACCCATATCGAGACGGATAACGGAGAGGAACCTCAGTACCGCGCCTGCCTGCGTTGCCGGGGCTACCGGCAGCGGGTGTATCACCCTGACAGGCTGCTTTATCCTTTAAAGCGGGTGGGAGAAAGGGGAGAGGGCAAGTTCAAACGTGTGTCCTGGGACGAGGCCCTGGATACTGTAGCAGGCGAGATAAAGCGGGTCAGGAATACCTACGGTCCGCAGGCCATCATGCTCTATGGGCTGGGTGGAGATGTTAGCTGGCTCCAGGGCTGGCGGTGCGTTGATGTCCTGCTGTGCATGTACGGCGGCTATAGCCCGGCCTGGGGCGTACCCTCGTTCGAGGGTGGCAGTTTTGCTAGCATGGCCACCTATGGTTCCTTCAACACCCGCCATACGCGGGACGACCTGCTCAACTCTAAACTAATCATTATGTGGGGCTGGGACCCGGCCAACTCCATCCAGGATACCAATACAAGCTGGTTTGTGGCCCGGGCGAAGGAGAAGGGAGCTAGAATAGTTGCCGTTGATCCCCGGCACACCGAATCTGCGGCGGTACTGGCCCAACAGTGGATCCCTATCCGGCCCGGCACGGATTCAGCCATGCTCATTGCCATGGCCTATGTGATGGTCTCGGAGAACCTCTATGATAAACCTTTTGTAGATAAATATACCTTTGGCTTCCAGCAATATAAGGACTATCTTCTGGGCAAGGAGGACGGCATCCCCAAGACACCCCAATGGGCTGAGAAGATAACCGGCGTCCCCGCTCAGACTATTGCTGACCTGGCCAGTGAATATGCACGCACCAAACCGTCTGCCCTTATCGGTGGGATCTCTCCTGGCCGCACCGCCTACGGCGAGCAGTATCACCGGGCGGTAATGGTGCTGGCTGCGCTGAGCGGTAACATCGGCATCCATGGTGGCGACCCCGCCGGGAGGAACTGGGCTGGCCTCTTATCCTTCCCCTTCCTGAAGCTGGGGAGGGGTATGTATGCTGGCCCCAATAAAGTAGAGGAAGCTCTTCAACCACGGAAATATGCTATGGTCAACAAGGGATTCCATGTGGCCGGCCATATCCACTTCAACAAAATCCCTTATGCTATCATGGAGGGCAAGGCCGGGGGATATGACGCCGATATAAAGCTGCTCTATACCGTCAACACCAACTATCTCAACCAGCACCCCAACATCAATGTAATAATCAAGGCTCTCAAGAAGCTGGAGTTCCTTGTAGTCCACGAGCAGTTTATGACGGCAACAGCCAAGTTTGCCGATGTGATACTGCCCTCCAATACCTTCCTGGAGCGGCATGACATCACCACCGGCGAGGGCATCCCCCACATAAGCTATATGAAAAAGGTGATTGAGTCCGTCGGCGAGAGCAAGTCCCATCTGGATATATGTATCGGGCTGGCGCAGAAACTGGGAATAGAGGGGTATTGCGATAAGACTCAGGAGGAATGGTGCCGTGAGATTGTTAAGCCCAGCATCGTCCCCGATTTTGAGCAATTTAAAGAGAAAGCCTTCTACCGGGCGCCGTTAACCGAGCCTTATGTGGCTTTTAAACAGGAGATAAAAGACCCGGAAAACCACCCCTTCCGCACACCATCGGGCAAGATAGAGATTTATTCGCAGAAGCTTGCTGAGTTCAAGAATCCTCAGATACCTGCCGTCCCGAAGTATTTGGATACTTGGGATACCCCCTGGTCCAGCAAGGGTAAGAAATATCCGTTGCTGATGGTCTCCTCACACCACAAGGTACGCGCCCTGAGCCAGAACCACAATAATCCCTGGATGCAAGAGCTGCTGCCTCAGGCTATCACTGTCAACTCGGCTGATGCGGCCAGTCGTGGTATTAAGAACGGGGATAAGGTACGCATCTTTAACGACCTCGGTGAGATGATGCTTCCGGCTAAAGTGAATGAGCGGATAATGCCCGGTGTGGTGGATGTCCCGCAGGGGTCATGGTATGACCCGGATAAAAATGGGGTGGACAGGGGCGGCTGCGTGAATACGGTAACGCCTGATGAGCCGTCGCCGGGTGGAGCGCTAGCCAGCAACGGGGTGCTGGTGCAGGTTGAGAAGTGGGATGTGAGAAGCGGGAAATGAGATGCCCACCGGCCTAATTTCCTCGCCCCTTGCGGGAGAGGAATAAGGTGAGGGGTAGTTTTAGATAGAAATGGAATCTTATGGACGCATATCTGGATATTGAGACGACGGGTTTATCGTCTTCTTGCGATAGGATAACCGTCATCGGCCTCTATCTGGTTAAGGACAGTGATAACAAACTGGTCCAGTTAGTCGGAGATGACATAACAGAAGATAGTATCCTTACGGCTCTTCAGGGCGTTGGTAATATCTTCACCTACAATGGCCGGCGGTTTGACCTGCCATTTATACATGCCTGTACCGGGATTGATCTTTGCCAATTGCACCACCATCATGACCTGATGTTTGATTGCCGGAATAGAGGCTATTATGGCGGCTTCAAAGCGGTTGAAAAGCGACTGGGAATTTGCCGGAAGCTTGCGGGGATTGACGGATTAGAAGCTGTCCGGTTGTGGTGGAAGTATGTGAATGATTATGATCGGAAAGCCCTTGAGTTATTGTTAAAATATAATGCCGAAGACGTGATGAACCTTAAGGTCCTCAGGGAGAGGCTATCGGGAGGTGAGAAGTGGGAAGCGGGAGGGGGTTAGTTCTTCATTCTGGGTAGCGTATGTTCTATCCCGATATATCGGGACCTTTGCTGGCGATGGGCAAGGTTAAGAATAAATTGTTCCCCTTCCCCCCGTTGCTTTCCATCCAGAGCCGGCCCTGGTGCAATTCAGCAAGTTTACTTGAGAGGGCTAATCCCAGTCCGCTTTCTGCGCTCTCTTTGCCATCGGGTTCTCCCAACCGGTAAAAAGGAAGAAATGCCTTTTCCCGGTCACCGGAAGGAATCTCAGGGCCAAGTTCGGCAATGCACGTCAAAACCTCGTCCAGTGACACAGTCAAATCCAGAGTTATTTTCTCGCCGGGGTTACTCCACGCGCTGGCCCGGGACAGGAGGTTGTGGATGATTTGTTCACACCGTAGCGGGTCTGCTGATACATAGTGAGGGGATTCGGGAAGACTGACTTCCAGGTTTTGACCACGGGACGTGAGAAGCGGCTTAATCTTCTTTGAAACGGCACGATGTATTTCGACTATATCTATCGTTTGAAGCTCCAGGTTCAGGCTGCCCCCCTCGGCGGCAACGTAGTCCACTGTATCAGTTATCAGTCTTTCCAGTTTCTCTACGCCGCTATTCAGGTTGCGAAGCAGTCTCCCCTTAAGCTCGTCAGAGGTATTCTTCTCTCTGGCTTGCAGCAACTCGGCAGTAGCCTTGACGACAGTTATGGGTGTTTTCAACTCATGAGCGATGGTCAGGAGCAGGGTTTGCCTTAAACGGTCGATTTCCTGGAGTTTAGTGTTACTTTCAGCGAGCTGGCCGGCCTGCCTCCGTACATCTCCCAATAGCGATTCAACTCGTTGCCGTTCAGAGGTCAGACGTAATATCAGGTGGAGGACAACGACAGCGGTGATTGCCATAAAAAGGATCCTCAAAGGGATTTGCTGCACATTGTAGGATTCCGGAGGAAAATAGGTTAAATATGTCCATGCCATCCACCCGAGCCACAAAGCCGTATAGAGGGCGCCCAGGAGCCAGCCAAGGCGCATTACCCCGATGACCAGCACCGGGAAGAGAATAAGGTACAGGTCGTTTGTTTGAAGAGCGCCTGCCTGTGCCGATACTGCGGCCCACCAGCCAACCAGGATTACCACGTTATCCAGTCCGAATCCCACAAGGAAAGCTAGTAGCAGTCGTTTCCTCGAAAGAGCTAAAGCCAATAATGCGTCATAAAGCAGGGCAAACCCGGCTAATCCCAGTAACGGTAAGTAAGCGAAGGTTTCTCGATAGTAGGCAGACCCTATCATAGCCGTTGCCGCCACGCCGACACGGGCTGCAACCCAGGCCCACTCGGTAGCCATATTGGTGTGTACCCCGAGCCGCTTCAATGTTGTATCAAGGCGGCTTTCGTTTTCTTCCGAAATTATCATGGACTGTTTCTCTTTTTTCACGAGGTGATAGGATTCGATGCTGCCCTTAGTTTTCCCTCAGGATATGGAGTATCTGTGGGCTGTAGGCAAATCCAGCCAGCAATAGTCTACGCAACTAATGGGATTGCGTCAAGAAGTCTGGAAAGATAGGCGACGGTAATTAGCATTCCTCGCCACTCAGGTTTAAGTAGGTCTAAAAAATAATGCTCCAACTTTTAGGTTCCGGCTTTTTTAGTTGTTTTGATATTGGTTATTTGAATTTGTTTAGTGTTTAGATATTAGTGCTTAGAGTTTCTAGTTTATCTGGGTCAGGGGATTCCAAAGTTGGTTAAGGTTTTTTTGTTTATTAAGCAGGCCGTTTTTAATCTAAACTAAATTTACTTTAACGTGCTAAGGTAATCTGCCAGGGCCTGCACCTGTTTTTCGTTCAAGTTAAGTTGGGGCATGAGACCCTGAGGGAAAACATCGGCGGGATTTCGTAGCAAGCGGGCGAAGGTATCCCTGTCATATTTACGGGCGATATAGGACAGGGCAGGCCCCACCTCTCCACCGCTCTGGCCGATGGTATGGCAGGTCTTGCACCCGGCGCCGGTAAAGAGTTCCTTTCCTTCGTATTCTATGGTAGGGACAAGGTTGGCTCCTTTCATAGCGCTAGTTTGCCCCCCCGCCTGTTTTCCCGGCCAGCGCCAGTTCGGGTCGGCAGATTTATGAGCTATGAACCTGTTATCGGTGACTTTATTCCTGTTGTTCTGCATGGTCGCCAGGAAAATAGTCAGGTATTTAGTTTCGTCACGGGAAAGCTGAAAACGGGGCATAGTGGAAACAAGATTCATGGCCTGGGGACTGATGAAGTGGGCATAAGTCCACATCCAGTCCCGCCGGCTACCCACCTCGCTGAGGTCAGGTCCTTCATTCCCACCCTCTCCGTTTATCTGATGGCAACGCAGACACATATTAACATTAAGGATTATTTTCCCCTGTATCACAGCCCCGGTAGCTTGGGGAGGCAATGTTTTTTCCGTGTGACAGGCATAGCAGGTTGCTTGTATATACTCACCTTTGAGCAGGCGTTTATTCTGCCCCTCGGTTTCACCGTGGGCTATTGACGTTGTTGTCCCCCGCTCATTACCACCGTGGCAGACAGCGCAGCCGAATTTTTCTGGCGGATGGCTGTCCAGTAGAGAAGGATGTGTGCGGAGGGGTTCGGGCGCGTTGGTGAAACCGGGATTTTCCACCGCCAGGTGGCAGGTCTGGCAGCGGTCCAGGCGGCGGAGTTCGCCGATGTTCTGTTGTTTAAGCTCTACCCGCTGGTTCCTTGCCCACTCCTGCTGGGATGTTGTCTGAGAATTAAGTTCGACCATGTTGAAATAGGCTTTTTGATAGCCGGGGAACTCCTTACGGTAGGCATCCCATATCGTCAAACCCATTACAACGGACAATATTAAACTGAAAACCACGAGCCATTTACTCATATATCCATCACGGTCCCGGCCAGTTCTGCCACGGCCAGTAGAAATTCCAGATTGGCCCCCGGAAATACACGCCTATCACTGTAAAGATGATGGTAACCAGCCAGACCAGGCTCCATATAATCATTACAAACATGCGTTCTTTAGCGAACCAGACGCCAACTCCACGGGGGTCTCTATCCAGATAAGGTAATAAAAGCAATCCCATCACAAAGAGGGTAGGTAGGACTACACCACCCCAGAAGGCGGAATAGCTCACTAATTCCTGTATGCCGAGGAAATACCACGGGGCTTTGGAAGGGTTGGGTGGCTGGTTGGGGTCCGCTATAGGCTCCAGAGGGGCATTCCAATACAGAGAAACGAGAAGCAGCAGAGCGGTAGTGAGCAACAAAAACAGCACCTCGAGATAGAGTACCCGTGGGAAGGAAGGGATAGTCTCCTCAGCTTCAGGTTTCTTTAGTAACCCGCTGGTTTTTAGTTGTGGCCTGGCCAGTCCCCCATCCTTGCGAATCCGCCAGAAGTGGTAACCGATGAAAACAGCAGCCACGGTGGGTAGAAGGGCAACATGGAGCACATAGAAGCGTAACAGGGCCTCGCCGCCTACCGTATCGCTACCCAGCAATAGCAGGCGAAACTTAGCTCCTAAAACCGGGGCATAGCCAATGATATTGGCGCCGACTGTGATGGCCCAGAATGAAAGCTGGTCCCAGGGTAGTAGATAGCCGGTGAAACTGAGAGCCAGTGTAAGTATCAGTAATACAACGCCAATAACCCAGTTGAATTCCCGCGGGGGTTTATACGCAGCGGTATAGAATACGCGGCAGGTGTGGAGTACTACAGCTATAACCATGGCATGAGCGGCCCACCGGTGGAGGTTCCGCATTACGCGGCCAAAGGTAACAACATTTAGAAAGTCCTGCATTCGTCCATAGGCTTCATCGGGGGAGGGGACGTAATAGAACATTAGCCAGATTCCTGTAACCAGAAGGATGAAGAACAGAAAGAGGTTGAGTAGTCCCAGCCCCAGGGTAAATTGAGGGAGCAGGCTATAGGGATGGACACGGGTGGAATGGATATGAAGGAACCAGTTGTTGACTATCATGGCCAGACGCTGCCGCACTTCCGTCGGGTAACCTATGCGGACGAAGGAATTATAGGCATTGCGGGGTATCTGAGCAATCACCTCAGCGGCTGCCCGTAACCGGGATTGAGGTTTTTCAACGGTTTCTTGAGCGGGGCCTGTGGCTGTATTATTTTCTGCTCTATCGTTCATTCCAGGTAACCGACAATCTTTATCTGGCCGTCAGGAACCGATAAAATACTGGTTGGCGCTGTGTCTCTCTTTTTCAGCATTAAGTCAGATCCCGTTTGACCTTTATCTAACCAGAATACAACGCCTTCCTTTCCATAATCAAATATACCGGTGATGCTGGATGGCTGAGATAGGGCTACGATCACCCGTTCCTTCCCTTCCGTCACAGTTATAGCTACAATACTGGTATCGGTAAGGCTGTTGTCTTTCCATTTTTGCCGGCTCAGAACTAGCTCATTGCCATTACGGGCCCAGGCCAATGCCCCAAAGGTCTGGTCTTTTATTTGAGCAATTACTCGTTCCTGTCCTGTCTTCAAGTCCATTACTGTAAGGGTATTGCCAGGAGGCGGTCCAATGCCGGGGATATACTTAGCCGGTAACGTTTCAATATCTGAACTTAGATAAGCAAATTGCAGGCCATCAGGTGAGAGCACAGGTAACCTGACAAACTGAGACTCTGTTATTAACTGTCGTAGCCCGGTGCCGTCCGGTTGTACACCCCAGACCCCATGTCCCCACCCCCCACCGAAGGGATGAACTCCGTAAAGATAAATATCACCGGTCTGTGTAGACCAGGCAAAGGGGATAAAAACTATCTCCTCGGGAACTGGATGGGTTTCTGACTTAATGACTTCCTGCGCCCATCCTTTCTCCAGATCGGCTATTAACAGGTGCCACGAGGCCTGCCGGCTGCTAGTACCCCTTAGCCCTACCTCGGTGAAAGCCAGTCGTTTTCCTACGGGCTCCAGGGTAAAACCGAGAATGGCGAAACCGTCTGTAGCTTTTATTTGCCAGGTCTGCCTGGCGCCGAGATCTGATGTCTCAATGTAGTTATTGGCCGGGTTCAGTCCGTCCACTACGAGATAGGCCACTGTTCGTGCTCCCTGAGATACCTGAACGTTTTCGATAGGTCTGGGGGTTGATGAAGATATAACAGCCTTATAATCCGGCCGCACAATTCCCAGCGTGGCCCCAAAGAGCTGGTTTACAGTAATCAGGGCGCTGCCGGAAGGCACAGTCAAATCTTCGACCCTGTTCTGTCCGTTTTGTTTTGACGAGGAGACCAGCAGTTTAGCTGGCGGAGCTTCATCTAAGGGCCTGACCGTGAGTAAACAGGTGTCTCCATGGTTTGACATGCCCTGCACCATAGAGTTATTGCCTGCTCCGGCCTGCTGGGGCGCCTGGGGCTTTCCGCCAAACAATGGGCTGCAAGCCGACAGGGCTAGAAGTAATATCAGGAACGTATTAAGGATAATGATATTCTTTTGGAAATAGCCTCTGTGCGTGAAGGATGCCTTTTGTAGGGGCAGGCCTTGTGCCTGCCCAGGGCGACCACAAGGGTCGCCCCTGCGGAATATCGATATTGTGCGGTGGTCGTGCATTTTCATTTTTATCATAGCTGAAACAATGTACCTCTGGGGACGGTTCTTTCCAGGTCGACGACGAGGCTTCCATCCGGCGACTGGTCGATCTTTAACCAGGGCAAAGGGTCGGGCGCCGGGCCGCGAATGACAAGCCCATTACGGTCGAATTTGCTGCCGTGGCAGGGGCACTGGTATCCCCATTCCACGCTGCCTACGGTGCAGCCCAGATGCGTGCATACGGCCGACATGGCAAATAGCCCCCCGTTAGTAGCGTTGACAACAATTTTGGAATCGGGCAATAGCTTTTGAGCGCCTGGCGGGAAGTCCTCCGGTTTACCGATTTTAACAATAGTTGATGACCCGTAGTTTACGTTAGGCAGCAAAAAACGCACTGTAGCGAACGTGGATATTAACACAGGGGCGATTATACTACCCCACCCCAGCCACCGAATAAACTCCCGGCGGGATAGGCCATTTTTATTGCTATTTTGTTTTTGCATAGCCGAAATTCCTTGTCCTATACTATCGTCATTCCTAGCTAATGTCAATTTCAATAAATCTCTATTGACAACCACCCTCCTCGCCCCTAAAATGCGCTTATCATATTGGTCCTGGTTTATCAGAAAGGAGAGATTATGGAAAGGCAATTGGAGCGGCGCCGTGAGGAGGAGCCAGTCGTTTTTTCCCGGATTATCGAAGAGATGTGGAGCCGCCTCAAAACTCTAAATGAAACGGTGGCGGCTATGTCTCACGTTATCAAGTATAACGACGTCCCGTGGAATCAGAATGCAACTACTTATCTTAAGAATTATACCGGCCCGGCGGGTATCCCCGGCTGGCTATCCAAAGTACCTATACACACGCTAGACCTCCGTGAGCAGATGGTTTTCGCCGGCCGCAAATCGGGGAAGCACCGCCATTACCAGGAGGCATTCTTTTATATCATCGAGGGGGAAGGTTACGAAATCCACGATGATAAAAAGTATCCCTGGGAGGCCGGGGATGTAATGTGCGTCCCCACTTACTGCATTCACCAGCACTTCAACACCGGTAACCAGAATGCACGGCTGTTTTTCAATTTACCCAATGTTTTCGACCTGATGGGTCTGTCGTCTATTGAGCAGATAGAAATGCATGAACGCTACCAGCCCCCGGAGGGCACAACGCTGGTCCGCAATGCGGAAGGTAATGTTATAGGCTATAAGACGGCCTCGGGTGAGGAGCTTCGCTTTGGCGCTGTGGACCTGGAGTATATGAAAATGATGGAGGGCAGGAAGGATAAAGGGTTCAGCGGCGAGCCGAAGAATACGTATCAGCATTACAGGAAGACCCTTCAGGACACGATTACCTGGCGGTTGAATATTCCCCACGTAATCAAAGGTAAAGACAAACCCTGGGAAAATACCGAGATGGGCAAACTCAAATTTTTAATAAGCCCTTATAACCCCGGCCCGTTACTGCTCTATGACGCCTATCTCCAGGAGTTGCCTCCGGGGGGGAAATCCGGCAAACACCGCCATGTGGGGGAAGAGGTGCATAAGATTCTTTCTGGTAAGGGCTACGATATTCACGATGGTAAGAAATGGGACTGGGATACCGAGGATGTGGTGCTTATTCCTAACAATACTGTCCACCAGCACTTTAATGCCGACCCTCGCCATCCGGCAACTTTCTTATCTCTCCACTCCAGGCTGTATCACTATATCGGACACGGGGGTATAGAGCATCTGGAGGATGCTGTTTGAGAGGTGGGATGTAAGAGGTGAGAGGCGGGATGTGGGAAGCGAGACGCAGGAGCGAACACACCGGTTCGCCCATTAATACGTAGGGGCAATCCCTCGTGGTTGCCCATTAAAACCGTTTGGAGCACGATGCATCGTGCCCGTAGCAAGCAAGACGTAGAAACCCCGACGCATCGTGGCTCTGAAGAAGTAAGTAAGACCCGCTGTTAGTAATCAATATTTTCTGCTAAAATGACACCATGAGAATAGGCGCTTTTGAGATTAATGAACCGTTGCCGGAGCTGTCGGATCTTCAGGCTTTAGCAACCTTGCGCCCCTGGGTAGATGTCGGGGGGGTGGGTAATATGGTTTTGAACCGTTTAGAGCAACAACTGGGGTCGAAATCCCTCGGGCATGTAGCCAGGCCGGGAAATTTCTTTGATTTTACCCGCTACCGGCCCACTATCTATACTCAAGACGGGCAGCGCCTGGTTGCCGTGCCCAACTCACTGATAAACTACTCCCAGCCGGCAGAGGGCAATAGCTTTCTTTTCATGCATCTACTGGAGCCCCATGCCTTCGGCGAAGATTATGTGGACTCCCTTTTGAGTGTACTGGAGAAACTGCGGGTTAAAAGGTATTGTCTCCTGGGCGCGATGTATGATATGGTCCCTCATACTAAGCCGCTTCGTATTACCGGTTCAGCTACCGGCGGCCCGGCGGAAGAGATGCTAAAGAAGTTCGGGGTTAAGTCCAGCACCTACCAGGGGCCAACAACTATCATGGCCCTGATAGCCCAGGAGGCTGCAAAACGCCAGATCGAGACCATGAGCCTCATCGTACATCTTCCCCAGTATGTCCCCCTGGATGAGGACCATGCAGGTGAACTCAGTTTACTGCGGATGCTGGGAGCTTTCTACGGCCTGAGTATGGACCTCAGCGATATAGAGCAAAAAGCTAACCAGCAATATATGGAGATTAACAGGGCTGTAGAGCTAAACCCCCAGGTAAAGGAGATGGTCAGTCAACTGGAGAAATACTACGAGTCCATTCTCCAGCAGGAACGCGGAGAAAAAGCAAACAAACTATCGCCTGAAGTGGAAAAGTTCCTTAAAGATATCAGTAAACGTTTTGGACAAAGCTGAGTTACCTTATGAGATTCACTACTACTTAGTGATAAAAATAGTTGACATAATGTAGGGGCGATTCACGAATCGCCCCTGCGATTTTAACTAACATGAACTAATAACGATGTAAAAAGTAATGTCGCATAATTCGTCATTGCGGGAAGCGGAGCGACGAACAAATCTCCGCTTTTGGATGAGTAATCAGCCTCAAAATGATAAAGTTGCTTCGTTTCACTCGCAATGACGGGGTACACTTTTTCAATCATCATGCATCAAAATTTAATGCGTTTGTATTAATAACGAATTACCCACCGGGAGGAGTTATGGACTTTACAGAGATTATATATTCCGTTGACGAGGGAGTAGCTACTATAACCCTTAACCGGCCCCAAAAATTGAATGCCTTTTCCAGGCAAATGGGGGCGGAGACCAGAGAGGCTATACTCCAGGTCAGGGATGATCCTCAGGTTAAAGTCCTGGTGATTTCAGGCGCGGGCCGCGCCTTCTCAGCCGGCGCCAGCGTTAAAGATTTGCTGGAATCCAGAAAATACTTTGACAAGTGGGTCAAGTCAGAGATATTGCCAAATATTATAAATATTTCTGGTATCGTCATGAGTATGGCTAAACCCGTCATCTGCTCCATCAATGGGCCGTGTGTTGGGGCGGGAATGGAATTAGCCAATGTATGCGACTTGCGAATAGCCTCGGACCGGGCGCGATTTGGGATGGTCTTTGCCAGGATGGGGATGCTTCCTGCTGGTGGTGGTTTGTATACATTGCCCCGGATTTTAGGAATGTCCAAAGCCCTGGAACTGGTGTGGACGGGCAAGATTATAGATGCCCAGGAGGCCCTGAGGATTGGCTATGTAAACCAGGTGGTGCCTCACGATGAGCTGGCTACGGCGACGCGTGAGCTGGCCGTGCAGCTAGCCAGAGGGCCCTCCCTGGCTATTGGCATGATGAAGAACTTGGCCCACCGCTATCTTGACATGGCCTTTTCTGAGGTTGTGCCCGTGCATGAGAAAGCCTGTATCGAGGTTGGCCGCAGCGAGGATGCGCTGGAGGGGCCGAAGGCTTTTCTGGAGAAGCGTGAGCCGATATTTAAGGGGAAGTAATTGGGAAAAATCCCCAGTACCACTTTAAGGGGGTGTGTTGCCTCAATTTGTCTGAGAAGTCACGATGCATCGGGACGACGAAGAATCCGGGGTTGGGAAGATTTCTGAATTTGTTACCACACCACCTTTTCTTTTTCCAAATTGTCTATCTCCTGAGGCGTTAACCCCAGAAGCTCCCCCAGCACGTAGGAATTATGCTCCCCGAATAACGGGGCGCTGTTTGTTATCCTGGCCGGCGTTTCGGATAGCTTCCAGGGTGGGGCTATTACTACCTGCTCCCCCAGTGCTTTATGTGTCATCTTTTGCCATACACCCCGCTCATGGAGGTGAGGGTCTTCATACAACTGTTTCCCGTCCATCGAGGGAAATCCCGCCACCCCGGATTTCTGAAGAAGGTGCATGGCTTCATAAGGCGTTCTCTGGCAAGTCCATGCCTCTACTAGCCGGTCAAGCTCGTCCTGGTTTTGCAGGCGGTGGGCTAGACTTCTAAACCTCTGCTCTCTGGCCCATTCAGGGTTGCCTATAGCCTTTATAAAAGATACCCATTCTTGCTCATTGGTTATAGCAACGCTCAACCACTGGTCATCGCCGAGACATCGGTAGCAATTATGGGGCGCCCAGATTTCATCCCTGTTTCCCATGCGGGCCGGCTCCTGGCCGTTCGAGGCTAACTGGAGGAAGGCATCCCCGCAGAGAGCAGCATTGATTTCAGTGGAGGAGAGGTCAATAAATTGCCCCTGGCCGCTACTCTGCCTGTAATTCAGGGCAGCCAGGATAGCAAAGGCGGCAGTAGTAGCGCTGAACAGGTCCACTTCCCCTCTAATATCCGAAGGATCTCCACCGGGATAGCCGGTGATATGGGACAGGCCGCTTAAGGCGGCGAAGTTAGAGGCATATCCCGTATATCCCTTCAGGGGGCCGGTAGCGCCCAGCGCCGATGAGGAAAGGTAGATAATATCTGGCCTGATAGACTTGAGTTCCTCGTATCCCAGCCCCAGCCTCTCCATGGTGCCGGGCCTCATATTTTCCACAACGATATCGCTCACCTGAACCAGCTTTTTAGCCAGTTCGACCGCTCCGGGTTGGGAAAGGTTGAGGCTCACGCTGAGCTTGTTAAGGTTAATCTGGTTGAACACCGGAGACTCATCGAGACTTTTAAACTGCTGGCTGGTGGTCAGGGAGTTCATACGGGAGATGTCGGGGCGCCGTCGGCTCTCCACTTTAATTACCTCGGCCCCCAGAAGGGCGAGGATAGCTGTAGCATGAGCGCCGGCCCAGGCCCAGGAGAAGTCGGCAATGCGGATGCCGGATAAAGCTTCCATTATTTACAATCTCCCTTGTTCTTTAAGTTCTTTTCTTACTTCTGCGTAGTCTCTGAAACCTGTTTTCGTACGGAGGGTGTTATCCAGATCAAGGGCGTCTTCCAATTCTTCAAAACGGGCTAATAGATATTTGTAATCTTTAAGGTTTAGAACTATCGCTTTTTTTCTATTTTTTTCATCCACTAAATATCTCGTTGAAACCATTATTTTGCACCTCCACATAAAACGAACGCTAGTGTACTGTCTCTGGCATAGCTTTATAAAGGGGTTACTAATGTCATCCTTGAGGAGTCACGAGTTATCGTGACAACGAAGGATCTCAGGGAGGGGTAGAAAATCATAAACACTCTTTATGTCCGCGAATTTAATGATAATAATAAGGTGGCACATCCCCCACCCTGAGATTCTTCGCTTCGCTCCTCCGAGTAAAACATCGGAGTCCGATACCCTTTCGGACAGAATGACAGCGCCAGACTATTTTCATCCTCCACATAGAAAAACCTGGATTCCGGATCAAGTCCGGAATGACCAGAATTGTATAATTTTTTTCAAGACACTACACTACACCTATAATATTTTTGGGGCGACTTATTAATTAACTTGGATTATTATATCAGCTTTACGCTGCCCGAAGAAAGCGTATCTACCACTTATCGTTTTTTTGTTGTATATTGTTTTTTAACCGGAGGTAATACCGATGAATCATCAACCCCTGTCCACAATCGGCCAATCCCCGAAGTTGTCTGACTATGATAAAGTGTACGGCTCGTTCCACTGGGAGGACGTGGAGCCAGAGTTCGACTGGCACCGCACAGGGCGCGTTAATATGGCCCATGAGGCCATCGACCGCCATGCCCTGACCTGGCGAAAAAACAAGGTCGCCCTCTATTATACGGACGATGGCCGGAATGAAAAATATACTTTTCTGGAGTTAAAACTCCTCTCTAACCGATTTGGCAATGTGCTAAAAAAGCTGGGCATTGGCAAGGGAGGCCGGGTCTTTGTGTTCATGCCCCGTTCACCGGAGCTATATGTAGCCATGCTGGGGATTGCTAAAGTGGGGGCTATCGCCGGCCCTTTGTTCGAAGCCTTCATGCAGGATGCGGTGCGGGACCGCCTGGCGGATAGCGGAGCTAAAGTAATTATTACAACGCCAGAACTAAGAAGAAGGATTCCCGTACAGGATTTGCCGGCCTTGAAGCACGTTATTATGGTTGGTTCTCCAGTAGCAGAGGGTGAGGTGGACTATACAGCGGAGATGGATCTGGCTTCGGATAAGTTGGAGCCTGAGTGGTTGACGCTTGACGACCCGCTTATTCTTCACTATACTTCTGGCTCAACAGGCAAGCCCAAGGGTGTACTCCATGTCCAGAGGGCTATGATCGGCCATTTGCAGACTGCCAGATGGGTGCTGGATTTACAGGATACCGATATATACTGGTGCACTGCTGATCCGGGTTGGGTAACAGGCACTTCTTATGGAATTTTCGGGCCATGGCTGAACGGTGTTTCCAGCCTCATTCTGGGGGGGCGTTTTAATGTCGAAAAATGGTATGCCACCATTGAAAAATATAAGGTGAGTGTTTGGTATAGTGCTCCCACCGCCTTCCGCCGCATGATGTGCGATGGGGATGATGTAACTAAAAAGTTCGACCTCTCCAGTCTGCGTTTGATTTATAGTGTCGGGGAACCGTTGAACCCGGCGGTTATTGAGTGGGGCAGGCGCGTTTTTGGATTGACCATTATGGAGAACTGGTGGATGACCGAGACAGGGATGATGTTAATTGCTAATTATCCCTCGTTACCCGTCAGGCCGGGCT
>Ga0082335_1004374_pt1 | contig 21384 bp, 19 predicted proteins | sample Subgrocontami58m_FD_72375 | JGI IMG/M metagenome (GOLD analysis project Ga0082335, IMG submission 72375) | Subsurface groundwater microbial communities from S. Glens Falls, New York, USA - GMW37 contaminated, 5.8 m (SPADES assembly) (version 2) ...
GTGGAAAAATAATGGTTCCCAACCCTGCCCCGGATTGCACTATACCCTGAGCCAGACCCCGCCTGGTTACAAACCATCGTGAGATTGTAGGACCTACGCTGCCGAAGTTAGCGCTATTTCCTAGTGCCATAAAGATAGCAAGGATGAGATAGAATTGCCATAGAGTATTGCTCGCCGAGAGTAATAGATAGGTGCCGCCGGTAAAAAGACCACATACCCCCACCATAATAACGGGGCCGACTTTATCTGCGAGTTGTCCGATTAACGGCGAGATCATTGCAGCTATAATACTGCCCAACGCAAAAGCCCCGGCTACTGTAGCCCGAGTCCACCCGAAATCTTCCAGCAGAGGCTTAAAAAAGACCCCCTGGGTATTCGATATGCCCGCTGTCAGCGCAATCCCGATAAAGGCAGCGATTACTATAACCCAACCATAAAAAAACGGAAAGGTAAACCTGGTAGAGCGGTCTCTGTTCATTCGTTTGATGGGTCCATTCTCACAGTTTCACTACCTTTTTACTGACTGCCAAATGTTCTGACTCCGCTGTTGTTTCGCAAAGGAAGGTTTGGCTTAGCCAGATTGAGTTCTTTCTCCCCGGCCCGGAAGGCGTATCATGAGGAGCAGCCCAATGCCGATTGCCAGGAGCACAATCGCTGTGATAAACGCAAGGTTATAGCTTTGTGTAACGTCAAAAATATAGCCGGCAGTAAAAGGTCCGATAGCTCCACCGATGGAGATACTGCCGGCTACAACCCCATATATAGCGCCCAGAGCGCCCAGTCCAAACAGGTCCCCTGCTATAGCCGGGAACATGGGTATCCATGAACCGTAAGCGAAACCATACACACCTGCGAACAGATAGAAAGACCAAACGTCGCGCGCGGTCATAAGCCACACTAACATGCCCGCAGCAAGGCTATAAGAGATAATAAGGGAGTTCCGCCGCCCAATCCGGTCTGAAATAATACCCATGATTATTTTCCCAAATATATTGGCTACTCCCATTACGGACATGAAGGTTGCTGCAAGAGCCGGGGAAAAACCTATATCGGTAGCATGTGGGACCAAATGGACAAGAACAAGTTGCTGCGTAAAAGCGGAAAGTGCGGCAGCCAAAGCAAGCAAACGGAAGGACTTCATGGTAAAGGCCTGTCTTAGTGTGAGGCTTTTTTCCGGGGCTCTGGATACTGATACCGGCCGATTTACACCGGGAGTTCCGCTATGAGGTCCCTTCGTTGGAAGTACAGGGTTGCCGTCAGGCTGTAGTCCCATAGCCTGAGGACTACGGCGATATATCAGGGACAATGAGCCTACCAGTCCAGCCAGCAATAAACCTAAAACAATATAGGCAAAACGCCAGTTTCGGGTTAGTATAAGATAGGTAGCCAGAATTGGGAAGACGGCGTTACCCAGGCCGGCCCCTGCCTGTACAATACCCTGAGCCAGACCCCTTTTGGCTACAAACCAACGGGATACGGTAGGGCCAATGGTACCCAGGCTGGCAGATTTACCAATCCCCATCGAGACGGTAAAAGCCAGGTAGAATTGCCACAAGGCGTTGATCCCGGAGATGATTAGATAGGTACCACCCGTAAACAGGCCACTCACCAATATCATGATTCGGGGTCCGTATTTATCGGCAAGCAAACCCATTACAGGAGCGAGTATTGCAGCGCTGATGTTGCCTATTGCAAATGCCCCTGCCACCATAGCCCGGCTCCAGCCAAACTCCGCCAGCAAAGGTTTAAAGAAGACGCCCTGAGTGTTGGATATGCCAGCCGATAGACCGGTCTCAATAAACGCTGCTATTACTATTGCCCAACCGTAGTAGAAGGGGAATAGACTATGCCCCGATTTGGGTAACGAATACTTGCTCAGGTTAGATTACCTCGAAAAGTGTAACCACGTTACAAAAAACACGGTTACTACTATAGCACAAAAGCGGATTATTGTGGGATTCGAAAGAGACCCGATATTGTGGTGGCGATTCATAGATTGCAGCTTAGGGATGTTAATGTTTTTTAGCAAACAGGTAAACCAGGTATATGGTAAGGGCAAGTATAACCAGCCACCCTGCATAGCCGGGAATCCAGTTCCATTTGCTGTCGTAAGGAATAGGCCGGGTAAGCACCTGGAACCGAAGTAAAACTACTATCAATAAAACAAGTGCGATAATCCATTTATTTTTGAAGATTGACATAGTTTTTCAGGTGATCAGGGTTTATCAACCCGAGGTTACAAACAGTATAGCGGGATTTGATGGAAGCGGTCAAGGAAAAGTATATTACAAACTTGGAATTAGGACGTGCCAGGAGTGTCAAAATAAAATAACGATAACGATGTTAGCTCAAAAAGCCAGTTGATAGTCTTCGGGATTTAAGTCGCCGTCAAATGTTTATTACGTTTGCCGGAAGCACGAATGATTGACCGCAGGTAAATAACGCAACCAACGCACGCAGTAGCCAGAAAAGCGAAGCTGCTGGAGTAACAAACAGTCATGCCAATTTTTAAACACAGATAGTGGGTTTGAGCTACTGCCATTCTCACGTAAGTCTTTCCTAAATCTCCGTCAGAGTTGATTATTGACTTACTATAGCATGAACGGGGGAGCTATTCAAATTATGATAGCTAAAATAAGAATAGTTGGCTTGGTTGATGGGAGGTTTTACCGCTATGGAATAGGGAAAGCACCCCTATCTATGGCAGAAGCAATTGAAGACCGTTGCTCTCAGGCAGTTAAAAGATACTTAGAGACTCCATACTGAAAAGTATGGGGTCTCTATTTTTTATCCTCTTTTTTGCCGCCAGTAGGTAGTGCTTCTATTTTTCCCCCTGGGAACAAGTCACTTCCCTGGTAAATTTCGGCAGCCCCTTTCTGTTTTCCTTGAGTTTGTTGAACAGAAAGGAGGCCTATGGTCACTACAATACTTTCAGGAGGGGCTGAGCCCCGACTACAGGAGTATCGCCGGCTCATACACGACGCCTGCTACCGCTGCGCCGGTGGCCATCACTCCGGCCTGGACATGGATGACATGGTCCAGGAAGCCAGCCTGGCAGTGTGGCGTACGCTCCAGAAGAAACCCGATGTCAATAAGACCTACATCTGGAAGGTAGCCTGGTGCGCCGCATTGTCAGTTTTCAGGCGTAACTGCCGCTCCGTAGACCGTCCCCGGGGCGGGACCGGATACGAAGTGTTGAGTTGGGAGGGATTGGCAGCAACTGGCGAAGAAGATGACCTGAACAGCGTCCAGGATGCCCTGGACAAACGCTGGCGCCGTGTCCCGCTGGATCGGGATGATCCTACCCAGGACATAGCACTGGCCAACATCATGCGTGAGGAATTGGAACCGTACCTTGTACCCCGGGAGCGCCAGGCCTTTCTCCTGCTTCTACGGGAGTATCAGGCTAAGGAGATCGCAGGCGCACTCGGCATATCTGGGGGATATGCCCAACGGCTGGTCATGGGCATCCGCATTAAGGCTGCCCGCCTGTGGGATCTGCCAGAAAGGGCAGACCCATACATGGCTACTCTCAAGTGCTACCAACGGAATAAGGACAAATATAACGCCAACAGGCGGGCCAAGAGACAGTCAAACCCAGGGGAGTACAATGCTCGAAGGCAAGAGGGAAAACGGGAAAGGCTTGGGCAAAACTGATTTGATTGTACTTTTGGGGCTTTTGTTCGCCAAACAAATCGTCCGATTGTTATGCGACGGCTCAACCTCCTCCCGTTAGGCTCACGCAGTACGAATATTTTACGTTTCTCGATGCTAGGCTAAATCGTTCCACGGCTTCCAGGCCACCGTATCTCTTTGCTAAATATTCTATCTGGCTTGCGTTGTTCATTTGCCTGCCCAGTCCGTGGTACCCTCTCTGCAGTTGTTCTCTAACGGATTGGACTTATCGCTGGAACAGCAGCTATTGATGGAGCTGAGCAGATATTCCGGTGGCTCCCCTTCACAAACAAAGCAATTTGCCCCGGCCTGGAGAGCCGCTACACGCGTCTGTGGCAGACTACTCAAAACTATTACTCGAATAGATGGGTATCGAGAGCGCAGAATCGTCAGTAACTTCTTGCTCGACTCACCAGGTAGTTCCCAATCGAGTAACAGCAAATCAGTTTGTTGTGTCTTAAGCCATTCAAGCAATTCATGACTGTTGGCGAAACTTCCGACCACATCCAGGTTACTCTGCTCCAACAGCAATGTGAGAGCCGAACGTATGCTGGGGTGGTCATCAGCTATCAGAACGCGCATTTTCTTTACACTTCTTTGCTATTGTCCGTCTGCGACTCGAACTAAGAAGACGGCACCCGATTTGATACCGATGTGAGCCCTTAACTCTACATCCGGTTGAAGAGTTATCACCGTGACAGAAGGAGGGAGTATAAGAAAAATCATGCTTCCAATCATCTTACCCCCTCTATGAAAATTATTTACTCTGAAACCAGTATAAAATGGAATCTCCCCCGACACACCATGCGTCGGGGGAGATTGGGGACATACAAGGGGGCAGGATTTAACCTGGTCACTTGACCAGGTTATGTTTCAGGGCTAGGGCAACTGCCTCAGTCCTGCTTGCAACGCCTAGCTTGGAAAGTATGTTGCTGACGTGAAACTTGACCGTAGACTGGCTGACAAAGAGACGTTCAGCAATCTCACCGTTGGATTTTCCCTCAACCATCAAAGCTAGTATCTCGTGCTCCCGGTCGGTGATGTCACTGTCAGGCTGGGCCGGTTCATTCACTTTCTGGATGAGTACCTGAGCAGCTTCCGGAGACAGACTGGGCTGTCCCGCTACCGCCCGGCGTATTGCGGCTACCAGTTCATCTGCCGAGACGTTCTTCAAGAGGTAGCCTGTAGCGCCCGCCTTCAACACGCCTTCTACATACTCCTTTTCCTTGAAACTGGTTAGAGCGATGATACGCACCTGCGGCCAGCGTTCGTGAATAACTTTTGTCGCCGCGACGCCGTCCATTTTAGGCATCAGCAGGTCCATGAGCACTACATCGGGACAGAGCCGGGCACACTGCTGAACAGCTTCTTCACCGTCACCAGCTTCGCCGACCAAGCTCATGTCGTCTGAAGCTGCCAGTACTGCTCCCAGTCCACTGCGTACCACAGTGTGGTCATCGACAAGTAAAACGCGAATTGGTTTCGGCATACCCATAGCTTACACCTCCTTAAGGAATTCTGTCCCAGATTACCACGATTTCGGTGCCCTGTCCCAGTTTGCTTTGCATTGACAATAAGGCTCCAATATCCGAGGCCCGCTCGCGCATTATACCCAAACCAAGACTATCAGATGGTAAGCTGGTCATATCGAACCCTTTTCCGTCATCAATAATTTTCAAAGTAACCTTGTCGGATTCATAAGACAGACTTACCTTTGCTTCTCTGGCGTTGGCATGTTTCGCCACATTATTCAGAGCTTCCTGAGCAATCCGGTATAGCGCCACCTTCACCTCAGGCGAGAAGGAGTAATCTCCCTCTATGGACATGGTCACTGGCACACGGGTACGACCGCTGATTGATTCGCCAAGTTGCCGCAGCAGATGGGGTAGTTCCGCTTCAACGAGGGCTGCTGGACGCAGCTCTAACAACAGGGTACGCATTTCAGCAAGAGCGCCACGAGTTAATTGACGCACTTCCTCCAGGCGCCGGCGCCCTTCTTCGGGATTACGTTCCCAGAGGCGGGGCAGCACTTCGGCGATAAGGCTGGCCGAAAAAAGGGTCTGGCTGACGGCATCATGGAGATCGCGGGCAAGGCGGTTGCGCTCTTCAGCAGCTGCCGTTGCCAGTCTGCCTTCCGTCGTCTGCAATCTCTCTATCATCTCATCGAAGGCATGGCTTAATTGTCCCACTTCATCAGGCCTTTGCTCCATTAACGTTTTGGCTAGTTCGCCGGTTTGGGCAATGGTTTGTGCCGTTCTGGTGAGCTCCATTATCGGCATCGTGAAACTTCTCATCATCGCAATTATGCCCACAGTTCCGACTACAGCCAGTGACAACCAGATGCTGATAATAATAATGCCAGTCCTGATAAGAGGGGCCATTGCTTCCGAAGCTTCTTGCTCCACGATAACTCCCCAGCCGGTCGGGCCGCCAACCGGGCTATAAGAAGCAAAGACCGCTCTCTGTTTGAAAGGTTCATCATACTCTGTAAAGCCTTCGTAGCCGGCTAACAGTGGTTCCATTTCAGAAGGAGCTTGCCGTCCCACGTAGGCTGGCTCAGGATGAGCGATGATGGTGCCTTGTCTCGAAACAGCGTATGTTATTCCCGATTCTCCCAGGGTACTTAAATGGATACGCTGCCAGACGTCCCTCAATTCGATTTGAAGCACGGCTACCCTCGTAATTCCGCCGGAAAGTGTCAGTGGCATAGCGATATATGCTACAGGAATGCGGTCAATTCCTGTGAAGTAGACGTCTGAGATAGAAGTGCCTGTACTCCTTGCTGTGCGGTAGGTAGCGATTACCACTTCATCCACTGTTACGGGTGGTCGGAAGATGATATCTTTGACCTTTAACGTTATCAAGCTTCCCTGGGTATCTTCAAGATGAAGAAGAAGATTATCCTTACTATCGAAGTAATACACGGCGCGGTAACGCTGAGGTGAAGACAAGCGTAATGCCAGTATGGCAGATGCCTGGCTCTCCAAATCGGTACCCAATGCCTCGAGGTGCCGAGAAAATGTCCTGGCATCAGAAAGAATGCTGCTAATTTGAACATTTACATCGCGGGAGACAACTGAGGCAATCTTTACATTCCGGTGGCGGGTCTCATTTAGTATTTCAGTCCGTCCGACAAACAGGAAGGCCAGACTCATAATAGATACAGCAACCACCCAGAATCCGATGCTCCAGAATACCAGTTTTTGCCGAAGACCACGGTTAGGCCATTGTCTTAACCACAGGATAATTCTCGGCACACGCATTTCATCTACTCACCCTGATCACAATCTGCCCGCCTATAATCTTCTGTTTCAAATCATCCAGCCGGTTCTGGACGGTCTTACTTACTAGCGACTCGTCGAAAGGGCCGAGAGTGATGCCGTTCTCTTTCAGCCCCAGGGAGCGAATTCCCGCCTTGAAGGTTCCCGTTTTCACTTCCTCTGTTAACATTATTACCGCCGTGTCAACCCGCTTCGGCCGATTGCCTATAACGTTGCCAGGGGCGAGGTATCTCTGGTCTCCGCTAGTCCCTGTAGTGTATTTGGTAGTCTCGCGGGCTGCCTCGATGATTCCCAATCCGGTGCGTCCAGCGGCATTATGAATGATATCAGCCCCCTTGGCGTACTGAGCTAATGCCAGCGTCTTACCCGCCTGAGGGTCGGAAAAAGTACCGGCGATATCCCTCAGAACAGCGACATTACTGTCTTGATACGCTACTCCTTGCGTGAATCCTTCCTCGATGCGTTTTATCGTCTCGATGTCCATACCGCCGATGATACCAACTATTTTGGTCTTGGTGAGCATCGCCGCCAGCACGCCCATCAGGAAATCACCCTCATGCTCCCGGTAAACAACCGACGCAATATTATCTCCGGGAGTGGTAACGTCAATTAAAGCGAATCTTATATCTGGGAATTCTTTGGCGGCAGCCGCGATATTGGTCTGATTCTCAAACCCGATGCCGATTATCAGGTCGTATCTGTTCCGCGCAAACAAGCGTAATGCGTCTAGATTGGAATCCTGGTTGGCAAAATCAACAGTATCGAAGCGGACGTTGAACTTCTGCTGGGCCTGCAAAAGCCCGGAGTATGCCGAATCATTAAATGACCTATCTCCCAGTCCGCCGCTGCCGAGAATCATCCCTATCTTTAAAACGCTGGATTGCTGCGAAACCGGACCGCATCCCAGAAGAGAGATGATTAAAAGAAATATAGCGCCGATAGCAATAAGACGTGAGAATACTTTCTCAGGTAAGGAAAAGCGCAGGAATCTCTTCATATCCCAACTAAGCCCCCCTATATTAAAAATGTTTTCTGCATACATACTAATCCTTTCAGTATCGGGAGGTCAATTCCTTTATCTGGGCTGATTACCGGGGAGAGGTCCACTGCCAAGTCTATATCCTTCTTTTTTATCCTTATTTTTTCTCTCCGGTAAAGTGGGAACCCTAGCTCGCTCAGAACTGGACGAAGTCAGGTTACCGCAGCTCAGCTTCACCTCTCCCTCAACGGGGTGCCAAAACCCCGCTCCTGCCCAGTTTTTCTCGGTTAAATTCCATGTGAGTAACATTCTTTCTAAACTGAGTGTCACCCGCAGAACAGAGGTTGTTTCACTGGCACTTAAACAACACCTGGTCAAATGACCAGTTCATACCCCTCCTAAATCCTAGTCTTAAACCCCCCGGATGCACGAAGCAAAGGGGTGAATTTCTTTCTTACAATGGCTATGAAATGTTGAAGGTATGTTTTGCCTGTCGTCTGGAAGTTGCCTGGTGATCAGGCAGAAATCCTAATTCCCTCGTTTTTTTGGTTTGTGCTTCTACATAAGCAAACAAGTAAAATCCCATAGAAGCAATGACACAGTATGGTAAGGTACACACCTCAATCTGGATTTGAAATGAATATCGCCAGGGCGGCGGTATAAGTGACGGAACCAAATTAGAGTTGAAAAAATTCTGCCCAGGGACGTTTCGTGGGCGAGGAGAAGGAAGACAATGTTTGTGAACACTATATTCGAATTAGAGATGCTGAACCAACAAAAAGTAGCAGAGTTGACTGCGGAAGTGAAAGAGGGAGCTTTGTTGGAGAAGGTAATTCGGCGGCACTTGTCCTCATATACCAAAGATTTATTCGTGCCAAAGAAGATCTGTTTTTTTCGCCATCTACTACAGTGGGTGGTGAAAAGGCTTCATGCTGTGAGGCGTCTATTCGGCCGTATTTCATATAAAGAGGATTCGAAGGTAACTTAAGATAAACTGGAGACTGGCCTTTTGGCCAGGTGTAAGACCCATCCTTTGCACGGCGCAATGCAAGGGGACAGATGCTACACTACTCCAAACGAACAAGAGACACGGTCGGCTGACATTTGCAGTGAATCGAAGTAAATCCGAAGGAGGAAGCATGAACATAAGAAAGATTGCCGGAGTGGCGGGCCTGACTGCAGTACTGGCATTTGGTGGCTATATAGCGGTTGGTAAGTTCAATAAGCCCACCAGTGCATCTTCCGAAAACGGAGGACAGGTGGTGAGAGTCCAGAGAGGTAACATGGACGTCACTATCAGCGCCGATGGCAAGGTCGAGGCACCTTATCGTCAAGCGAAACTTTCATTTGAGTCTGCTGGTACCGTCAAAGAGTTGGCGGTCAGGGCCGGAGCCGATGTCAAAAAGGGCCAGGTACTGGCCCGGCTGGATACAATAAACCTGGAAAGAGCCATAGTCGACGCTGAATACAATATGAAATCTGCAGAAAAGGCCATGAAAGATACCCATGATTTTTATGATACAGCGGCCATAGCCCAGGCGGAGGCTGCCGTTGCTTCCGCCCAGGCCCAACTTAAAGCAACCGAGAAGGCTTACCAGGATGTTCAGTCTCCTTATAATTTAAGCCCTTATACGCCTTCTGATATTGCTGCCGCTGAGGCCGCTCTGGCAGCTGCCCAGGCCCAGCTTAAAGCAGCCGAGAAGGCTTACCAGGATGTTCAGCCTCCTTATAATTTAAGCCCTTATACGCCTTCTGATATTGCTTCCGCCGAGGCCGCGGTAGCTGCTGCCCAGTCCCAGGTAAAAGACACCACCAACGCATTAAATAAGGTACTATCGCCTATAACCAATGAAGACATTGCCCATCTCAAAGTTGATGTCGAGAACGCTGAAAAAGCCCTGGCTATAGCTCAGCAAGACCTTCAAACAACCAAACTGAACCGGGACCGAAACGTCGGAGATACGCAGGAACTGTTGCGCCAGGAGCAAGAAAAATATAAACCCGTAATCAAAATGCCTTTAGTTGGGGAAACAATGTATCTTGACCCGCGGATTATCCTGGGCGTAGATACTATTTCAAATAATATGGAAACGGCCTATCAATCATTACTTAAAGCTAGAGATAATGCCAAGATAGCCCAGGAGACCGGAGATAAAAACGTCGCTAGCACCCAGGCTGCCGTTGACAAGGCTCAGAACACACTAAAAAAGGCTAAAGAAGCACTTGATCGCAAAATAGGGGATGTGCCTGTAGATGTTGCGGTAAAAGAATTTAACTTAGAGAATGCCAAGGCAAGTTTGATAAAAGCCCGGGAGGACCTCAAAAAACGAAAGGCTGGTCCTGAACCATTGGAAATAGCTAACCGCCAGTTTGCCCTGGAGAATGCCAAGGCAAGTTTGATAAAAGCCCGGGAGGACCTCAAGAAGCGAAAGGCTGGCCCCGAATTGCTGGAAATCGCCAACCGGCAGGCCGCGCTGGAGAATGCTAAGGCCAGTCTTGTAAAAGCCCAGGAAGACCTGAAGAAAAAGAAGGCTGGCCCCGACTCAACGGAGCTAGCGTTAAGGAAAGCGCAACTGGCGGCAGCTAAAGCTGCACTGGATAAGGCCCAGGATAGCCTGACCAAGGCAACCATTGTGGCGCCTTTTGATGGAATCGTAGCCAGCGCCGATAACATGAAGGTCTGGGACAGGGTCGGACCGGACGACACCATAGTACAGATCATCGATACCAGGGAATTCGAATTCCAGGTGTTCGTGGATGAGATGGATATACCCGGTGTTGTGCCGGGGCAGGCGGCCAGAATCAGTGTTGACGCCCTGCCGAACTCGAAGATAACGGGCGAGGTTATCTTTGTCTCGCCTCTGCCCAAGGTCGAAGCTGGCGTAGTCCGATACGAGGTCAAGATTGCCGTCAAGGTACCGAAGGACCTGGGCTTGAGGTCGGGCATGAGCTCAAGCGCTAATGTTATTGTTGGCCAACGTGATAACGTGCTGGTGGTACCAGCCAATGCCATCGTCAGAAACAAGTCAGGCAGGGCGACGGCAAGGGTAATTGTTAATGGGCGGGAACAGGAAAGGACAGTTGAGACTGGCATGGGTACCGGCCAGTCCATCGAGATTCTATCAGGGCTCACCGAGGGAGACACAGTGGTAGCAAAATAGCGAGTCAACCGACTCAGAGTACGGGAGAGAAATCAATGGCTCGATTCTTATCCAGGCAAATGTTCCGGGAAGACAACCTCTACCGCTATGATCAATACCTCATTAAACTGAAGGATGTGGTCAAGACCTACCAGACCGAGGCTGGTGAATTCACTGCCTTGAAAGGCGTCAAGGTGGCCATCGGCGAGGGCGAATTTGTGGGCGTCATCGGCAAATCGGGCAGTGGAAAATCCACCCTGATCAATATGATTTCCGGTATTGACCACCCCACCCGGGGCGAAATAAATATAGGGGGCAATCCCATTCACACTTTTGGTGAGGGCAAGATGGCCGAGTGGCGCGGGCGTAATCTGGGGATTGTCTTCCAGTTCTTCCAGCTTCTGCCTACCCTTACCGCGCTGGAGAACGTGATGCTGCCAATGGATTTTTGCCACCTCTACGGCCACGCGGAACGGCGCAAGCGGGCGCAGGAGCTTCTCGACATAGTAGGCATAGGCGGCTATGCCTACAAGGTGCCAAGTCAGCTCTCCGGTGGCGAGCAGCAGCGGGTGGCCATTGCCCGGGCGCTGGCCAACGACCCGCCGATTATACTGGCCGACGAGCCGACAGGTAACCTCGATTCAAAAACTGCCGAGCTCATGTTCCAGCTCTTCGAGAAACTGGTGGCAGGTGGCAAGACCATTCTGATGGTCACGCACGATGCCGACCTTGCCAAACGCGTCGGGCGCACGCTCATAATCTCCGACGGGGAAATCATCGAAGAGTACCTCACCCGGACATTCCCAACCCTAACCCAGTCGCAACTTATTTGGCTAACCTCCCAGTTGCAGACCCGGCTTTTGCCAGGCGGGGCGACCATAATCAGACCCGGGGAACCTTGCCGTGACTTCTTTATCGTCACCAGGGGCCGTGTTGAGGTTGTACTTGCGGTGCCGGGAGGTACAGAGGTCATTGTGTCTACTATTGAAAGGGGGCAATACCTCGGCGCCGACAGCCTGGCTGGTAACGCTATTGTTCGTGTCTGTCCTGGCGTTGATACCGAGATCGCCACTTTAAATTATGATAATTTCTCCCAATTGCTAAATGAGTCCGAGCCTACCAGGCGCCAGATCGATAGTATGTCTTACCAACGTGCACAGGCAGTAGCGGGAGGAGTGTGAAATGCTTAACCCTCGCTGGCGCAAAGTACTTCGTGACCTGCGCATGAGTAAAACACGCACCGTTATGGTGGTGCTCTCCATCGCCGTCGGCATCTTTGCCTTCGGCAGCGTTTTCATTACCGATCACGTCTTGGTCAACAGCATGAATTCCCAGTACCGTGCGATCAACGCATCCACAATAACGATCCGTATGAAATCACCGGACGATGGGCTTGCCCGGTGGGCACGGCGTCAGCAAGAGGTCACCGATGCCCAGGTGCGGGCTGTTTATGTCGTGAAGCTGCTCAAGCCGGATGGCGAGGTGAACCTTGACCTTTACGCCTTTGACGCCAGTACTAGTCAACGACTTAACCTGCCCATCGTAGAAACGGGGGATTGGCCTCCCCGTCGCGGACAAGTCTTCTTCGAGCGTGCTTCGGTTTCCCTGGCCGGCAGCGGTAGGACGGTCACTGTCGAGACGTCAGCCGGACACCGCCGGGAGCTGAACGTGGCCGGGACTGTTCACGACCTCATTGTCTCTCCGGCCAGCATGTTCCCCAGGCTCAGCGGTTATATCTCAACTGATACTCTGGGAGAGCTAAACCTGCCCAAAGTCTACAACCGTCTTGAACTGACGGTACGCGACGAATTCGATACCATCCCCAGGTTGGAAAAGGTAGCTGATGACCTGCGCCTACGCCTGGAACTGGCGGGCGTAAGCGTCGACTCGGTAGAGGTGCGCAAGCCCAACGAACACTGGGCACAGGACACGACGCAGGGCTTCACCCTCATCCTGACTCTCATCGGTATCTTCTCCCTTATCCTGAGTGCTTTCCTGGTGGTCAATACAATGTCGGCGCTGCTGACGGAGCAGCGGCGCCAGATCGGGGTGATGAAGGCGGTCGGCGGTACCGGCTGGCAAATTACCGGCATTTATCTGGTGATGGTGGCTGTCTACGGCCTGCTGGCGCTTGTTGTAGCACTGCCTATGGGGATGGGACTGGCCTACCTTTTCACCGACTCTGTGTCCCGGTTCCTCAATATCGATATTCAGGATTTCAGACTGCCCGGCAGGGTACTTTTGCTCCAGCTTGGCGCGGCGCTGCTGGTACCGCTCGTCGCTTCGGCTGTTCCCGTCTTCGGGGGTGTGAGGACAAGTATCAGGGAGGCAATCAACAATTATGGCATCGGTAGGCGCCGGCACGGACTCATGGATCGCCTCCTGTTGCGGGTGCAGAGGCTGCCGCGCCCGGCGCTGCTCTCGCTCCGTGGCACTTTCCAGCGCAAGGGCAGGCTACTGCTCACCCTGGGCACGCTCACCATTGCGGGGACACTCTTCATTAGCGTGATCAATGTACGAGGCTCTTTGTTAGCCGAATTGGACAGTATCATGAGAACCAATTTTAACTACGAGATGCAGATGTCGTTGGACGGCCATTATGGCCGGGCGCAGGCTGAGCGTACTGCCATGCAGGTGCCCGGCGTTGTCCAGGTTGAGGGCCGGACAGGTGTGGCGGTCCAGCGAGTAAAGCCCGACGGCAGCAAAAGCGCCACCATCAACCTCATCGGACTGCCGCCAGACTCGAGTTTTATCGAACCACAGATTATATCGGGAAGATGGCTGCGGGCCAAAGACCGCAACGCTGTGGTTATCAGCAAGAAGCTGGCAGATGACATGTCAGATATCAAGATCGGCGACACTGTTACGCTGAGTTTCGGCAACGAGGAGTACGACTGGAAGGTGGCGGGAGTAGCCTCGATGGCTTTCGACAGCGTGGGGATCGCCTATGCTGATTTTGATCGCTTGTCCGCTGTCCTGGGCAAACCTGGCTTGGCCTCCTCGCTTTATATTCGTATCAATAACAAGGACAGGGCTTCCCAGGAGGCTATGGTAAAGGTAATCGAGACGCACATGAAACGGTCAGGCATCAGCGTTGGGACGTCAATCATGAAAGACACTATCGTCTCGGCCAATGCCAGTCAGTTCGATTTCTTGATCGCCTTTCTGCTCAGCATGGTGGCAATGACGGCTCTGGTCGGCGGGTTAGGACTGGCTGGCATGATGAGCCTGAACGTGATGGAGCGGACCCGCGAGATTGGGGTTATGCGCTCAATTGGGGCTTCCAATGCCGCCATTGCCGGTATTGTCCTCACTGAGGGGCTGCTTATTGGCGTAATAAGCTGGGTGCTGGCGGTGCCGCTCAGCGTGCCTTTCAGCCTGATGTTCAATGCGATGCTGGGGCAAATCCTGATAAAAGCTCCGCTGATGTTTGTCTTCTCCCCTTATGCCGTTATCACCTGGTTGGGCGTGGTGGTGGCGATTGCCACTATCTCCAGCTTATTGCCAGCTTACCGCGCTGTCAGGATGAGTATTCGAGAGACCCTCGCTTATGAGTAACCGGAGGAACAAAGGATGAAAATCAAAATTGTCACCGATAGCACCTCCGACCTACCCGCGCCACTGGTCAGCCAACTGGGCGTTACCGTGGTGCCGTCCTATGTCCACTTTGGAAATAATGTGTACCGAGACCGGGTTGACATCAGTGAAGAGGAGTTCTACGAGCGGCTGCGTAACGGCCCGGTCCATCCCCATACCGAGCCGCCGACTCCAATGGACTTCGCCGAGAGCTACCGCAGGCTGCTCGGCGGGGCTGAAGGCATCATCTCCATACATATTTCCAGCAAGCTTAGCGCCACCTGCAACTCGGCGCGACGGGGGAGGGAGTTGGCAGGGAAAAACCTGCCGATCGAGGTGATTGACTCACAACTGGTGACTATGGGATTGGGGCTTCTGGTCATTGCAGCGGCGGCTGAACTCGGACCGTCAGCGGGCCTTGCTGAGGCGGCTGCGAAGGTCAGAAAAACTATCCCGGCTATTCACATGCTTGGCCTGATGGACACCCTCAAGTACCTGGCACGGGGCGGGCGGATCGGGCGGGTTAAGGCACTCCTGGGCACAGCGCTCAGGGTCAAACCGATGCTCACTATTAAAGATGGCGAACTGGAGCCAGCAGGCACGGCCGGTAGCCGGGCTGACGGCATCGAGCGGCTGCGACATTTCATCGGCGATGCCCGAGGATGTCAGGACATGGCGATTGTCCACAGTACTACACCTGAGGAGGCCTGTGGTCTGGCCAGGAAGGTGAAACCGGATTTTCCGGCAGACATCAAACTGGCCCGACTGGGACCGGTCCTCGGAACGCATGCTGGCCCGGGTGGGTTATTTGTAGCAGTCAGGATGAGACTTTAAAGGAGGTTGCTGAACGTAGGAGACGGTTTGACTAGAGCTTGTGCACCGATTTGGACACCATTACCAGCCTTCCAGACATTTGACTGCGAGAGGGACTAACAATACTGAGACATCAAGAGCTGAAAGTCGTGGAAAGACACATTTCACTTCGCTCCCTGATTACCCAAGAGTTAATCAGGTATCTTCGTCTGAACCAGACCGCTGCCTTTGCGGGCAAATTTGAATTGTTCTTCATCCCCATTGAAGATGATAAGGAGGATTAAAAGGAGGACCAAATGTCTACAAAACGGATTGGTCTATTTGGTGGTCTATTCTTCATCATCGGTGCAGTTTTAGTCAACATACCCTATACCCTATTGATCATGAATTTCGCTTATCCTGATATTCTGCGTGCGCCCGCGGGGCAAATTCTCACGGCTTTTCAGGCAGGGGGCAACTCTCTAATCTACACTTGGCTGGCTTTCGCTTGGGTAGGTCTCCCGATGCTATTTGGTGCCATCTTGCTCAAGCGAATACTTAAAAAAGAGAAATCCATTTTACTTGAAACGGCAACAATAATTGGTGTTATAGGTTTTGTTGTCCAGTTAATTGGACTCTTGCGATGGGTCTTTGTCGTCCCCGTTCTCGCTCGGCTCTATACCGATCCAGCAACTGGGGCAGCCACAAAGGAATCAGTCTCCGCCTTATTCATGGTCATACACCAATATGGCGGTGTTGTGCTTGGCGAGCATATAGGTCAAATCTTTATCATCATCTGGATGAGTATGATAAGCGCCATCATCTACAGGTCGCCGATGTTTATTAAATGGGTCTCCTGGCTGGGGTGGGTAGCATCTACTATCTATATACTGGCACAAACAGAGCTTTTTGCGACTGCTATTCCCGGTGTTCCTGTAATCGGCTGGGCAGGATTAATTGGCAGTTTATTATGGTTGGTTTGGATAATTGTTATAGGTGCGTATTTGATTAAGTACAAAGCCGATTAACGGATTGCACGATATCAAAATAGACACAGGAGTAAAAAGTGGATAACACATTACGTTGACTCAAAACAACATCTCTACAACAAATCCCACCTTGTATAGGCAGGAACGTGCCAATCTACTGGATTTTGTTTTACAAAAGGATTGTTAGTCAAGTCACATCTTGCCTGTTTATTTCCTCAGTCACATGGTCACTTGCATAGGTTCAAATCCCGCCAAGTGACCAGTGATAAACCCTTCTCACTGCCGAATGCACGCCGAGCGAGAAATGTATACAATCGACTCAATTGGAATAGAAACTGTCTGGATCTAAACGGAACCCGTGTTGGCAATTGCCCTAATGAAGCAATCAAATAACTCCGGTGGCGGTCCTTAATAAACAAGTTGATTACGAGGTTATGTCACATGAAGGAGAGGAGAAAATGAAAGGGATTGTATACACAAAATACGGTCCCCCTGATGTTCTTCAGCTCAAGGAGGTAGCAAAACCTGAGCCGAAGGACAATCAAGTATTGGTAAAAGTTCATGCGGCGTCCGTAAATGCACTGGACTACCGGCGATTCGAGAAGACATCGATTCTGGGCCGCTTCATGGACCAAGTGCTTCTCAAAGCAATAAACAAGGTACTCGGTGCGGATATTGCTGGGCGCGTGGAGGCCGTTGGTGCAAGCGTAAGAAAGTTCCGGCCGGGTGATGCGGTTTTCGGGGTATCCGAGGGGTCTGCGGGCGGGTTTGCCGAGTATGCGTGTGCTGCTGAAAATAACTTAGCACTAAAGCCGATCAATCTATCATTTGAGTCGGCAGCAGCCGTTCCTATAGCGGCAATGACTGCTTTGCAAGCCCTTCGCGACAAGGGAAAGATTCAAGCAGGCCAAAATGTTCTTATTAACGGGGCGTCTGGTGGCGTAGGTACGTTTGCCGTACAGATTGCCAAATCTTTCGGAGCTAATGTGACTGCCGTATGCAGCACAAGCAACCTCGAGACAGCACGCTCGATTGGTGCAGACCACATCATTGATTACACGCAAGAGGATTTTGCCAAAAATGGACAACATTATGATTTGATCATTGCCGTGAATGGATATCGCTCAATTCTGGATTACCGGCGTGCATTAGGTCCCAACGGGACCTATGTTGGGACCGGCGGTTCCATGGCCCAAATTCTCCAGGGGATGGTCATTGGCCCAATGATATCCAGGATCGGAAGTAAGAATATGGGGTTCATGGGGATTGCGAAAATCAACCAAAAGGATTTGGTTTTTCTGGGAAAGCTTCTTGAAGCCGGTGAAGTGGCACCTGTCATCGACAGGTGCTACCCGTTAAGCCAAGTTGCTGAAGCTGTCAGGTATCTTGCGGAAGGACATGCCAGAGGAAAAGTCCTCATTACTGTGGAAACTTACAACTAACATTAGACGAATGGCATAAATGGGATACATTTTGATAACAAAGAGAGCATATGCTCTAGCTGTGGGGATTCGAATTACATCGCGCCGGAGCCATTAAGGGTTTTCTAATGTATCCTAAAGAAGCCACGGAGCCAGCGAAGCATTGTTTCAGGTAGAGTTCGACTCTAACCATAAACGCGATCGAGCACTGGCAATATCAAGGCCAATCTTGTCACCACTGGATGAACATTACGTCATAAGGTGTAGGGAGGCAAGACTCTGGCTCGCTTCTACGAAGTAGGTCGAACTACCAAAGTGACCTGTACCTGAATTTCCTTACCCCCGCGCAACACGGTTAAAGAGATCGTCTGGCCGACTGACCCCGAACGGGCCAAAAAGGTTATCAGATCATCTGAACTCTTTACCGTCTGGCTGTTGTAGGCTGTGATCACGTCTCCCCCGACAGACATGCGCCGTCCATTGATGGTCACCGGGGTATTGCTGGGTTGGATACCAGCTTTATCGGCTGGGCTGCCTGGGGTGACGGTCCCGACCAAAGCCCCACGCTGATGAAGGGGCAAACCCATTGCTTTAGCGAGGTCAGGGTCAAGCGAAATAACAGAGACCCCCAAATATGGATGGTCGTAGTGGCCCGTCTTAATCAACATTGGGACAACCTGTTGAACAATCGCCGACGGAATAGCGAAGCCAACACCTGCTGAAGTACCAGACGTCGTGGCAATAGATGAGGTCACCCCGATCACCTTTCCGGCAGCATCCAGCAACACCCCTCCGGAGTTTCCTGGGTTGATAGCTGCATCGGTCTGTAACACATCCGGTATGCTGTAAGTAGGTCCCACGGTATTCTCATTAGCAGGTAAAACACGGCCCAGGCTGCTGACAAAGCCTACAGTAAGTGTGCCCTGGAGTCCAAACGGATTGCCAATGGCAATAGCCAACTGACCGACTTTAAGCTGAGTTGAATCGCCCAAGGTGACTGGCTGGAGCCGCACTGCATCCGTATTGACCTTGACTACTGCTAGGTCACTGTCCGGATCTGCTCCAACCAGACTACCATCGACGGTAGTGCCGTCGAAGAAAGTGATAGTAATGTGCGTGGCACCTGCCACCACATGATTGTTGGTAACAATATTACCCTGCGAATCCCATACGAAACCAGAACCGAGAGCTGCGCCTGCGGGACCGGTTAGAGATGCTGGCAGAATGACCCGGATGTTGACCAACGATGAGTTGGTTTGGGCGTACACGGACTCGATTGTCGCCTCAAGGTCAGCTACCGAACCTATCGGACGGGTTTGCGGAGAAATACTGGTTACAACTGGCGTCTGAATCAATTTTGGAGGTGTTGTAGTTGGCGCAACCGTCTGTGTTGATGTGGGTTGTGTGGTAGTTAGCGTTGGCGACTCACTTTGTCTGGTACATCCTGTGAACGCGAGTGCCAGGATCACGATTCCTGTTATAATACAGACATTATTTTTCATCTACATTACTCCTTCTCACAGTTGATGAATGGCTTGTATTTCTACTTTGGCCGCATCCAATGTTGATTTCACATTAGCATAATCAGTCCAAACGAAGCGTAACGAAATACCACAATCGCTGGAAAACTGACGGGGTGTAGGGATGAGCTTCGTGGAGAATCCTGCCTTCTTCAGGACTTTTTCAGCTTGCATTACCGACGACGTCGTATGGAATAAGACCACGCCGTATTCTGTCATGAGTGCACAATCGTCTTGATCGCTTTTAATGTAGTACAAATGTCATCTATGGTGGTGAAAACTCCGGGTGCCAGGCGTACTGTGCCTTCCGGGAACGAGCCTATCGTGCGGTGCGCCGACGGAGCGCAATGAAGTCCGACGCGGGTTAGAATACCGTATTCTTCATCCATCATAAGCCCAATATCAGAAACTGTTCTACCTTCGGCAGTAAAAGATACAATAGCTGCGGAACGGTCGGGATCGAGCGTGCCATAAACCTTTATGCCGCGTATAGTAGATAACCCCTCCATAATGGTCCTGGTAAGTTTCTTCTCGTGAGCGTAGATTTCACTGATATTCTTCTCTTCGATCCATCTTATGCCGGCTAGCAAGCCAGCGATGCCTACCAGATTAACGGTGCCACTTTCAAATTTATCAGGCAAGAATTCGGGTTGTTCTTCGTACTCAGACCGGCTTCCCGTACCCCCTTGCATCAGGGGTTGGAGTTCCGATGTTTCAAAACCAGGGCTAATGAGCAGCCCGCCGATTCCGGGAGGACCAAGTAGCCCCTTGTGCCCGGTGAATGCAAGAAAATCGGCTCCCAATGCCTTCATATCGATAGGCAATTCGCCTCCTGTCTGAGCCGCATCCACTAACAATAGTGAGTTTGCCCGGTGAACAATTCGAGCTATTTCAGCAATAGGCAATATGGTGCCCGTTACATTATTGGCATGGACCATGACTACTAGGCGCGTTTCGGAGTCCAGCATTTTTGCTAAGCTATCCAGGCTAATGTCACCATCTGGTCTACACTGCACGATGTTCAAACGGAGTCCACGTTTTTCCAGACTCCGTAGGGGACGCATTACTGCGTTGTGCTCCATGGAGCTTGTCACGACACGGTCGCCGGATTTGAGCAATCCTTGCAGGACAATGTTCAACGCATGTGTTCCGTTACTGGTAAAGATAACCCGCTTAGGATCGTTCAAGTTAAAGAAAGAGGAGATTGTTTCCCTGGCATCATATACCACACGGGCCGCTGCAATAGACAGGCGGTGTCCAGAACGCCCTGGATTGCCGCCGGCACGCTCAAGAACATCGCTCATAGCTTTCAAAACTTCATCCGGTTTAGGCCATGAAGTCGCCGCGTTGTCCAAGTATATCATCTCAGCCTTCATACTAATTATCAGCCAGTCCTTAAAGATGCTTTATGAAATCTTCTCCCTCATCACAAAACCAATTGTAGTACAGAAAACAAGACCGATTATTACAGCAATTGGCCCAAATGTATTCACTCCGACAAATGCATCTCTTGACACAATCATGAAGTTCTGGGCAACGGGGGCCCCAACGAACAAGCCCAAAAGCGCAAATCCGGCGTCATTATCGCCCTCTCCGGAAAGTATTGTCTGGCGCAGCAGGCAGCCACCGAGTAAAGCAGTACCCATGCCGACCAGGACCATGCTCATGAAATTCCACAATTGGTTATCAACAGCCGCTGGCTCATTTGTGAAGCCCCAATGATAATAACCATTCGAGCCAAAATTGCCTGCAACGTAGTTCGTAATTAAAACTGCCACAAAAAAGGCGGCGATGCCACCGAAATAGTGAGCGTTCTTAATCAGGAAAAGGTCCCTCCAGCCAGCCATAAAACACAGCCTCGTCCGCTGTGCCAAAAATCCCACGGCAAGTCCCACCGCAACAGATATCCAGATAGCCGCATGACGAGAGGCGGCACCCCTAACGCTGAATGAAACAAAGTCCGGCTTGAAGACAAGTGATAGGAGAAGCCCCGCCATGAAAAGCGGTAGCA
>Ga0082335_1004375_pt1 | contig 21378 bp, 29 predicted proteins | sample Subgrocontami58m_FD_72375 | JGI IMG/M metagenome (GOLD analysis project Ga0082335, IMG submission 72375) | Subsurface groundwater microbial communities from S. Glens Falls, New York, USA - GMW37 contaminated, 5.8 m (SPADES assembly) (version 2) ...
CTGGTCGCCCGCCGGCGGATAGGGCTGGTTCAGCCGGAACGGGCTGTTGGGAAAATTGACGAGCAAAGGTATAGAATGTTGCGCTGCAACGAAAACCGGATAGTTTAGCAGCTTGACCCCCTTCGAGAAAAGACGATCTGACCATGACCAGCAGCCTGCTCGCCCATGTGGAAATGGCGCCCCGCGACCCGATCCTCGGCGTCACCGAAGCGTTCGTAGCTGACAAGAACCCCAGGAAGGTCAACCTCGGCGTCGGCATCTATTACGACGACACCGGCAAGGTGCCGGTGCTGGATTGCGTGCGCCGCGCCGAGCGCGAGCTCGCCGAGAAGTCGGCGCCCCGCGCCTACCTGCCGATCGACGGCCTGGCCGCCTACGACAAGGCGGTGCAGGTGCTGGTCTTCGGCGCCGACAGTCCCGCGATCAAGGACAGCCGCATCGTGACCGTGCAGACGCTGGGCGGAACGGGCGGCCTCAAGGTCGGCGCCGACTTCCTGCGCCGGCTGCTGCCTGAATCCCAGGTGTGGATCAGCGACCCGAGCTGGGAGAACCACCGTGCGATCTTCGAGAACGCAGGGTTCGCGGTCAACACCTATCCCTACTACGACGCACCCAGCCATGGCATCCGGTTCAAGGCACTGATGGACTGCCTGAACGGCCTGCCGGCCGGCGCGATCGTGCTGCTGCACGCCTGCTGCCACAACCCCACCGGCGTGGACCTCGTGCCCGACCAGTGGGAGGCGATCATCGAGACCGTGAACAAGCGCGGCCTCATGCCTTTTCTCGACCTCGCCTACCAGGGACTGGGCGACGGCCTGGATCCCGACGCCGCGGCGGTGCGCCTGTTCGCCAAGGCCGGCGGACCGGCGTTCGTCTCGAGCTCGTTCTCGAAGACCTTCTCGCTGTACGGAGAGCGCGTCGGCGGGCTGTCCGTCGTCGCGGGCACGACCGACCAGGCCGCGCGCGTGCTCTCGCAGGTCAAGCGCCTGGTGCGCAGCAACTACTCCAACCCGCCGACCCACGGCGGGCAGATCGTCGCGACCGTGCTCGCCGCGCCAGAGACACGCGCGCTGTGGGAGCAGGAGCTCGGACACATGCGCGAGCGCATCCGCGTGGTGCGCCAGCAGTTGGTGGAGAAGCTGCATGCGAAAGCGCCCAAGGCGGACTTCAGCTTCGTCATCCGCCAGCGCGGCATGTTTTCCTACTCTGGCCTGACCAAGCAGCAGGTGAACCGGCTGCGCGAGGAATTCTCGATCTACGCCATCGACACCGGGCGCATCTGCGTCGCCGCGATCAACTCGAAGAACATCGATTACGTCGCGGATGCGATCGCGAAGGTCATTTCGTGATTTGACGCGTTTTGCACGTGCATTCCCGCGTTGACCGGGGCGCGCCGAGGACTTAAAATCGCGCCTCTCCCAATTCCCCGATAGCTCAGCTGGTAGAGCGACGGACTGTTAATCCGCAGGTCCCAGGTTCGAGCCCTGGTCGGGGAGCCATCTGGCCCCACTGTGAACCACGTCGAAGCGCCTCTTGTCGATGAGGCGGTCCGGCCGGTAATTGATCACGACGTCGGGTCCGTTGACCACAACTGTCTCGATAAACGAAGCAAAGAACGCCCTGACCTTCTTCGGATTGGCGCACTCCTCGATCGTCTGCCGGAGGAAATCCCCCAACTCGTGAAGCTCGGCCTCGTCGAGCACCATCTCGGGCGCCGGCTGCTCCTCGAGTGTGGTCAGGGCCACCTCGATCGACTTGATCTGCTCGTTCAGGGCCCGCAACCGCACGGTCAGGTCCCCGAGGTTGGGTGCACTCTTGCCGTGCAGCTCGAGGACCTCGAAGATCTTGCTGCGCCTGCCCTCCGCCGCTCGAAGCTCCGCGACCAACGCGTCGCGACGGCGCTCGCGCTCCTTGACCCACGATCCCTTCAATTCGTGGACCTCGCGCGCGATCTCCCTGATTCGGTCGACGGTGACGATGCGATCCAGTATGACGCCGGTCAACCATGCATCGAGATCAGCCGCCGGCAGTCGCCGGTGCGCGCAGCCCAGGCCCTTCTGAGCGCTGCTGCAGTTGTAGTAGTGATAACGCCCGCCATGGCCGTTGGCGCCCTCAGTCTGCATCGCGCGATTGCAGCGGCCGCAGCGCAGTAGACCGGTGAAAAGGAAATTGCTCCGCGGCGCCCCGCCGGCTTCCACCGGGGCCCGCTCGGTGAACTGTCGCTGCACTCTCATGAAGTCCTCCTCGTCGATAATTGCTGCGTGGCTCCTGGTGCGAATCCAGTCGCATTCCGGGCGCAGGGCCCCGGACGCGTCGACTCTGTTGAACGTGACGTAACCGCAGCACGCCCAGTTCTTCAACAGCGCCGTGACGACATTCTTGCTCCAGCGTCTGCCTCTCCGAGCGCGCCCCGCCGCATTCAACGCCATCGCGATGCTCTTTGTGCCCGCCCCCTGCAGGTAGGCCACGAACACATCGCGCACTGTCTGCGCCTCGACGGGATTGACGGCCAACCGCTTACGCTTGCCGTCCGCGACGGTCACGAATCCGAACGGCACGCGGCCACCGTTGTAGTGGCCATCGCGTGCGTTCTTGATCATGGATCGGCGCGTATCCTTCGCGATTGTCCTGCTGTAGTGTTCGTCCATGATCTCGAACAGCGAGTCGGTGATCCACCCTTCGTCGCTCTCCGGGTCGATATCGCCGCTGACGTACACGAGCCTCGTGCCATAGCGCTGCAGGTCTTTCTTGAACGTGCCCGCGTCAACCTTGTTCCTCGCGAACCTGCTCGAACTCCACGTGATGAAGTAGTCCACATCGAACGCCGCGCAGTATGCGAGCGCCTCCTGGAACGCCGGCCGCTTCGCCGTGCGCCCGGAAATACCGTCATCCCTGAACACGCGCGCCACCGTCGCGCCGAGCTGCGCCGCCTTCGCCTGTGCCTGCTCTATTTGGCCGTCGATCGGCAAACCTTCGTCCGCCTGCTTCACCGTGCTGACCCGCGCGTAGATGATCGCCTTCTTGGCCATGGCCGATCCTACGACCCGCGCGCGATCCGCGATATGTGACGCAGCGAAACCTTCTCACATAGGTCCCGCTTCACCGCCTCCTGGATCTCCTTGGGCTGCATCCCGCCGGCGCAGAGAGCCTCGATGTACCGATTGCGCTGGAACCGCAGGTACGAGCGATAAGGCCTCAACAGCGGCTGGAGCATCTCGGTGCGGTTCGATCGAACGGAGGCCTCGGCGTCGAAGATCCTCCAGGCCGCAATAAATGCGTCGAAGCCGATCGTCTCGGCAACGCGAATCCACACGGCCGCCAGACCCATCACACGCAGCTCGCCGAGCCGTGGATCGGCGAGCGCGTCCCGACCGAAGTTTGACGCTGTGCAGTTATCGAGGTACCCGCCCCCCCGGCCGCCAGGGGCCGAGCCCGCCTGCCGAGCCCCCACCCTCTGGCCACCAGGGCGATCCATGACCTCCGCCTGGCCCATTCCGGGCATCGAACTGCGCTTTTCAGTCTCCCTGGTCACGTTCTATCCCCGTAGTGACGCGCCGCGAACTGCGCTTTCTGCCAGAGCACGCAATTCACCCGACCACCGAGTTAGCCCGTTCCGGAGCGTCCTTGCGGCCACCCGCGGGATCACCCGGCAACACCGATGTTTCCTTGGGGTGTACATATCTACGTAGCTATCCCTATAAGGCTTGTGAAAACTTGCAACCAGGCGAGAGCGCCTCGAAGGGGCTGTCATGGCTTGAGGCGCTTCAGAATGTCGCTGACAGGGGTGCGGATCTTGGCCAACGGGTTGGCGCGATCGGCTTCCCGGGTGAGGTGACGCATGGCCAGGTGGCTATAGATCTCGGTGGACTTGGGATCGGCGTGGCCCATCAGCTTCTGGCGCAGCTCCAGGTCGACGCTGTCCTCGGCGAGCTCGGTGCCGTACAGATGGCGCATGGCATGCGGGTGGAGTTGCGCCTCGGGAATACCCTCGCGCTTGCCGTACTTCATCACCATGGTGCCGACCGCGATGCGACTTAGGCGCCGGCGCTCGCCGCGATATTCGTGCGGCGGGCATCTCGGGTTGCGCAAGGAAACAAACAGCACCTGGTCTCCGCTGGGCAGTGCCCGATCAATCGACGCCAGGTTGGGATGGCCCAAGTACACACGCAGCATCAGCTCCGCATCGAGCGGCACCGGCACGTAACGCACGCGCGATCGCTTCTCGGTGACCCTGAGCTTCAGCCGCGGCTTGCCGTCGATCACGTCCTCGAGGACGTCGCCGGCATTGAGTGCAACGAGCCCACTCACGCGCAGGCCACAGCCCACCAGGAGGGCGAGCATGGCGCCATCGCGTACACCCTCGAACGTGTTGAAATCAGGCGCCCACATCAGCTTCTCGGCCGAGGCTAGCGTCATCACGCGCGGCAGGGTGCGGCCGATTGTCGGGTAAGGCACGCTGAGCGCCAGGTTGGTGGGAAGACGGTGGGTGTCTGAGAGCCAGCGATAGAACTCACGCAGCGCCGAGACGTGGGTGCGGCGGTTGACTGGATTCACGCCCTGCTTGTGCAGCCACAGGCCGGCGAAGAGCATCAGATCATCGAAGGACACGGCGAGCGGATCGCGGCCCGCGAGGAAGGTCTCGAAGCGCGAGAGTGCAAGACGGTACAGCTCGATGGTTCGCTGCGATCGACCGCGGTTATGCCGTTTGAACTCCAGAAAGGCCTCGACCAGCCGGCTAATTTTGGCGCTCACGGGTACCCCCCAGCAGAAATACCCGCGGACCCGTGGATTCGCGTGGAAACGCGGCCAAGTCTTTGAGCCAGCGAACGATTCCAATCCACGGGTTTCCACGGGTTAGGCATTTTTCGTCGAAAAACCCGTGGTTACAATTGGGTGTCGAAATCCTGACCCGTGAATTGATGATGCGCGATTTTCCCCCTTATCTCTCTCTCTTTCTTCTTTCAAAAGAGAGAGATATATAAGGGCGCGACGCGTGGAAGCCGAAACCGTACCCGTGGAAGAAACAACGCAACCCGTGGACCGCACACACGGACCCGTGGAAAAACGACCACAACCCGTGAGTGGGTTCCGCTCGGCGATCAAGGACTTGGGATAGATTTGCCTGATGATCCACGGGTTATAGAGTGCGCGCCTGCCCTCCTGTTGGGAAAAAACCACGGCGCGGGCCCTGCCCCTCCAAGTTCTGGCGGGGTGGCGGCAGCTTTTTGTTCGAAGGGGGAACGGGGGAAACAGCATCAGGCGGGCGGGTACCGATCGCTTGCCACGGTGCGGCCGACGGTCTCCGGGGCGACGACGTACAGGCCGTATTTCTCGATCCTGGGGATCGACAGCGCCGTCATGTGGGAGACGCGCTTGCCTGGGGTGTCGGAGAACCCGCCGCCGCCGATCGTGCGCTCGACCTCGTCGCTCACCACGACGCCGGCGGCCTTCAGCTCCTTCTTGAACACCCGGTCGCTCTTCACCGGTAGCGAGTTCCACTTGTCCCGCAGGCTGCTGGTGTGTGCCAGGTGGTCCATTACGTGGCTGGTGCGCACTAGCAGGCAAGGTTCGGGCCTGTCCTCGTCGTTCTTCACGTCGCCCCACGTGTAGGGGTGGCGGAAGTTGTTCGTCGCGATCTCGCTCAAGAGCGTCTCGACGATCCACACCCACGGCTCGCGATCGCCGCTCGTGTCGGCGATGTGCCCGTTCATCTGCCCGATCAGGTCCTCGGCGAATTTGCCCTCGGCCGGATCCAGCTCCGCGAACTCGCACAGCAGCCGCCAGCCGGTCAGCACCGCGGCGTAGTTGTGCGCCATGCGCACCGCGCCGTCGTCCGCTCCGGAGGCCCTGGAAGTCTGCATGCAGCGCTCCTTCTCGCGCTCGAACAGGGCGTGCACCTGGTCGCGCTTCAGGCCGGTGAGAAACTCCAGCCACTGGCGCACCGGAAAGCGCGGCAGATCGTGCGGCAACATCTCGCCCTTCTTGCCGGTGAGCTCGGTGGCCACGAGCTTCCCGATCAGCGATCGCACCGGCACGTCCTCGCCGGCGAGCAGCACAGGCGCGCACAGCAGGAACTCAGTCAGCTCGGCGCCGCGGCGGTTCACCGTGTACTGGTAGGACTCCTGCAGCAGCGACACCGCCTTATCGATCACCATCTGGTGACGCGCCGACAGCTCTTCCCACCCGACCGGGTGCGAGGTGTGCGAGATCGAGGTCAGCAGCCGGAACTCCGTCTGCAGGTTCTGCCCGCTGAACATGGTCATGGCGAGCGAGCGCTCGAGGTGCTTGGTCAGCGTCGACTTGCCGCTCCCCTTGGCCGCCTGCATCATCATGTGCGGCCAGAACCCCAGCAGCGCCTTCAAATGCCCGCCCAGGCCCCATACGAGCACCACGGCGGCCGCGTTGCGCGTGAAGGTGCGCTGGTAGGCCTTGACCACCGCGCGCGCCTCCGCGGTCGTGCCCGACGGGAACGTGAGGTTGTGGTACGGGCATTGCTGCTCGGAGTTCGTGAAGTAGCAGTCCGGCCCCTCGTTCACGATCAGCCGGCCGTCGCGCCAGGCGAGGCCGACGAAGTTCGCCGCCTTCCGCGCGCCGATGTCCGCTGTCCTCTCGAGGATGTTCACCATGCGCCGGAACTGGCTCTGCAGGAACACCGGGCCGAAGCGGTTCCAGACGTCGATGTTGTGCAGCTTGTCGTCGTCGAGCACGCGCCGCAGCAGCTTCGGACCGTGCCGGGGTGCCTGCACGCTCACCGCGAACATCACCTTCGGCTGCGAATCCGGGTCTCCTGTCATGGTGGAGACCGCGCTCGCGATCGTCACGCGTGAGATCCCGGCTACCCGGAAGCCGGCCAGGTTCTTGAAGTCCAGGCGTTCCTCGCCGTTTTCATCCTCCTTCTTCGCCTCGACGTAGCTCATGAAGTCCGGCTTCACCCGATAGCGCCAGTACTCCGTGAAATCGTGCCAGGGCAGGTACACGCGACGCTTGCGATCGTCGTCGGCCTGCGCGGCCGGCATGCCCGGGATGAGCCACTCCTCGATCTTACGCAGTCGCTGGTGCAGCTTCACCGGCCCTTCGGCCTTGAGCACGTCGTTGACGTCGTTCACCTCCCAGGTCTCCTGGTCGACCATCAACGCCGAGATATCCAGGCCCGTGAGGATCTCGTGCAGCTCCCAGGCGGCCTCCTGGCCGGCGCAGCGGCCCTTCGCGTCGGGCTTGTCCTTGTCGAAGCACAGGATGAGCTGCTTGCCGGCGAAAAGGCGCCAGTCGATCCCCGCGATCGCCGACACCCCGCGCGTGGCGATCGCGGCCGTGTAAGGCATGTCCGCCGCCTCGACCGAGAGCGCATTGATCGGCGACTCGACCACGTACACCGTCTTCGCTTGCTCGAGCCGGCGCAGGTCGGAGAACCAGCCGAAGCCGTGCTTCTCCCCCTGGCACTGCGTCTTCACCCCGCCGTTCAGCTCCGGATTGAGATAGCGCATATCCACCGCGACCACGTGCCCCGGGTTCATCGAGCGCACGATGAACGCCGCCGCGGGCCCGCCGTGGCCAGGTTGCCCGAGCGCCACCTTGTCGCTCTCCCAGGCGTTGAATCCGACCGAGCGCTTCTGGATCGCGCGCATGACCACCGGCTCCGGGATCCCGCGGCCGACCAGGTACTCGAGCGCCCGGTCGGTCTCGTCGTAGCAGCGGTCGGCGATGTACTCCGCGCGCGTCTTCTCGCGCTTGGGCTCCCCCGGGCGCTCCCAGGCGATGCCGAGGAAATCGTGCAGCGCTCGCACCGCTTCGCCGGTGTCGCAGCCGCGCGCGTACATCACCAGGTCGATCGCGCTGCCCTTATCGCCCGAGGTGTGGTCGTTGAACAGATGGTCCCCGCGTTCGTTCTTGTAGATCGAGACCGATGGGTTCTTGTCGTCGCGGTGCGGCGAGTGGTAGTTCGCCTTCGCGCCGCCGGGGCCGCGCTTCAGGCCCAGCCAGGCGGCCAGGTCGTGCAGGTCGATGCGTGCTTTCAGTTCGTCTATTGTGGCCATTCGTGATGCTCAAGTGAAGCGGCAGCGCCTGGGCGGAGAACGTCAGAGGAGGAGGCCCATCGCTGCCCGCAGGGATTTGCCCCTCTAGCCTGCATTGGGGTCGAACAGCAGATCAGAAGCCCATGCCGTGCTGCAATTCCTCCCGTTGGGTGAGCTTGCGGAGTTCCTTGTCTCGCACCGCGGCCACGGCTCGCGCCTCGGCTTCGCGGACCGCGTTGACGGTCTTCCTGACCGCCTCTCGGCCTGGCAGCCGGCAGCCTCGGCTGAACGCCGCCCACGCGGAGCGCAGCTCGCGCCGCAGTGCCATCGGTACCATGCGCCAGTGCCGGATGCACATGAAGAACCCACGGGCGCAGGCCTCACTGCATCCATCGGCGGCGCAGGGATGGGTCTCGATCACGGGCCTTCCTGCCTGCCGATCGATGGCATCCGCAGCAGCGAGTACCTGCGGCAATCGATCGCGCCGGAGTCGTTGCGCATGGTGCTCCCCTCCCCGGGGAGCGGGATACACTTGGCCACGGCCGTGCGAAGCACCTCGAGCTCGTGCCTGCGATCGAGCTCCTGGTTGCCGAGCCAGGCGAGGACCAGCCCCATCACGATCAACGCTAAGGCCTTCACCGGACCACCTCCGCGTAGCGGATGCCGTTCTCGTTCATCACCCGCAGCACCCGCCGGCGCTGCCCGGTCATCAGCGGCACGAAGTCATAGCGCCAGCAGCCCTCGCCGAATGTCATGAGACGCCGGAACAGCGGATGCATGTCCGTCAGCAGTGCCGGCGGCATGTCCTGCGGCGCATCCAGGAGCGCCGAGATCTCCTCGACCGGTACCGGGCAGCCCGACACCACCGCCGTGCGATCGCCGTAGACCAGCACCGCCGGCACCAGCAGCAACCGGCCATTGCCGGCGGCGATGTAGTGCTCGAAAGCGCGGTACACGCGGCCATCGGCGGAGAACGAGGCGAGAAGAGAGAGCGGGAGCATGCCAGTCACGTCGGGTCCTCCCGGATGAGATCTCGGAGCGACTTCCGGCTCATGTGCATCGTGTATCCGGTGCGCTGTTCGATCTCGAGATATTTGGCGAAAAGCTCGGGGCGGTGCTTCGCTCCGTTCGCAAGGTCCTTCGCGCTGCCAAAGATGCAGAACACACAGCTGAGCCGTTCATTGCCGGCACCATAGGCCCAGTGGGGCTGCTGCCCGGCCGAGCGAATCACTCTGAAGACCTCTTCGGTTGTCAGATGATGGATGGGCAGCCACTCATACCAGTCGCGCCCTGCCACGCATCCGCGTACGTTCTTTCGAAAAGTCGGTCGCTTCGCACGGCCCGGGCTTTCTTGGGCTCTGATGCCCATGCAACTGATCACCGAGGAAAAGCCGTGCCGCTTCGCGTATCTGCGGACCTCGCGCTCGATGGGGCCTCGTTTCAGATCGCTCGTGCATTGCCGATTCGACGCGGATGGCCAGCATGGTGAGTTCGGGCCCGGTCTTACCTTGAAGCGATGCTCCACCATCTCGAAAAAGGATTTCACGGCCCGCGCCACGACAAAGTCGACGCCAGCGGCGCCAGCCTGCTCCTTGGCATGCTCGAGCGCGCCTTCCCACTCCACCTCACCAAGCGCAGCGTGAACGACGAGCAGCTGTCTGCGTGGAACCACCCTGAGCAGGCGAATGAGCATCGCCTGGCTGTCCTTGCCACCGCTGTGATTCACGGCAAACAGAGCGCCGCGGAAGACCAGCTCGGCGATGTCGCGCAACGGGCCCGACAGGTACCGTTCGTTCATACCAAGTCAGCCTCCGTGATCGCCCTGGGCATGCGCCAGATCCCCAGCATCCCCTTCATGGGGATCAGCTCCTTCGTCCGGCGAACGTGGTCCATCCGCAGGGCGAACCGGTTGGGCGAGTAGTTGCCGAACGCCCGCTCCAACCCGATCGGCTTCCATTCGTTCGTCGATCTGCAGTCCGTCAGATCGGCGATCGCGATCACCGCGCCCCGGGGAAGATCGTCCGAGTTGTTGAACCCTGCGGCGCTCAGCACGTCGCAGAACGGCCGCTCGTAGCAGAGCGCCACGCAGTCCCGCGGGAACTCCGTCGACGCATGGATCGCGAGCCAGCCGCGATAATTGCGGCGCTGGGAGCGCGTCTCGAAGCGCTTGGCGTTAATCGCCACCAGCGTCGCCCAGGGCTGCGTGAGCGAAAGCGCACGCTCGACCACGATGATGGAGCGGGAGGCAGGATTTTCGCCTGCAACCTCGGACCTGGCAGGCCCGCACTCTGGAAGTTGAGCTACTCCCGCTTTGTTCATTTCGGATACTCCGAGTGCTCGCGCCCGTCGAGCATCCGACCAGCAAGCTTCTTGCCTGCCTTGACGAACTCGGTGCCGTGCGCCTTCATGCACTTATAGCCATGGTTGTCGCTCAGCTCGATCGATTCGTCGAGCGGATACACGACGCGGCCGGGCGGCTCGGAAAGGACGTCCGTTTCGCACTCGACCCACTCGCCGTTCTGCTTGTGGAAATACGGCACGCCGGCGGCCTGGCACTGATCGCGCAGCGAGCGGAACCAATTCGGATGAGACGGCTGCGCCTTCGGCCCGCTCTCTCCCCCGTCGATGACCTGGTGTAATTGACGGCCGGTGAGCGCCTCACTGATATCGATCGGCCCGAGCAACGGCTCGAGGCTGACGATGCGCACCGCCGCCGGCGTGTCGCGCAGATAGGGCCAGCGCTCGTCGAAGGTTTCCTGATTCTCTGCGGAAATGCCTAGCCAGACGTTCGGAATCGGCCAGCCGCCAGCGAGGAGATTGGACGTCCCGTCCTGCCAAAGGCGATCGTCGTCGGTGTCGACGCATCGCGGCAGCTCGTCGAGCGCGTCATAGACCTGGTCGAAACGGTCCTCCCCAGTGGTGTCCAAGAGGAACGGCGGCATCTCGACCTTCAGAACCTTGGCACTCTCTAGCAGTCTCTCGTAGGTCTGCCGCTGGCTCGCTTCCGGCGCCGGCTGCCAGCGTTCCGAGAACCATTCGAGCATCCGGTCCGCGCGCTTGGTGAGGACCTGGAAGGTGTGCCACCTGCAGGTGCCCATGACAGCGAACACCTTGTCGATAAACTCGTCCGGGACATCCTTGTGGAACAGGTCGCTCATGCTGTCGACGAAGATCATGCGCGGCTCGCGCCAGTGCAGCGGCTTGTCGAGCAGCTCCGACACCGTGCGCACCTTGCCGGTCCACCGCGGCCCCTGCGACGTCATCCTCACCAGGCCCTGGTATGCGCCGCCCGGACCAGCCTGCCGCAGCGCCTGGCGCTCCGCGTAGCAGTTCTCGCAGCCCTTGGAGACCCGCGAACACCCGCGCACCGGGTTCCACGTCGCGTCGGTCCACTCGATTGCGGACCGATCACTCATCGATCTCTCCCCGCGCCTCACCATCCAGCGGCCGCAGCCCGAGCTGCCGCACGCGCCCCGGCTCCATCGCCCCGAGCGCCTCCCGCAGCTCCCAGGCGTTGATCGGCTGCACCTTGAGGCTCGTGGCTGTGAGGAGTGCCATCGCCTCGTCGACGAAGGAGATGGCGTAGATCGCGCCGTTGCCGTAGAGCTTCGTCAGCGCCGGGATGTCCGGCCTGCCCTCGCCCTGCGCGATCGCCGGCACGTCCACGCGCACGAACGAGCACCCGCCCATCGAATGCTCGCCGATCCGCCCGGCGATGCGCTGGTGGCCAAACAGTTCCACGATGGCCCATTGGGCCGCTTCTTTGTCGCTCATGCCCTCGCCTCCTGTCTCTCCGTGATCCGTTCGATGACGCGTATCCCCTTCTGCGCCGGCGTCTCGATTGCGCGTGGCCGCCGAGGCGCGCTCTTGTGCAGCCAATCCGGCGGTATCGCCCGTTGGAATCGCACCGTCTTCCAGTAGCGCCGCGCCCTGGCGCGGACCGAGCTGCGGTGGTATCGCCAGCCATCCCGCGACGCTCGTCGATCGAGCTCGCCGTCGTTCGCCCACCGGATCACCGTGCCGGGGGATACGCCCGCCTCGTGCGCCGCCTTGCTCAGGCGCAGCCACTGCGCGCTGAAGCACTCGCGCTTCGCAGGCCTGCGCTTGGCCTCCTTCAGCCGCTGGAACATCGGCTCGGTGATATAGGTGCGGCGCCGGTCCCACTTCGTGCGCGACACGCGGATCGTCCCGTCGCGCTTCCTTTCCTGGATCCACTCGACCGTCGTGCGCAGCTTCGCGGCCGCCTCCTCGAAGGTGTAGCCCTCGCTGGACTCGAGGCGCTTGATGACCGCCTGAACGGTCACCAAAGGGATCCCCTTGGCGCCGCGCCAGTCGACTCCCCTGAGCAACGTGCGGAATTTCGCGATGGACACGCCGACGCGTCGCGCCGCCTGCGCTTCGGTGAAACCGATCTGCTCGCGCAGCAGTGCACACTGATGCTTGGCGACGTAGGTGATGCCGCGCATCGGGCCGTTGGTTCCAACCTTCGAGAGCAGTTTTCCCTGCGCGATGAACGCGCGCAGTTGGGCGGGCGTGAACAGGTAGCGCTTTCGTGCCGTCTCGAGCGACATCCACAATTGATAGCCCCCGCCCATCGGACACTTGCGCGCCTTCCAGCGCGTCGCCTCGGTCTTCGAAACGTAGAAGCGCCAACCCGACCTGGTGGCGCCGATCATGCCGTTGTGGATCGCCCGAATCACAGCCGAAACGCTCCGGCCGCAATGCCGGGCCACTTCCGCCGGCGTCAGCCCCGGGCTCCACTTGCGCGTCAGATGCCGCTTCGCGCCGTGCGCGAGCGGCGGGTAACGCAAGGCGTAGTCCTCGTACGTGCGCGGCGCGCCCTTCGGGCCCCATATCTGCGCGCAGGTCCCGCAGGCGGCCGGGTGCTGTCGCTCCTGCAGGAGCTTCCAGGTGATGCGAAGATTGGAGGGCTCTGGCTTGCCCCACCAGGGAAGCGGGCGTCCCGCGCGCCGGTCGGCTACCAATTTGCGGGCGACCTTCGGATCGATGAACCAGGTGCCGTACTGCGTCGACTTGATGTCGAGGCCGAACGGATTGCAGCGCACGGCCGAGGGCACGTGGCCCATGCGCGCCCACTCCGAGAGCTTGTCGCTGTTGATCCCGAGCGCCGCCTTGATGGAGGTGAGCTGCACATATCCCTTCGGCGGGAAGACGCGTGTCGCCTTCCATGCGTCCCAGGCAGCGCGCGGAATGACCCACAGGCGACCGACTCGGAACGGGCGCAGCTGCTTCGCGCGAATGCACTGATAGATGACAGCGCGCGACCCGATCTCTTTTCCGGCCTGGGCGATCGTGAGCCCGCCGACGACGTCCGTGGTCACCATCCCGAGCCGGTGATTGATCCCCATCTGCACGGAATTGAGCGAGCGGCTGGCGCGAGGGTCGCCCGTGCGCTCTCGAAGACGCTGGGTCAGGATCTTCGAGATCTCCGGCTTGCCCATCCGGCCGACCAGGCTGGCCAGGAGCGCGATCTCCGGCGCTTGCCAATCGTAGGATCCGCGGTGAGACTTTCGCGGGGCCGGCCATTCGTCGTCCCGCGGCGGTCGGCCGTGCCACAAGGTGAAGAGTTCGGCGAAGCGCTTGACCTTCTTCAGCCTGGCGACGGCGCCGGTTGCACGCAGACGCTGGATAGCCTCGACGGGCTGCCCGACGACGGCCGCGAGCTCGTAGACGTGGACGCGCCAGCCGTGCTCGAGGACGAAGCGCTGCCAGTCCAACATCACCTGCGGCCCTCCAGCTCGTCGTGCAGAGCGCGCCGGCCAGAGAGCATCTGCTGCGGCGAAAGTCCAGCCACGGCCCCGAGAAGGGCCACCACGGGCTCGGTCAGTGCCTCCAGCCGCCGCTTCGGCATTTCGCGCATGGCGCGATCCCACTGGCTGAAGGTCGACGGCAGCTTCGGCTTGACGGCTTTCGCCTTCGGCGCCACGCGCTGCAAGGCTTCGGCCATAGGCATCCTGACCTTCTCGACGCCGCGCCGGCTGAAGCAAAAGAACTCCCCCGGCGCGAGCGCGGCCAAGTCGTTGAACTCGATCTTCGAAGACCGGAACTGCGGGGCGAGCGCAGCCCAGGCGGTCGGGTCCTCCTGGCAGCCGATCAGCGATAGGTTCTTGTTCGCGAAGATCGAGCGATGCAGGGACCCGGTGAAGCGGTGCGCGGTAAGAAAGAGATCCAGCGCGCGCTTCCTGCCGCGCTCGGCGAACTGGTTCACGATATCGGCGGCCTCGCCGATGTCGTTCTTCCTCTTCCTCGGCGCGCTGAACACCTGGCCCTCGTCGATCATCAGGAAAATCGGCTTGCGATGTTCCTCCGCGGCCTCGAGGATGGCGCGCCCGTAGGGAATGAACTCGCTCGCGTTTTCCGCCGCGACCACGACGAACGGCTGGTCGCGCTTTGCCAGGCGTTTGCGCAGCGCATCGACGCTGGCGACGGCTTGCCCGTACATCGATGCGATCTCGCCCTCCGGATCGATGAGCGCGCAGATCCATCCCTGCTTGGCGAGCTGCTCGGCGATGAGGAGGCCTGCGTTGGTCTTGCCGATGCCGCTCGGGCCCACGGCGACGATGCGAAGCCCGGTCGTCGCGTACTCCGACAGATCGATCGCCGTATTGCCGAAGTCGAGGATCGCGTCCGCCACTTCGGTCCGCTGGATCACGGCCCGGCTCATGATTCGTCCCTTTCCTTCGCGCGCAGCAGGACGTCCTGCAGCCGCAGCACCTGACCGGAGGAAAGCGAGAACACTGCCGCGAAGTCCTCGATGACTTGCGCGGTCACTGCGGCGAGCACGCCTTCGCGCCTGGCCTTCGCGACCAGCCTGCGCAAGCTCGCCCAGTCGTGGCCGACGGCGGGGGTTACATCCGCCGCACCGATTTCGGCGTAGAGCTGCTCGATGGTGTACCGCACCGCGTCGGGGCCGGCATCGCAAAGGAGTCGCTCGTTCAAGACGGCGAGCAACTGCAGCGCCGGCATGTAGCCGTGCACCTTGCGGATCAGCGCCTTTTCGCCCGGTGTGAACGCACGCGCTTTGGGGTCGAGCAGGCTCACCACCCGTTTCGTGGAGCGCGCCTCGATCGCTGACAACTGCTCGCGAGTGGGCAAGGAAAAAACGCTGTTTCCGGTGGCCGCGCTCACGGTTTCCACACACGCGTCCTCGAGCGCCAGAGCCGCACGTCCTCGCGCCACTGGTTCCACGCGCCCTCGCCCCAGCCCCAGGTGTAGACGCACGAAAGCAGGAACATGCCCCACTGTCCCGCCTCATAGGTGCTGTAGAGCCACAGCGGCTGCGCGACCAGGCCGACCAGCCAGCCCCACTTCGCCCGTTGGTCGGTCTTGGAGGCGAGCAGCACCGCGACGGCGCCGGTGGCGAGCATCAGCAACTGCACCAGGTGCTCGATCATGACGGCCGCCCCTTCCTCGCCTGGGCGCGCTCGGCGCGCTTGCGCAGGACCTCGGCCTTAACGGCCATCGAATACACGTGCGCGAGCGGCAGCTCGTAGACGGTGCGGGTGCGCTCCTCGCGCAAGCTGATGATGCCCGCCGGCTGCAGGGTCACCACCAGCCGCCGGCCGCGGTGATCGATCGGCTGAAGCATGCGGCGGCTGACGGGTTTTTTGAGCGGCGTCATGGCGTCACCTGCTTCGCTTCGGCGGCCGACATCCCGTCCTTGCGCGGCAGCCAGTTCTTGCCGTCCCAGCGCGCGAACTGACAAAGCGCAGTGGCGAAGTGGTGCTTGCCCTGGTGATGCCACAGCACTGGCCGCTGGCGCTCGAGCCAGCGTCGAATTATTTCCCGGCCGATCATTTCGGCTAGATGTCCGGCGTCCGCATCATCGATCGGCGCCGGATTGACCTGCGCCACGTGCCAGAGCGTGGCGATGTGCTCATCCGTGAAGTGTTCCAAGCACTCGGTGTCGATTTCCACCGTGATCGCGGTCTTCATGGCGTCACCCGCTGCCGGTCGATCGCCGCCTCCGGATCGAAGCGCTCCCGCAGCAGCCGGTAGGCTTCGCGCGCCAGGTGCTCGGGGCAATCCTCGATCCCGTCGATCCGGAGCTGCGCTTCCTGCGTGATCGTCGTGACCATCACCGGGTCCAGGGTGAGCCGCACTTCCGGCACCGCACGGCCCGCCTTCACGACCTCGACGCGCGTGACGAACGGCGCGATGTCCTTGCCATCGATCAGGATCTGGTTCGCCGCCCCCTGACGGAAGATCAGCAGCACGGCGTTCGTGCTCATGCCGCCCTCCGCTCGGTGTGGGGTGCGCACGGATCGGTGCGGCCTTCGCCCCGATCTGCGTCCATCCCGCGCAGCTCTGCGTACAACTTGCGCAGATGCCTCGGCCGCACCTTGGCCGGCCCGTCGACCTCCTCCAGGGCCCGCTGCAGGTCCTCCTTGCTTACCCGGGTGTAGACCCCCGTCGAGGCGAGGCTCGCGTGCCCCAGGGCCGCCTGGACGATCCCCAGGGGGTTCGCGGCGGTGGTCTTGCGCATCAGGTTCATCGCCCGCGTGTGGCGCAGCCAATGGGGGCTGGCGTGTTCGATGCCCGCCTCGGCGCACCAGTGCGCCATGCGCTCCTGGTAGGCGCGCACCGACAGCAGCCGGTGCTTGCGGGAGAATACGAGCGGCTTCTCCGGATACTCGCCGCCGCCCATGTCCGCGTGGATCGCGACCAGCGCCTCCAGGCACTCACGCACCGGCTGCGTCACCGGCACGCGATGATCGCGTCGCTCGCCCGCGCGGCCCTTGCGGTGCTCGGCCGGGATGAACAGCCACCCGGTCTCAAGCGCGAACCGCGCGTCCCGCAGGCACATCCGGGAGAACTCGCCAACCCTCAAGCCCGTCACCATCAACAGGCGAATCCAGGCATAGTCGCGCCGCGCAAGCACCGCAGCATGCTTCCTCAGCGTCCCCAGCAGTTGCGCCTGCTGGCGCTCGGTCAGGTAGCGCTCCATTACGACGTTCGGCTGCATGGTGTAGCTCCTCCATGACTTCGAGATCGCGATCGGTGAGCACCTGGATCGCGAGCAGGCCGAGCACGATCGCCGTGCCCCACACCCAGTCAGAAACCGTCATTGCCCCTTCCCCTCATGCGCGCGCCGCGCGGCCGCGATGCGCTCGGCCAGCGGCAGGCGCTCGCGCAGCGCGTCGTCGAGCAGCGCGCACGCCAGCCCGCGCAGCTCGGCCTCGGAAGCCGCGCCCCCCCGCAGCCGCGCCAGGCGCGCCAGGCGCGCACGCAGCTCCGGGTCCGGGCGCAGGATCATGGGCTCGCTCATGTCACCGGCCGGCGGCTTTGCGGCGCAGCGCGCGCGCATGCGCCAGGCAGCGCACGCAGGTCGCGATCGCCGGGAGTTGCATCGCCCGCTCGAAGGGCAGCGGCAGGGACACTTGGGCATAGGCCTCGCGCATGGCTTGCTCCGAGATCTCTACTCGGGGCAGGCCGAGGCCAAGGCCGAGCTGGGGGGAGCGTCCGGAGCGGGAGCGCATGCAGGGGGCCGTACCACGAAGCGCGCGGCGAGCTCGTCGCGAAAGATCAACGCGAAGTCGCGCGCGAAGCCGCCGGGCACACGGCCGGCGGGCAGGTTTTCCTGAACGGATGCGAGGCCGCGGCGAGCGAGCTTGTCGGGAACGGGCTTAGCCATCGATCAGCCCTTCCACCCGCGCGGTCGCCTCGACGATCGCCCCGATCGCATCGAGCCCCTCCTGGCGGATGCGCTCGTATTCGGCGCGGCTGAACTTGCGGTCCGAGAGCCCGTCTTCGATCGCGCGGAAGAACTCGCCCTGCTGCATGCCCACTTTCAGCACCAGCTCGAGCAGCGCCTCGTCCGACACGTGCGCGAGGTTCGGCACCTCAAAGCACACGCAGCCGAAGGTATGGTTCAGGGCCTTGAGCGTGCGCAGGTCGCGCGTCGCTGCCGTCATCTGCACGACGTCGGAGAGCGTGAGCTTGTGGTGCGCGCTCTCGTGCAGATTGAGCTTGTTGTAGAGTGTGCCCGGCGGCATCCCGAGTTTCGCGGCCAGCGCCGGCACCCCGGTCTCGCCCGTGTCCGAATCCCGATATTCGTAGGCGACGCGCCTGGCCGCCTCGAACACGTCGGTGTGAACCTCCAGCCCCTGACCGCCCATCGGTGAAGCTCCCCTCGAAATTCACCTTCACGTCGTGGGGGGCGGCGGCGATACTGCGACTGCACTGTGGCAATACCGGCCGAGCCCCACTCGTCCAGCCCGCCCGGCGCGCCAACGCCGGGCGGGGCGTTACCCTGCTTGGCGTGCCTTCGCGCTGGCATCTCCGTTCATGCCCAGGCTCTCGGAGAGGCGATGAATCAGTTCGGTGTTGCGGCTGCGGCCGTTCTTCTTCGCCTCCAGATCCAACCGCTTCAGGACCTGATGCGGGAATCGCACCCTGACGGACGGGTCTTTGGCGGTGGCAATCACGTTCACGGCGCCCTCCTGTAATACCATGAATGGCACCACTATGCCACCAGTAATACGACGCCGTCAAGCGGCACGTGGTTACACTCGTGACGCCATGCCATCACAAGCTGCCCGAAGACTGAAAGCCCGCGACATGCCGGTGTTCAACGTGCGCATGCCGCCGGATATGAAGGAAGCATTGGGCCGGGAAGCCCGGATCAACGGCCGCAGCCTGAACTCGGAGATCGTCGAACGCCTCAGGTTGAGCCTGGCGCCGCAGCCGCCTGCGGTTGGGCTGCGGTCGGAGGATTCCGCCGCCCGCCTCGATGCCTACGCGCGCAGCTCACTGACGGACCCGGAGCGGTCGATGTTGACCCTCTTTCGGCGATTCAGCCCCGAGCAACAGCTTGCATTGCTGTCCCTATTCAAATAATCCATCCAACTTCGCCGCGAGGGAGGGGAAATCATGGCGATTTCGGCAAAGGTAGCAGACCGCATTTCCACCCAGCTCAAGAGATACCAATCCATCCTGGCCGAGGCCATGGCTCGCGACATCAGCGAGTCCGACACCGTCGTCATCGTTGCTGACATGCTCGCTGACGTCCTGGGATACAAGAAGTACGTTGAGATCACCACCGAGCACGCCATCCGCGGCAGCTATGTGGATCTGGCGGTGAAGGTCGGCAACGAGGTGCGCTTTCTGATTGAGGCTAAGGCGATCGGCGGTACGCTGAAGGAAAACCATGTCAAGCAGGCGATCGACTACGGTGCCAACCATGGGGTCGAATGGGTGGTGCTTACGAACGGCGCGGTCTGGCGCATCTACAAGGTGCATTTCAAGCAGCCGATCGACAAATCACTGATCTTCGAATTCGACGCCCTGCAGTCAAACCCGAAATCCCCGAAGCTGATCGAGTGCCTGGGCAACCTCAGCCGCGAGGGCTTCGCGCAGTCGTCGATGACGGCTTTCTTTCAGCAGCGGCAGGCCACCAGCAAGTTTTCGATCGCTGCCCTGCTCCTGAGCGACGCGATCCTGGGCGCACTGCGCCGCGAGATCCGAAGGCTCAGCCCCGGCTGCAAAGTTGAGGTGGATGACCTCAAGGGGCTGCTGCAAACCGAGGTGCTCAAGCGCGACCTCTTCGACGGCGAAGAGGCGCATCAAGCGGCCGACTTCCTGAAGAAGGCGGCGCGCCTGGCGGATCGGGCCAAGGCGAAGGCCGCGTCCGAGCCCGCTCCTGGTTCGGCACTTGCCGCGTCCCTGGATGGCGCGGCATCAAATCTCCCAACGAGCTGAGCGACGCCGAGCGGGCTATGCTAACCGTGTCCCGGCTGCTCGCGCCGGAGAAGCGATTCGCACTGCTGTCTTGTCCAAGTCACCGGAAGGGGAAAACCATGCATATGAGGAACCTGATCGCAGCCGCGGGTGCAGCGCTGATGCTCACCGCCTGCGCCACGCCGACGACGGGCCGGAGAATGATTGATGCCGGGCCGCGGCCTACCGATGCACAAGCGAGCGCAGCCATCAAGAACTACCTGCAGCGCGCCTTGAGGGATCCGGACAGCCTCAAGCAATTCAAGATCCTGAGCGGCCCAACCCTCGTCACCTGGTACCGCGGCTTGCTGAACGGGGGCGGCAATGAGCAGGCGTGGCTCTACTGCTTCGAGTACAACGCTAAGAACGCCTATGGCGGATATGTTGGGCTGAAAACGGATGGCTTCGCGCTGCGCGGCTACATCGACTCCGTCGGCGTGGTGCCGGAGGTCAACTGGGCGCTGGCCGATCGGAACTGCTTCTAGCCATCAAGCGAGGCCAGCGCTCATGTTGGCCACCCCGTTTCGAGGTCGATCGCGTTGACGGCGGCAATATCGGCAGCCGCGGCAAGCTGCTCTGCCAGCGCGCGCTCTCGAGAGAAGCACGCCTGAACATGGCTGGCGACCGCCTGAGCGATCGCGGCGAGCTGCGCTGAGCTTACCTGTACCCAGCCCGAGGCCGCCTTCCAGTCGATCGGCCCCGGCACCAGCCCCTGCTGAATTGCCAGGAGCGCGCCGGCGAGCGTGTACTGCGACTCGCGATCGGTGCGGATCTGCGCGCCGGCGACGCTGATGCCGGCGGTCTCGCGGGCATAGCGGATCGCCGCGAGCTTAGCAAGCTTCGCCGCGCGGAGTTCCTCGATCGGGATCGCATCCACCGTGTAGGAGACCGCCCCGCCCTGGACGGGCAGCACAGCTCGCGGCGCCCGCTGCGTCGCCGGATCGTATGCCGGCGGCACGGCCGGCACCCAGCGCAGCCCCTTGGCCGCAGCCAGGGCCGGCGCCTCGCCATCGAACTCCTCCTTCCGCACGATATTGCCGCTGGCGTCGATCAGTGCATACGTTGTTGGCATGTCAGGCTCCCATTAGAGCGGTCGGTACGGCGATGGTCGGCTCGGTCACGTCCCACTGCGCGCCCGCGCAGAGTACCCAGTCGTCGAAATTGATGGCGCCGCGGGCCACGCCCGATGTGCTGCCGAGGTAGATGTTCGCCAGCCCCGCCGCGAAGTCGGTCGCGCACGGCACCTGGTCGATGACACGCGCGCCGTTGAACCACGCCGACGCGACGCCCTCACTCCTGACAATCCCGAGATGCCACCAGGCGCTTGCGTCCCAGGTGAGCGCCGGGCTGTTGTTGTCCGTCCCGGCGACGCGCAGGGTGAGCTGGTCGTTGCTGATCTGGATCTCAAGCGTGGTGGCGTCGTTGAAGCGAAAGAACCGCCACTCGCCGACGCTGCCGTAGCTTGTCCCCTTCTGCACCCACGCGGAGAACGTGAGCGCGCCGGTACCGATCTGCGACCGCCAGTCGTTCGCACCCGGTAGCGCAATCCCGAAATTTGTCGTATCCGCGCCATCGCAGGTGAGCGCCATGTATTTCGAGCCGAACTTGCCGGCTGAATTGATGATGC
>Ga0082335_1004376_pt1 | contig 21377 bp, 18 predicted proteins | sample Subgrocontami58m_FD_72375 | JGI IMG/M metagenome (GOLD analysis project Ga0082335, IMG submission 72375) | Subsurface groundwater microbial communities from S. Glens Falls, New York, USA - GMW37 contaminated, 5.8 m (SPADES assembly) (version 2) ...
CTTCAGGGGAGAGTCCATGGCCAATCTCAGCAGAGAGCAGAATTCCGTCATATTGGTCTGGTTTGATCAGATCGTACAACCCATAAGATCGCCTGCCATCTTTTGGTGGCGCGAGAGCAATTGGTTTTCCTCCCGCAAAATAAACCACATTAATATCATGGGTTTTGGCAGAACTCAATACGCCCGCCATGAACTCAGCCCCCGACGCACGGGATAATTGTCCGCCAAGTACGGCAATCGTTTTTCGTTCGTTAGTGGATTTTTTGCTGGGCGTCATTTGTGATTTGGAAATTATAAGTCAGGAAGTCCGATTTGGAATATTCAATTTTGATATCAGCGTCCCGCAAGTTTCCTGCGAGACGCTGATATGTTTTCTATCGAATTTCGATTTGATATCCAGCCGATTCCCGTGTAAAGCGGGTTGTGCCAGATACAACCAAAAACGCCTTCTCACCAGACTTCAATGAAAGTGGGATCTCCGCTGTCTGGTCTTCATAAAGCGGGATCATGGTCACGTTTGAATCGCTCATCAGGATGAGAGCCAGGCCAAAGGTCTGCGGAAGAACGTTTTCAACTCGCACGAAACCCTCAGCCTGCCAGCCGCCATCATCCGCTTCAAAATCGGACACGTAGCCAGCCGCTTCCACATGAACATCATCCAGCAAAAAGCCCTCTCCATTGACAGCGGCATCGGTGATGTATTCAAAACGGACAAAAACTTTTTTGCCTGCATATCCTGAAAGGTCAACCTGCTCTTCGACCCAATCATTGGTTACGCCGGTATATCCCCAGCCATAAGAATTACCTGAGGGATCTGTGCCTGTGCCTGATGGAGTTGGGAGGATCTGCCAGTTTTCACCGTTTTCTGAAACTTCCAAATAAACATAATCCCAATCTGTTTCAATGTCATACCAGGTGCGATACGATAATTCTATGGGGCTGCTAACATTGGTGAAATCAAATTCCCGTGTGAGTGTCATATTGGACTCATCGCCTTTATTCGACCAGAAGGCGTAATCACCGGAAAATGGGTCAACGGGCAGTAAACCGGTGACGGTGGAACCAGTGAAGGAAAGAGTGTAATCGCCTGCGCACTCAATGCCAATGTAATCCACGCCATATTGACGCACGTCACGCGTTATGGGTGTTTGAGGGCAGGTATTGATGGTTTCAGTTGGAGAGGCGCGATTGGCAACGGGATAATTATTGTAGATAAAACGGCCGTCGCCAATGGATTTATCCAACAGAAAATTGGTCGCTGCCCAATCCATAAAGAAATCATCAGCGCTGATTGGCTGACCTGTAGCTGGGTCTGTGGCATTAATCTCATGCAATACATCATCCACACTTTCCAGTCCATTGGCAGGGTTTTTTACCAATAGTTTTGTGGCATCCTCGCCGAAGCGGTCTAAAAAGTAGGTCATAAACAGGAAACCCGCGCCATAATGCGGCGAGGTTGCATCCTGGTCATTGGGCCAGTCGTTTAATTGCAGGTCTGGTTCGTTGATGTATAACCAGTCGAAACTGCCGGGGGCATATCCATTGATAAATACCGCCAACTCGGACGATCCTTCGTTCAACCACGATGTTTCATTGCCATCCAGCTTCCAATGGATCATATGCTGAAATTCATGCGCCAGAACGCCATAGGTGTTCTCATCGCCCAGCGGTGTGTTATCCGCATTGAAGAGGAACATCTCATGCGCGTTGGAGTATTCCTGCACCAGCGGATGGACGGAATCGGAGGAGGAGAAATATCCCGCAACAGAGGAGCCAAGTCCTCGCGCGTAAAGGATGTAGATATGTTCATCGCCGTCAATTCCGGGTGACCATTCACTGCCAAAGAATTCGCGATTGGTTGGATAAATCTTTTGCTCAAACTCATCCACCAGCGCTTTCATTTCCCCTTCTTTATAGGATACGCCGTTCTGCACCCAGAAATAAACGTGCGGGGTGACATAACGCAGTGTGGCTTGCACTTGATTATTTACATTGGTATCCAGGTTATGAACCCAGAAATTATCCGAATCACCTGCCACACGCTCGACGGCGGAGGCAGCCATGATCTCAGGGATATCGCACTTGCCATCCAACCGGCAAGCCAATTCCCAGGGATCATTGGATGGAACAATGGTGGTCTGTAATTTCTCCAAAGTTTCGCTGGAAACCAAGCTTGCAGGCGGGCGTATGATTTCAGGCCCGGCCGTGACCCGTTCATTGGTTGGAATAACCCGCGGGAATATTGCAAGTGGGGATGACCGTATGAACGCGTAATATCCATAGACTGCCATCGCGGCTGCAAGCACACACAGACACAACAATAAAGCAATAATTCCTATCACAATTGTGGTCGTATTTGATTTGTTTCCTGCCATTTTTCCTCTGGTTTAAAAAAGATTACCGATAATACCGCATGTGACTGAAAAAGAGATTAGGAAATCCGGGATAAAAAATGTAGCGCGAGATAATTATCTCGCGCTACATTCACTTCTTACGCGTCTACTTTTTGTTTTGATTTCTTCACAGCCGCCGCTGTGTTGAATGTGATCTTGTTTTCCTTCACATCCACATCCACCACCACCACCGCGCCATCCTTGAATTTACCACCGAGCAATTCCACCGAAAGCGGACTCTCGACATATTTTTGGATCGCCCGCCGCAGGGGGCGCGCGCCGAATGCGGGATCATAGCCTTCTTTTGCAAGCCAGGCGCGGGCGGCGTCACTCAATTGAACTGTAATGTCGTGCTCGTTCAAGCGATCCTGCACTTCCTTCATCTGTAAGACAACGATCTCTTCCATTTGCACCAAAGATAGCGGCGAGAACATGATGGTTTCATCCACGCGGTTGAGGAATTCAGGGCGGAAGGCTCCTTTAAGGGCCTTCTCAATTTTGTCGTGCATGGCGCGTTCATCGTCATCCGCTTTTTGGGTGAAAAAGCCCAAAGTGCCGCCTTTGGTCACGTATTCAGTACCCAGGTTCGAGGTCATGACCAGAACCGTGTTGCGGAAGTCCACCACCTTGCCCTGCCCATCCGTTAAGCGGCCGTCATCCAATATTTGAAGCAACGCATTCCACACTTCAGGATGTGCTTTTTCGATCTCATCAAAGAGCACGACTCGATACGGACGCCTGCGGACTGCTTCTGTAAGTTGGCCGCCCTCTTCGTAACCGACATATCCAGGCGGCGCCCCAAAGAGGCGGCTGACCGTATGCTGTTCGCGATACTCAGACATATCAATCCGAACCAGCGCCTCTTCATCATCGAACATGAACCATGCCAGTGCTTTGGCCAATTCAGTTTTACCCACGCCGGATGGTCCGATGAAAATGAACGATCCGATTGGGCGGCTTGGATCTTTCAAACCAGAACGCGCGCGCCGAATGGCATCTGAAACTGCGCGAATAGCTTCCGTTTGACCAATGATCCGCTCACCCAAACGCACTTCCATGTGCAGGAGTTTCTCTGATTCGGTTTCCAGCATATGACTAACAGGAATGCCTGTCCATTGATGCACCACCGAGGCGATGTCATCCACGTCCACCACTTCGTCGAGTTGGTGTTCGGTTTCCCATTTTTCGCGTTTTTCAGAGTATTCAGATTCAAGCCGTATACGCTCGGCTTTCTTTTGCGCGGCGCGTTCGTAATCACGCTCCAAACCAGCCTGCTCTTCTTCGGCACGCAAACGATCTACATCCGTTTTCATACCTTTAAGATCGGGAGGCATGGAATAAAGCGCGACACGCACTTTCGCGGCCGCTTCATCGATCAAATCAATGGCTTTATCGGGCAGGTGACGGTCGGTCACGTACCGATCGGCCAGCCGCGCCGCAGCCTCCAGCGCATCATCGGTAAAGTGGATTTTATGGTGCGCCTCATAACGATCCCGCAAGCCATGCAGCATCTTGATCGTATCATCCACATTTGGTTCGTCCACATAGATCGGGGCAAAGCGCCTTTCAAGCGCGGCATCTTTTTCAATATGCTTATGGAATTCATCCAAAGTGGTCGCGCCGATACATTGCAATTCACCGCGTGCCAGGGCCGGCTTGAGCATGTTGCTGGCATCCATGGCGCCTTGTGCCGCGCCCGCACCGATGACTGTATGCAATTCGTCAATCATCAAAATGACATCGCCTTTTGCGCGTTGGACCTCGTCCATGACGGCCTTGAGGCGTTCTTCAAATTCACCGCGGAAGCGCGAGCCTGCGATCATCGCGCCCAGGTCCAATGCCACCACGCGTTTTCCGCTTAATATCTCCGGAACATCGTTGGTCGCAATCTTCTGGGCAAGACCTTCGGCAATGGCGGTCTTCCCCACCCCGGCTTCACCGATCAAGACAGGATTATTCTTCGTGCGGCGTGACAGAATTTGAATGAGTCGTTGAATCTCTTTATCACGGCCGATGACCGGGTCCAGTTTGCCTTCATGCGCCAACTGCGTCAGATTACGCGAATATTTTTCAAGCGCTCGATATTTCGTCTCAGCCTGTGGATCGGTGACGCGTTGTCCGCCGCGCAAATCCTGAATGGAATCATAGACTCGGTCACGGGTTAACCCGGCGCTTTCCAAAATGCGGGCGGCAGGTGTGTTGCGCTCGGTCAGAATCGCAAGAAAGATATGCTCTGTGGAAATATATTCGTCCTTGAGTCGGTTGGCTTCTTCATTTGCAAGGTCAATGATGCGCTTGACGCGCGGGGTGATAAAGATCTGCCCTGCGCCGCCGCCAAAGATATTCGCCTTGGGACTGGAGCGCAAAGTTGCATCCAACCGCTCGGTGAGAGCCTCGGCGCTGACGTTCAATTTTTCAAGGATTTGGGGGATCACACCGCCCGGCTGTTCGATCAAAGCCAGCAGGATGTGCTCGGTATCGATCTGGTTATGTCCATAGCGCTGAATGATCTCGGCGGCGCGCTGTGCGGCCTCCTGCGCTCTCTCGGTAAATCGGTCAAATCTCATCATAGGGTAGTTCCTCCGGTGAGGACGATGATAATAGACGATAGACCGTTGACCATAGACCGTTTACACCGTCTACCGTCTGCCGTCCATCGTCCGCCTTCCACCGTCCAACAAGTGGCATTATAACAAATGTCAGATTTGCAGGTTGTATATGAGGCGTAAGAGGTATGTTAGATTTTTTGGGAACAACGAAAAGGCAATGCTCCACTGCCCCGCTAGAATGGGTTTATACTACGCCCAAGCAGTATCCCGTTCCCCCTCAAGGGGACGATGTTGACGAGGACGATGTCGCAGACCTTCAACAAAAAGACCTCCGAATTCCCGGAGGGGTTCGGAGGTCTTCTGATTACTACTTATTGATTACTTTTTTCTTTTCACTTTTCACTTCCCCTACCCATTCTTCTTCTGGAATTCCTTCATAAATTTAACCAATTCCTGCGTCCCGGCCAGATCCATAGCATTGTAAATGGAAGCGCGCATGCCGCCGACAGACCGATGACCTTTTAGACCGATCAAGTCTTCCTTCTTCGCTTCCTTCGCAAAGATCTCTTCGAGTTCTTCGCTGGGCAGGCGGAAGGGAATGTTCATCAGCGAGCGGGCTTCAGGTTTGGCATGGCCGCGATAAAAACCGCCGCTTTGGTCAATGGTTTTGTAAATCAGGTCTGCTTTGGCGCGATTATTTTTTTCAACAGCCCCAAGCCCGCCAAGTTTCTTCGCCCACTTGAAGACCAATCCCACCATATAAATGGCAAAGGACGGCGGAGTATTGTGCAATGAACCACTGGCAGCTAATGTTTTGTAATCGAGCATAACAGGCAGGTCTTCAGGTACACGTTCGAGCATGTCATCGCGGATGATGACAACCGTTACACCGGAAGGTCCCGCGTTCTTTTGCGCGCCCGCATAAAGCAAAGCATATTTTGTAATGTCAATTGGGCGGCTGATGAAATCAGATGAAGTGTCACAAACGAGCGGCACGCCATCGGGCGGAGTCGGCTCGCTGAAATATTCCACGCCGTGAATGGTCTCATTGGATGTGAAATGCAGGTACGCGGCGTGCGGGTCAAGATCAAGGCTGGCAGGGATGGAGTTGAATCCCTCCGCTTCGGTGTTGGCAGCGGCGCGGGCTGTGCCAAGTTTTTTGGCTTCCTTGATGGCAGTCTTGCTCCATGTGCCAGTCACAATGTAATCAGCCGAAGCGCCGGCGGGGCGCAGGTTCATTGGCAGCATCGTAAATTGCAGGGTTGCGCCGCCTTGCAGGAACATCACCTTATAGTTGGCGGGAATGTTAAGCAGTTCGCGCAAATCCGCTTCGGCGGTTTGGATGACAGCCTCAAACTCCTTCGAACGGTGGCTGATCTCCATCACAGACATACCCGTCCCCTTGAAATTCAACAACTCTGCCTGGGCTTCCTGCAAAACTTCCAACGGTAAGACGCCGGGACCGGGATTGAAATTATAGGCTCGTTTAATATCAGACATTGATTGCGACTCCTGTTTTATGATTATTATTTACGGTTCATTCCTGCCGTTGAGCCGATTCTGCTTCGTTTTACATTTTCTTCATTATATCTTTTTGTCAGGCAAATCCACAAGAACATTTTACTCGAATCCATACTGCCCGCCTTCGGCGTATCGTTGACAAAGATTTTTCTCGTTGTTAGAATGACAGGCGTGTTAATACTGCCTTCCCAAACAGGAATTCAGCCGATTCCTCGGTTGGATTCCTGTTATTAATATCCAGTCCCAATTAAGGAGAATTTCGATGAAAGTTCTAATTTGTGACAAAACAGAAAATGAATATATCGAACAAATGCGCGCCGCAGGCCTCACGGTGGACGTGCGCGATGATATTACTCCCGAAGAACTCACAAACGTTCTACCCGGCTACGATGGCATGGTTGTCCGTTCACGCACCAAGGTTCGGCAGCCGCTGATTGATGTTTGCCCCAACTTGAAAGTGATCGTACGCGGCGGAGCGGGTCTTGATACCATTGATTATGAGTACGCCAGGTCGAAGGGCATTGCAGTGATGAATACACCGCTGGCCAATTCCGCGTCCGTGGCAGAATTGGCCATTGGCTATATGATCATGATGGCCCGCTCTCTTTATCAGGCGACTGCATCTGTCAAAGCCGAACAATGGGACAAGAAGAGTTTTAATGGCGATGAGATCGGCGGAAAGACTCTCGGCCTAATCGGCGTGGGGAATATCGGCAGGGAAGTTGCGCAACGCGCAGCCGTAATGGGCATGACCGTCCTGGCTTATGACCCCTACGTAAAGGAATTGGATGGAATAAAATTAGTCACACTGGATGAATTGCTGGCCCAATCTGATTACATCAGCCTGCACCTGCCAAAAACGAAAGAGTCAGCGGGTATGATCGGCGCGGAGCAGTTCGCCAAAATGAAGAATGGCGTCCGCATCGTCAACTGCGCGCGCGGCGGCATTGTTGATGAGAATGCATTATACGAAGCATTGACCAGCGGCAAAGTCGCCGGCGCGGCATTGGATGTCTTCAATGAAGAACCCCCCACCGACTGGAAATTACTTAAACTGAATCAGGTAATCGGCTCGCCGCACATCGGCGCCGCCACAAAAGAAGCGCAGGCACGCGTCGGCGCAGAAGTGGCTGATAAGTTAATCGCGTTTGCGAAGAACGGTAAGTAAATATCATTCGTCCTGAGCGGAGAAAGGATAGTTCTTAACTCCGGATGAAGTCGAAGCGTAAGTTGTATCCATAACTTAAACTTTATTTGAACCATGTTCTTCGACTGCGCCGCACAACCCTTCGACTACGCTCAGGATGCCAAGAGCGTGCGGCTCCGCTCAGGACAAAGGATTTAAAGGATAAACCATGAAAATCATTAGCGATATCGGCATTCAAATCCCACAGGTATTTTTACCCAAAGCAGACCTAGACTTAAACAAATGGGCGATCATTGCCTGCGACCAGTTCACATCCGAACCAGAGTATTGGATTGCAGTGGAAAAGATTGTCGGGGATGCGCCCTCCACTCTGAATTTGACATTCCCTGAAGTGTATATTGAAAAGCCGGGTGAAGACGAACGAATCAAAAATATCCAATTGACTATGCGAAAATGCCTCGATGAAGGCATACTCCAACCGTATGATGGACTTATTTATGTGGAACGCACAGTTTCAGGAAAAACCCGCAAGGGTATCATGCTGTGCCTTGACCTTGAACATTACGATTACAACAAAGGCTCATCCAGCCTGATCCGCGCAACGGAAGGAACAATTGTGGAGCGCCTGCCTCCACGCATCAAGATCCGCCAAGGCGCGGCGTTGGAGTTACCGCACATACTCGTGTTAATTGATGACCCGCACCATATGGTCATTGAGCCGTTGAGCGCGGATAAATCCACACTTGAAAAGTTGTATGATTTCGATCTCATGCTGAATAGCGGCCACCTGGCAGGATATGCAGTCAATAAAGCTCATGAAAATCAAGTGATTGAAGCATTGCGCGGGCTTGCCAGGCCGGAAACTTTCGCGGCGAAATATGGCATTGGCGAAGATGAACCGGTACTGCTATTTGCCATGGGCGATGGCAATCACTCGCTGGCAACCGCCAAAGCCATTTGGGAAAAGGTGAAATCGCAGGTTGGGATGGACCATCCTTCCCGGTATGCGCTGGTTGAAATCGAAAATGTCCATGACGAAGGGCTGGCATTCGAACCCATCCATCGAGTTTTGTTCGGGTTAAAAAAGGATCTCTTTGCGGAGCTCGAAAAGGCATTTGGCGCCAACTATACTTACATACCCGTTGCGGATGGCGCGGATATGACCCGACGGGTGGATTCCGCAAAGGGCGAGAATCAGGCTATCGGTCTGGTGGGAGGCGGGAAACAATTTGGTGTGATCGAGATCGCGGATTCTTCATCCAATCTTGCGGTCGGTACAATTCAATCCTTCCTGGATACCTTCTTGAAAAATGGCGGCGCGGATAGAATTGATTATGTACATGGGGAGGATGTGGTGGAACGACTCGCTTTGCAATCTGGCAATGCCGGCTTCTATCTGGCGGGCATACACAAATCTGAATTGTTCAAGACGGTCATTCTCGATGGCGCTTTGCCGCGAAAAACTTTTTCGATGGGCGAGGCACGGGAGAAACGCTTTTATATGGAAGCCAGAAAGATTTCGTAATGGCGATACAAAAAACACCCTTCAATAGCCAGGGTGTTTTTGATTCATCTGCGATTCGAATGAAAATTAAACGGGATCATGAGCAGGAAGCCTAGCGCGATCACTCCCTGACCGATCAAAACCCCCGTTGCCTGCCATGGACCAAAATAGGGAACCAATGGAAAAGTATGCGAACCCATTCCGAATACATCCGCAAGTCCGGCAAAAATGGCAATCACCAAACCTGTACCAACCAGCCTTGGGCCGATGTCTGATAAGATCGTGCGTTCATTGCCCCACCAGAGCGTGTGCAGACCAATGTATCCACCCAGACAAATAAAAACCAGCCCTATGAGGAAGACTGCGATTTGCACGAAGCCCACCACCAAACTGCGATCCCAGCCGAACAAACCTGGTTTGGCGCCGACGGCAAAGATGAACAAACCAACCAAAGTGATAACCAGGCTGATGCGAATTCGAGGCGTCATCAAATCTTCCATGCGGGAGTTATTTTCAACAGGAGTTGAGGCAGAGAGGGGTTCTTTGTTGATCATGAGGAGGGTAAATCCCTTTTTAGGCGCGTCAACCAGTTACCGCCAAGTATATTTGAAATGTCAGGTTCCGAATAACCACGTGTCTGTAATAAGGATACCAGATTTTGCAGGTCGGCAATGCTATCAATTTCCGGCGGGACAGATTGCAAGCCAAAGCCGCCATCGAAATCCGAGCCGATGCCGGCGTGAAGGGAATCTCCGGCGAGCTGGCAGATGTGATCAATGTGGTTTGCAACATGATACAGGGGGGCTTCCATGCGGGAGTTTTTACCCGATACCCAGCCAACCTTTAAATATGTATTAAATGGGACAACCCCCACCACCCCATCGCGTTCGATAATGCCTTCGATGATGCGGTCCGAAAAATGACGGTTTGAATTTGAGTTGGGCATCAGCGCGGCACAGTTGGCATGTGTGCCGACAATCGGGCCACGATAAATATCCAGCGCCTCGATTGCGGCAGGTTCATCCATGTGACTCAGGTCGAGGGTGAAGTTGTATTCCGCCATGGCCGCGAGCAATTCGTGTCCATCATCGGTAAGCGGACCTGGCTCACGCCAGCCGCCGCAGTAACGCGTCCCCACCCAGGCGGGGCCGATCAGGCGCACGCCCAACTCATACCATTCCTGTAATTCGGAGGGATGCCGTATGCACTCTGCGCCTTCCATGAGAATCACCATGCCGACAGGGTGTCCATTCATGCTGGAAAAATTCCAATCGGACAGAATCAGGTTTAGGTCAGGGGTGGAGGCGATGAGGCGAAATTTATCCGGGATGGAATCAGTCATGCGGTGATAGGTCAGCAATTGTTCATGGTACAACTTGTGCGCTTCATCAAAATTTTTATAAACTTGTTTTTCCGTTTCGGTTTTACTGAAACGCATAGGAACGGCAAAGAGTGTGGAAAAAATGACGGCAACCTGTCCGCGCTGGTAATCATCCCAACCGAGCAGGGTATCTTCGTTATCCACAATGGTTTGAGTGCCTGCTTCGAGGCGGCGGGTTTCCGCTGCGGAACGCGTGTAATCGCGCCCGTATTTCAACATGTTATAGGCAATGTCTGCATGAGCGTCAACAATGAGCGGCATAGAGATATTATGAAGAGCGCACCAATCGGTGCGCTCTGGGTTATATTATTCTGATTTTTTTTCTTCGTCTGGCTGGCTTTGTTCTTTTGGCTGGCTTTCTTCGCCGTGCTCATTGAATTCCTGAGTGAGCATTTTGAAGTCTTTGTCCGCAAAGGCGGCTGAGTCAACTTTGCGAAGGCTCAAACCGATGCGATGCTGGTCTGACTCAATGCGGATGACGCGCAGGGTTTTGACATCACCATCCTTGAGAACCTCTTTCGGGTGTTCAACACGGTTCTCGCTTAACTCAGAGATGTGGATGAGGCCTTCAATATCACCTTCGAGGCGGGCAAACGCGCCAAATTTTGTCAGACGGGTAATGACACCTTCCACAAGTTGACCCACGCTGAATTTCTCAACGCGGTTCTTCCATGGATCCTCCTGTAAAGCGCGAATGGAGAGACCGATGCGTTTCTTCTCGCGGTCAATATTGATGACTTTGACCTGCACATCCTGTCCGACTTCGAGAAGATCCCTGGGATGCGCGAGGCGATCCCATGATAGTTCTGAGAGATGCACGAGACCATCCGCGCCGTTGACATTAACGAATGCGCCAAAATCAGCTAGGCTGGTAACACGACCTGTATAGGATTTTCCTTCTTCCAACTCACCAATGACACGATCCTTCATTGAAGCGCGTGATTCGGTGTTCGCGGCGCGTTCTGAAAGGATAAGGCGGCGGCGCTCACGGTCCACTTCGATGATGCGGACGGAGATTGGTTGTCCGACCATTTTCTGCCAGCGCTGTTCAGGCGTATCGCCTGAGGATTGCGTGCGGCGTGTGGCGCTGATCTGGGAGGAAGGAACAAACCCTCGCAGGTTGCCAACCGCAACAATCAATCCACCTTTGTTGAAACCGATGATCTTTGTATCAATTACGGTCTCATCGGCGACCATCTTCTCAACATTTTCCCATGACATTTGTTCCTGGGCGCGTTTGAAGGACAAAACTACATTGCCATTCTGGTCTTCAGGGTTAACTACGTAAACGTTAACTTCCTGTCCCACTTTTAACTCGGCACGTTCTTCCTCCGTGAGCTGTTCCAAATCACGGCCCGCAACAACACCTTCGGATTTTGCTCCGATGCTGATGAGAATTTGATTTGAGCCAATGCTTGCAATCATGCCTTTGCGGATTTCGCCTGTCTGAGGCAACTCAACGCTTAAAGATTCTGATTCAAGCAGTGATTCCATAGTTTGATGATTATTTAGCTGGTCTCCCTGCGCATTTGCTGCCCCGCTCAGGGCTTCATTTTGATCCATCACTCGTGGCTCCAATTAACTGAAATGTAGGCTGGATTATACAAGTGAATGGTGAAGTTGGCAACCCTGCGATTTCCATCAAGCATAATGTTTCCTTCCGATGACAAAAGTCAACCGGAGGAGCATCATAATGAGCCAGAAAAGCAAGCCTGAGTTATTGGAAATTGAGCCACCACAAGACCTGAAAACGACGAAGATCGAAGGGCCAAAAATGCCGGAACAAAAAAACTCGTGTTGCGCCATCCGCACGAGAGTGCTATACTAATGTCACCTCCCCTGAATTTTGACAAATCACATTTACAAACCGCATGTGGCATAATACTCGCATGCGGAGAGCGCAACGAGAACATTGACCGAAACCCCTGATTCACCAACATCTTCTTAAGGATTCATCAGCCTGCCACATGCGAGGCTGGTTAGTTTTGCATTTGATTCCCCATTCCATTCCCCCATAAGAGAACACATCATGAAAATTCTTGAACTAGAGAACGAACCGCTTTCAAAACTGCGCGCCATTGCAAAAAGCCTGAATATTCCAAATTACAACCGCTTGAAAAAAGAGTCTCTTGCGATGATGATCCGCGAGGCCGAAGCGCAGAAGGAAGGTATTGAACTGCGCGGCGGTATTTTGGAGATCATGAGTGAAGGCATCGGCTTCCTGCGAGCCACAAACTACCGCATCAGTGACCAGGATGTTTACGTGTCACAGGCACAGTTAAGGAAGTACGATTTGCGCGCAGGCGATCTCGTGATTGGGCAGGTCCGACCGCCGCGTGAAAGTGAAAGACATTTCGGGTTACTCAAAATAGAATCGATTAATGGCTTGGATCCGGAAACGGGAAGTTCCCGCAGAGTTGTTTTTGAAGACCTCACTCCGATTTTTCCAGAAAAACGTTTTGACCTGGAAATTGAGCATGACACACTTGCTCCCCGCCTGATCAATCTCATCGCACCGATAGGCAGGGGCCAGCGCGGACTCATTGTTTCTCCACCCAAGGCGGGTAAGACCACCATTCTCAAGCAAATTGCAAACTCAATTTCAACAAAATATCCCGATGTGCACCTGATTATTGCCCTGATCGGCGAGCGCCCTGAAGAAGTGACCGATATGGACCGCTCTGTGGATGCGGAAGTGGTTGCATCCACCTTTGATGAACCGGTAACCGCCCACGTCCGTACGGCTGAACTGGCTTTGGAACGCGCCAAAAGATTGGTTGAGATCGGTCGTCACGTTGTCATCCTGATGGACTCGATCACGCGTCTGGCACGCGCTTATAACCTGGTGGTGAATCCATCCGGGCGCACTCTCTCCGGCGGTATGGATCCCTCTGCGCTCTACCCGCCCAAACGCTTCTTTGGCGCGGCACGCAATGTGGAAGACGGTGGGTCACTCACCATCATTGCAACCTGCCTAGTGGATACCGGCTCCCGGCTCGATGATGTGGTTTACGAGGAATTCAAAGGCACCGGCAACATGGAATTGATTCTCTCACGTAAATTGCAGGAACGCCGTATCTTCCCCGCAGTGGATATCGAACGCTCCTCCACCCGCCGTGAAGATTTGTTGCTCGGCCCGGATCTTCTCCAGCGCGTCTGGTTGATGCGCCGCATGTTCATTCAAATGATCTCTTCACCGCCTCAGGGCGCCGGCATGGACAATTCCGTAGCCACCGAAGCCATTCTCACACGCATGGAACGCGCAAAAAATAATATAGAGTTTCTTGAGAATCTCACCAAGGATGCGTAAACAAATCGGTAATTTTAGCCACAAGCAGAGAATGAAAAACTTTTTAAAGAATATTCGATCCTTCTTTTTCGCTTCTGATCAAAGTTTTAAACGGAAACCAAAGGGTGAAGCAGCCGCCAATGAATGAGCCTCTCACAACATCGCGTGCCAAAAGCAAGGTGGATCGTTTTACAGTCATCAGTTGGGTGTTGACCATTTCAATCGTGGCTGGTTTGTTGGGCTCAACCCTGCTGTATAAAAGTTCGCTCCCAACCATTTATATACAAGCCGCCCAACCAACCAACCCCGCAGGCGGCTCAGGCGCGAGCCAGCCTCAGATTGGTGTGCCCATTGTCGGCCTGGAGGGAAGCGGAATTTCGTCCATCTTCCGCGATCTGCAATTGAAGACGAACATCCCCGAACGGCCGCGCTATCAATCCATCCTCTATCGCGTTTCGCGTGGGGATGCCATGCTTGCCATTGCAGATAATTTTAAGATCAAATATGAATCCATTCTATACATCAACAAACAATTGGATGATAACCCGCATAGTCTAAAACCCGGCATGGAGTTGATCATACCGCCCGTGGATGGCTTGTACTATGAATGGAAAGACGGGGATACTTTCGAAACCGTTGCGGAAAAATTCGACGCGAATGCGGATGACATCATCACTTTCCCCGGCAACAACATTGATCTTACCGATCCCAAAATAGATCCAGGCACACTGATGATGATTCCCGGCGGCTCACGCGAATTGCGTAATTGGGCGGCCGATTTGCAAACCATGGGGCGCAACCCTGCCGGCGGTACCGGCACATCAGAGATTGGCGGTAATACCTGCGGCGGCGGACCTGTCTCTTCGGGCTTTGGCTGGCCCGCAGATGCACATACGCTTTCTGGAAACGGCTATGGCCCCGGACATCTCGGTATTGATATCACTGCTCCTGAAGGCTCCAATGTTTATGCGGCAGGTTCAGGTATCGTAACCCAGGCGCAGCAAGGCTATAATTACGGATATGGTAATGTCGTGCAAATTGATCACGGCAGTGGCTATGTGACGGTGTATGCTCACTTAAGCCAGATCAATGTTGGCGTATGCCAGCCTGTGGGGCAGGGTACGGTCATTGGATATTCAGGCAATACAGGCAACTCGTTTGGCGCGCATTTGCATTTTGAGATCCGTATCGGCGGTACGAACATCAATCCGTACGATATTGTTCAATAGGGATGTACGCAGATAGACAGGTACACACGGAAGTACGATAACTTCCCTGTGCGCCTGTCTACTTGTCTACCTGCCCACTTTTCCCCATGAACGAAAACTCCCTCAAAAAAGCACTTTCCAAAATAAATCTCGGCGCGTTGCGCTATTTTGATTCCATCGGCTCCACCAACGATGAAGCCCTGGCTTGGGCGGCAGATGACGCGAAAGACCTATCCATTGTGATCGCGGATGAACAGACTGAGGGACGCGGCAGACTCAACCGAAAATGGTTCACGCCAAAGGGGAGCGCGCTCGCTTTTAGTCTGATCCTGCGCCCCTCCGCACGCTTCGCGCAACGCGCGCATCTCTCACGGACGGTCGGGCTGGCGGCGCTTTCCATCGCAGAATCCTGTTCGGGGCTGGGTCTCGTTCCGCGCATCAAATGGCCAAATGATATTTTATTGAACAGAAAAAAAACAGCGGGCATTCTTATTGAAACGGTCTGGTCTGGCGCCGATATGGATTCGATTGTGATTGGTGTGGGGGTCAATATATATAAAACCTCTGTGCCGCCTGCTGAAGCGCTGCAATTTCCTGCAACGAGCATCGAGGATGAACTCGGCCGGCAACCACCTGAACGCGAGGAATTTCTGACCGATATTTTGAACGCATTCATTTCATGGCGCGAACACGTCGGCACGGAAAAGTTGATCGATGCCTGGGAGGAGATGCTTGCCTTTCGCGGCGAGCAGGTTCAGGCGCAGGCAGGAGGCGAAATCCCCGTCATCGGTGAACTGCTTGGGCTTGAGTCGGATGGTAGTCTCAGAATACGAAATGCGGAAGACAAATCTATTATCATTCGATTCGGGGATGTCAGCCTGAGACCAACTGCGTGATATACTTTTATCGCTTGTCTCATAAATTACCAATCTTGTTGGTGGAAATTGCGAGTAAACGTCACGATTTCGGTTTGGTAAATTATGCGATACCCTGTGAATAATCGAGGTGACCATGTATGATAATCTCCGGGATGAGGCCGCTGCCACATCCATTTACGATGAAGACGATGCAAAATTCAAACCCATCGAAGAATTCGATGCGGGAATTTCCCCTCCAAGACGTTCAAACCGCTTATTCGGGATGTCATCCTTCCAGCGGTTTGTGATCGCCATAATGCTGTTAACTGCATTTTTCGTGATCGGCGCTCTGTGTTTGTTGGTAACCAACAAGATCGGGTTTTAAACTAACCAACTTCTTCCTCCCGAAAGGGCACCGGGACGATGTGAGCGTAGCCGCACATTCTTGCCTTTGTAAAGCGCAGTCGAAGAATAGGGTTTTATATGTCATCGAAATTTTCACGTAAAACCGCCCTTCGACTACGTTCCTCAAAGCCTGTCCTGACGGTTCGACTCGCTATGCGGCGCACCGTGTCGAAGGGAGCACTCGTCACTCCGCTCAGTGCGAATATAAAATAATGGATAAAATGGGCGAGGTTTGAAACCTCGCCCATTTTGTTTTATACCAACTTTGGCTGCGCTTCGGCTATTTCGTTTTCACCAACTTGTGCGCCAGCCTTTATTAAATCCTCCACAGAGGTGCGCGCCACAGATGCCACACTATCGCCTTCTTGCGGTTTGATGAGATGCACGCCTCTGGTTGCGCGGCCTGATTTTTTCACATCTTTCACTTTGAGCCGCAAAGTGACACCGTTGGAGGTCATGATTGTCAGGTCATCGGCTTTTTGAACTACGCGTGCGGCGGCAATCTTTCCAACTGCCTTTAATGCCTTTTGGTCTATTGTTGAAATACCGCGCGTTGCGCGGCCTTTGGCGGTGTAATCGGTCAGCGGGGTTTGTTTGCCAAAGCCTTTGGTGGTGACGATCAACAATGCGCCGTCCTTTTCAACCACATCCATACTGGTGACAGCATCCTCCTTTGCAAGGCGTATACCCTGCACACCAGCCGCCTGGCGTCCCATGGAACGGACTTTGGTTTCGCTGAAACGTAAAGCCTGTCCATTCTCTGTGACGATGATGATCTCATCCTTGCCGGATGTGAGACGGGCCCAGCCCAACTGATCGCCCTCATCCAAGGACATGGCGATCAAGCCAGAGGGACGGACGGAGGCGAATTCTTCCATTGAAACTCGCTTGATCCTGCCTCGTTCCGTCATCAACATGCAGTAATTGTGCGAAGAGAAATCTGCCACCACCATCGCTGCGGTCACTTTTTCATTCGGCTCCAGCGCTAAGACGTTGACCAGCGGAATACCTTTGGTGGCGCGATCTGAATCCGGGATTTGATAAACCTTTTCAGAATACACCTTGCCTTTATCCGAGAAGAATAACATCGTGTTCAAACTGCGCGCGGGGATGAGCATGACAACTTCATCTTCATCTTTGGTGGTATGCCCCATCACACCGCGTCCACCGCGGCTTTGCGAGCGGAAGGCAGAGGCGGCTACGCGTTTGATATATCCGCGTTCGGTCAGGCTGATCAGCACGGATTCATCCGCCACCAGATCTTCATCATGAATATCCTCTTTTGCTTCAGCGGCAATGCGTGTGCGGCGGTCATCACCATATTTTTCAACCAGCTCAAGCAGGTCAGATTTGATCAGCGCCAGTATTTTCTTCGGGTGCGCAAGCAGGTCTTCAAGATAGTCAATAGTCCCGCTCACCTGCTTATGTTCTTCCTCGATCTTCCAGCGTTCCAAAGCGGCCAGGCGGCGCAATTGCATATCCAAAATTGCCTGCGCCTGCAAGTCGCTCAACGTGAAGCGTTTCATTAAATTAGTCTTGGCAACATCTGCATCTTCCGCTTCGCGAATGGTCTTGATGACCGCCTCAATATTGTTCAGCGCAAGCATGTACCCATCCAAAATATGCAGGCGGGCGCGCGCCTTTGTCAGTTCAAAATTGGAACGGCGCACGATCACCGTCTGGCGATGCTCAATGAAGATCTGCAACATGCGTTTGAGCGGCAGGGTGCGCGGTTCTCCACGCCCGCTTTCATCGGCCACCAGCGCGAGCATTTGCACGCCAAAAGTGGATTGCAAGGCTGTGTATTTATAAAGCTGGTTGAGAACCTTCTTTGGCTGCGCACTGCGCTTCAACTCGATCACGATGCTCATGCCGCGCTGGTCAGACTCATCCCGCAGGTCCGCGATCTGATCGATCTTGTCATCACGCACCAATTCAGCGATCCGCTCGATCAAAGTGGATTTATTGACCTGGTATGGAATCTCGGTGATATTGATTTGAAAGCGTCCCGCCTTGGTCTCTTCGATGTGAGCAATGCCGCGCATCACGATTCGGCCGCGGCCTGTTCCGTAGGCGGAGAGGATTCCCTCTGTCCCGACGATCATGCCGCCAGTGGGAAAATCCGGGCCAAGCACGAATTTCATCAGATCATCCACTGTGACATCTTCGACCTGATCATAATTATCAATCAGATAATTGATCGCGCCGATCAGTTCGCGCAAGTTCTGCGGCGGGATGTTGGTCGCCATTCCGACAGCGATGCCCGATGAGCCGTTCAACAAAAGGTTTGGCAAACGCGCCGGCAGGACCAGCGGTTCCTGCAATGAATCATCAAAGTTGGGGCCAAAATCGACTGTATCTTTTTCAAGATCCGCCAGCAATTCCTCGGCCATTTTTTGCAGGCGCGCCTCGGTATAACGCATCGCGGCTGGCGCATCTCCATCCACTGAGCCGAAGTTACCCTGACCGTCCACCAGTAGATAACGCATGGAGAAATCCTGCGCCATTCTGGCCATGGATTCATAAACGGCCGAATCGCCATGCGGATGGTATTTTCCCAAGACTTCGCCTACAATACGCGCAGACTTCTTGTAAGATGAGTTTGAGCGCATGCCCAACTCGTGCATGGCGTACAAAATGCGCCTGTGGACTGGTTTTAGCCCATCGCGGGCATCCGGCAGAGCGCGCGCCACGATCACGCTCATGGCGTAATCGAGGTAGGCAGAGCGCATCTGGGCGTCAATGTCAACGGACTCAATGTTTCCGGCAATCAGATTTTCTTCAGTCATAATTATCCTCAAAATTGGAGAAAACGAACCAAATTCGCATAAAAAGACACGAAGATGGGGGAAAACTTCGTGTCCGCATTAAATGAAAGAAGCTCTTATTTATAGTGCCATTATACCATCCCAATCCTTATATTGTATGATTTATTCACAGGTTTGCTCATTCATTCAGAATATCGCCGAATTATAGTAAAGCCTGGTGATAAGTTAGACCTTTGACCGTTAAATGCAACAGAGCGACAAATAAAAAGACCTGCTTTCGCAGGCCTCATTGATAGTGCCGAAGGAGGGACTTGAACCCTCATAAGATTGCTCTCACTACGTCCTGAACGTAGCGCGTCTGCCAATTCCGCCACTTCGGCTTAAGTTGTGCGAAATGTATTTTATCCCAAATAAGTGGGATGTCAATAAGATATACAGCCTGTTATTTTTCAGGAACAAAACCGAGCATCCCTTCGTTAACTCTCCATCCCTTTCAAAAATGTATTGCGATCCCCTTACAGTATTGATAGGGGGTATATCTTTTCAGTTCCAAGGTCGTTATATTGTTAAACAGAAAGGAGTTGCACCATGTTCGTAATTGCCATTGTAGTCACCATACTATTGCTCGCTCTGGCTGGCTCGGACCTGTTTATAGCCCAATACAGTCCGGATGAACTCAGTAACATGGGAGTTCAAGAGCAATGACGGCTGACTCCCCGATCCTCTAACCCGACGCATATCGCAAGATGCGTCGGGTCTTTTTATTTAATGACACCTTTCCCTACCGAACGGTAGGTTTTAATGGTTTGGGATATAATCGTGCTATTCATGTTTCCACTCACGGATTTCTCTTGAGGAGATTACTTCATCGAGCTAACGCCCTTCTCGCGATGACGAAAGAGAAAGAATTATGAAAAGAGTAACCGAGCACATAGAAAAGACAGTTGCAGGTTTCACAAGCGAATATAATGTTACAAAACTGGTTTATTACGAAGAGTACGCAACGATGGAAGAGGCCATTGCCCGCGAGAAGCAGATCAAAGGCGGTTCAAGGCAAAAGAAAATTGATTTAATCAAGAAAAAGAACCCTGAGTGGAAAGATCTGTACGATGAGTTTTTTGTGTGAATTTCTCTTTCCCCCCGTCATTGCGAGGGAGCGACAGCGACCGAAGCAAACTCCCTCACCGCAACGGGGGATTGCTTCCCTTCGACAAGCTCAGGACAGGCGTCGGGAAGTGCACCCTCCTCGCAATGACGGAAGCGAGGAGGTGTTGGTGTCTGCAGCGTTTATAATTAAGTGAATGCATAAAGAAAGATGAGGATTTTCCTGACAGAGCAAGGAAAGCATATAGTGAGCGTGTAAAAGGCACATGGTGATAATATGATCGAAGAAATTCGGGCAAAAACCGCTTCGGGATTATTCGAGTTCTCCAAGTATGCTACTGACAGAAGTATCCTGCGCCACATAACCATGCAGGAATTTCGCGAAGCGCTTGCAAACGCCGAGATTATTGAAGATTATCCTAACGATAAATACGGACCAAGTTGCCTTATTCTTGGTTTCACCCTTCATAACAGACCTTTACACGTTCAATGCGCCTACCCTTCCCGCCCGTTAATACGAATTATCACGATTTACGAGCCAGACCCTGCCGAATGGATTGATTGGAAAGTAAGGAGAAAATAATATGAGCGACTATCAATGGAACGAACATTTAGTGGAACAGAAAGTATCCTATACACTGGAAATGGACGGTAAACTCATCGTCATTGAAAATGTCCCTGCGCGGGCGAATGTGGAAACAGGCGAACAACTCTTCGCGCCTGAGACCGTTGAACACTTGCAAAAATTGATCTGGGAACAAAAGAAACCCAAGCGCATGTTGCAAGTGCCTGTGTATGAGTATGCATAATTTTCCTCGCCCCAATGGAGACGGTCAAAAGTTGTAGTGACTCCCCCCTCTCCCTTCGGGAGAGGGCAGGGTGAGGCACAATAACGGAAGCGCGGAAATATTCTGTAATTATGACTTTCATGTTTGGTAGGTATTTATATTACAACGAAGTACACAAAGGAATACCTAGTGACCCTTTGTGTACTTCGTTGTAATAAAATAATTCAGATCAAGGAGCACCACTTTGAAAATCATCGCATGTATCAAGCAAGTGCCTGACTCGGAGGCAAAAGTCAAAGCCGAGGATGGGAAGGTAACGTGGGGGGACGCGCCGTTGGTCATCAACCCGTTCGACGAGTACGCAGTCGAAGGCGCGCTTCAACAGAAGGAGGCTCTGGGTGGCACAGTGACTGCCTTGTGCATCGGCCCTGAATCCGCCAGGGACGCGCTCAAGCATGCGCTT
>Ga0082335_1004377_pt1 | contig 21370 bp, 23 predicted proteins | sample Subgrocontami58m_FD_72375 | JGI IMG/M metagenome (GOLD analysis project Ga0082335, IMG submission 72375) | Subsurface groundwater microbial communities from S. Glens Falls, New York, USA - GMW37 contaminated, 5.8 m (SPADES assembly) (version 2) ...
TCGGGCTTCTGGGTGGGACGTGACGCAGGACGACCATGCTGGTACGAACGGCCTCTACCGACCAAGATTGCCAACGGTCTATCCTGCCTCACCTTCAAGATACAAGATTGCCACGTCGGCTACGCCTCCTCGCAATGACCATTCCAACGTACTTCGGAGACAGGACAAGCCCTTCGAACGCGGTGAGAAGTCCAATGATTAGAGCTTGGCAAAGCTTGCTTGGGCCGCTTCCGACCTGGGTCAGCCGCGTCCTAGGCGCTACACCAGAGTCAGGAACGCATCCACCATCCTGGGATCGAGGTACTTGCCCGACTGGCTGCGGATGTGGTCCCGCGCCTGGTCTTCGCTCCATGCTCTGCGGTAGGGCCGGTCTGACAACAGGGCATCCCAGACATCCGAAACCGCAAAGATTCGTGCCATCAACGGTATCTCCTCTGCCTTGAGACCTCTGGGGTAACCACTCCCATCCCAGTGCTCATGGTGACAATAAATTACGTCTGCGGCTGGCTGCAAGAAGGTGATGCCCTTTATGAAAGAATAGCCATACTCCGAATGCCTGCGCATGACTACCCACTCCTCCTCGGTGAGAAGACCGGGTTTGAGCAGTACTGCGTCTGGAATGGCCATCTTTCCGATGTCGTGCAGCAGAGCGCCCCTTCGCAGGTGCACCATCTGCTCTTTGGGCAGTCCTGCCTGCGCTGCGAGCTTCACGCTATGGTCAACAACGCGGAGACAGTGCCCCGTTGTTTCTTCGTCCCGCAGCTCCAGTGCGCTGGCCCAGCCTTCCAGGGTGGCATCATAAGCATACGACAGCTCATCTGCGACGCACTGAAGCTCTGTGAAGGTCCGGACGGCATCTATGCCAATGGCGGCCTGGCCTGCAAGGCTCTCGAGAAACTTGAATCGGTCGTCGTAGGGATCAAGCTGCTGCCTGCTGAATACCTCCAGAGCGCCTATCACCTGTCCCTTGATGATGAGCGGCGCACAGCAGTAGCAGCGGAAGCCCTCCTCCCGCAGTAGGTCCTGCCTTACGAATAGCGTCTCTGCGTCGGTGAGGTCCGCCCAGAGGACGCGCCGCTCCCGTAAAGACCGCCCTATGACGCCCAGGCCAACTCGCAACTCCGCACGTTCAATTGCCCGGGTTCGGAATCCGCGCCCCCCGGCGAACTGCAACCGCAGCGTCTGCGGATCGACCAGATGCACCGCCGCGGCGTCCACAGGCAGAAGCCGCAGGGTCTGATCCAAGACGACCCCTATGGTGATTCGATGGTCGAAGGTGGATGCGATCGCTTGGTCGATCTCCCGAAGGCCCGTAAGCTGTTCTACCTGCTCCTCGATTCTTACGAGCATGGCGCGGCTTCGCGTCGCGTCTCTGACCACGGCCATCACGAGACTGCGCCCGTCCATGAGCACGGGGCTCAACATGATGTCGACCGGCACTTCAGTGCCGTCTGCCCGTTGTGCGTACAACGACAGTGGCTGACCCATTGGCCGTATAACAGGTTGTTCGCTGTACGTCGCTCTCTTTTGAGCATGGCCTTCCTGGAAACGCACGGGAATCAGAAACTCTACTGGCTGGCCCTGCAGCTTATCGCGTTCCCATCCAAACAGGACCTCCGTCTGCCGGTTCACTGCCACTATCTGGCCGCCCATATCCACCAGGACTATCGCGTCCGGCGCGGTCTCAAATATCTCCTTGAGGAGAGTCGAAGAAAGCTCTGCCAACGAGGACCTCCATCACTGCCACAGATGTGACAATCAACCAAAACCTTTGCGGGCGGCTGCCAAGGGCGTCCCTGGGGTTCATCCCAGAACATTGTTTTCTGAATCAACGCCATAGGAAAATCCAATAGTGAATCACACACTACATCGGCGCAGAGATGTTGTCAACATAGAATAGGAGACTGTTCAATAACATCTTGGGCCGCTCGTGGTGAGCTCATCGAGTCTGAGACTCTCAGAGTCGAACGACTTGTCGAACCACGTCGCTCTCCCTTCGACAAACTCAGGGTGAGCGGATGATTAAACACTCTCCATAGAGATCGTGTCTACATGTTGCCGGAAACAAACGCAGATGGGACTCGGCTAAGCGCCGGCTGTTTCCTGGGTTCTTAACGCGCTGGAAGCGTTACGGTGAGAGCTGTGCCAGCAGCGCGCCGAAGGATTGCGCGGCGAGAAGCAGGTCGCTTGCTGGACTGGGCGGATCAGCAATCTTCTGGAACATTCCCATCAGTTCCGAGCGGAATTGGCTCAGGGTCATCTCCCCCTGCGGCGTTAGCCGCACGTAGACGACCCTCTTATCTCCGGTCTGGGAGCGCTCTCGGTATAGGTGCCCGTTTCGGACAAGCTTCCCAAGGAGGGTGGTGGTTGCGTTTTCCGTCCGGGAGAGGTGCGCAGCCAACTGTGACACGCTTGCTGTTCCACCGGCCATGTCAATCCTGCAGAGAGCGCAGGCTTGCTCAATAGTAAGCCCTACCGCAGATAATGCGTGTTTATTCAGCGCCTCACGCAATTGATGCGCCGCGTCCAATACCTCGAGAGAAGCTTCGAGATAATCCCGGGGTTCCATCGGCCTTTCCCTCTGAGAGCCAGACAGCCAAATAATGAGCTATGCTATCCATAGTAAACTTTGTCATCCTGCAAAGGTTCTGCGCAGAATTACAATTAGGCTTTTCTCAGACCGGCCAGAGGGGGATGTTTATTGCGATGCTCGCGCCTTGCCAGTGCATCTCCCTCCGATAACCTCTCAATCCACGGCGCAAAGAGTATGAAAGCACCGGCTTGGCGCCATAGGGGTCAGGGATGCGCTCCCCGGTCTTAGACGCCTGAAACTGACGGATGCTGAGATCGTAGCGGCGCATGGTGGCGGCGGATGTTCCTACCGCTTTCAGCATGAGCAGGAAACTGTGCAAGAGCAACCTATCCTCGCGGAGGTGTTCAGAACCCTTTCGTGTTTCAAACATGATGACTTCTTTAATTCACTGGCGGCGCAAGGCGGGGGAAGGTGCCGCGCGATACCCCGCAGTTTCCATGTGTCCCTGCGACTTGTTTACCTCCTGACAACAAAAATGCGAGCCTTTCGCCCGCATTCGTGCCTATCAAGGCATGTGAACTAGGATGGAGCCATCGGTGAGAGTCGAACTCACGACCTGCGGTTTACGAAACCGCTGCTCTGCCACTGAGCTACGATGGCGCAGGAGTATTATACCAACAAGTTGACATTGCATTGTATGACTAACCTTGATGACGGGCTATGACGTGTGGATGGGGGGCACGACCATGCGCATGAAACGTTCCCTAACGAGCCTCTTCATGGTGTTCATCATCATGATAAGCGCGGCTGTGGCGGTTTCGCGCACCGGCTTCCTGGCGTTCGGCGGGGATGAAGCCGACGCGAATTCGGCACACGTAGTACGTGTGGTGGACGGCGACACCATCAAAGTGGCTGTGAGGGGCAAGGAAGTCACAGTCCGCTACATCGGCATTGACACACCGGAGACTGTGGACCCCCGGCGGCCAGTGCAACCCTTCGGGAGAGAGGCGTCGGAGCGCAACAAGAATCTTGTGGAAGGGAAGCCGGTACGTCTGGAGAAGGATGTCAGCGAAACAGACCGCTTTGGCCGTCTGCTGCGCTATGTCTATGTGAACGATGACATGGTGAACGCGACTCTGGTGCGAGAGGGCTTCGCTCACGCCGTCTCCTTCCCTCCGGACGTGAGATATCAGGACCTGTTTCGCCAGTTGGAGAGGGAAGCAAGAGAGGCAAAGCGCGGGTTATGGGGCCAATAGGAACTCCCCAATGCCCCTTCGACTCGGCTCTCACCACAGCGAGTCGGTCGCCAGAGGCGACTCTGACGACCCCTGGAGACAGGCAACGGGACAAATATGAAGGGGTGGGGCCGCGCCGTCAGCCGCCCGCGCGAGCTTTTTTCTTAGACCTTACGCCGCGGCGCCTTCGGTTGATGCTTCAACCTTAGGCCGCCGGAAAATAAAGTAACCGTTTTCAAACCGGAGGTGGTGGATATTCATCAGTTCCCACCCCTCTTCTCCTAGCGCGTCAAGATACGAACGGACAAACCCGGTGCGGTGCTCGCCGGACTGGCGGATGAACTCCACCCCTTCCGTCGAGATACGTCCCCGGAAGTCCACGTAGCTCACTTTGTATTCCCATTTGCTGTGGTCCATACTGCCTCCTACCGAACAGGCAGCGAACCGGCGCAACCTCACCCCACTCTTTTAGCAGGCTGTTGAAAAACTCGAATTCGGGCCTATTTTGGGGTTCCGCCAGGCACGAAATACGACCTTACTTGGCACCTGGAAGGGCTATTTCAACACCCTGTTAGTATAACGCAGCATCAGGTGCCAGACAGCCCTTTTCCCTTACTCGTCGTTATATAGATGGAGAACAAGTAGATTTGGAATACTGGGTCCTTTGCAGGATGGACGCTTCCTGTGAGTAAGGAGTGCAATAATGAGTCTTTTACGTAATGCCTTGATGATGAGGTTAGCAATAATCTTAGCTTGCGCAAGTATCATTGCGGTTGGCTTCATGCCTATAAGAGCAGCGTTGGCTGCTGGTTGGTACGCCACTAGCAGGCTGTTGAAATAGCCCTTCCAGGTGCCAAGTGAGGTCGACTTTCGTGCCTGGCGGAACCCCAAAATAGGCCCGCATTCGAGTTTTTCAACAGCCTGCTAGTACTGGAACATGCCAGAACGGATATGCTGAGGGATCCTCAGTCCTAAACTGGAACGGCTACTTTGTTACTAGTTGGGGGCGGAGCTATGGAACCCTTTGGCGATGGACCGGAACCGAATGGATGTATCGCGCTAGCAGCGACGTAACGCAGTGGGGCGTTGATGGCAATGCGAAAGCTTATAATACTAGCGTCTATTATGTGGCCGAGCGCATGCACAAACCGCAGTACACAATTCTTCATTTTTTAGTGGCAACGTTAACACTGAGAGTATTCCACATTTTTGGTGCCCCTTTTAAACTATTAGCATCGCGTTAGCAATAGAATCAAAAGAGAGGACAAACTGATGAATCGGAGAATATCGCCGTTAGTTGCCGTCTTGGCAATTATGTCCTTAATAATGGGAGCAACTGTCGTAGGCGCTTCAACAGGATTGATCATTCAAGGCCCGGAGGATCGACCAGTCGCACCACCGCCACTGCTGGCTCCACCGGACAGGTATTCCTACACGCCGATCGCACCCGGAAATCTAATCGTCCCTCCGGACGGAAGACCAGTGGCTCAATTATCAGTTCCCAACAACTTTGAGACCGTTTCGGTGAATTTTCTGCCGGACACCGTCTCTCCAGAAACGAAAGATACGGTCGCTTTCCAGATACTGTCCAGTATTCGTTACGAGGGGACCGGCGGCAGGATTCTAGTCACAACGAGTCGCCCTTCAGAGACAGCCATGACCACCCCATTGAATCTTGGCAGCGAAGTAACGCTGGCTAACGGAGCTACAGCATGGGCGGCTAGATTTACAGGACCAGGAGAATATCCTAATCGAGTTACGCAAACAAAGAATGGCCTGGTCATTTTAGTTGCCGGCGCTTTGCCATTGGAAAAACTTCAAGAATTGGCTGCCAACGTGATAATGCGTTAGTCGCAGGTAACGCATAGATAAGAATAAGGGAGCGCGTGGTCGCGCTCCCTTATTCTTACACCGCAATCCCAAGCACAACATCTCTACGGAGTGCCTGGTTCCGACCTTGCAGACGGCGGTAAAAGCGGCCGGAGACTTGTCTCTTCTTCGACTTCAATCCTCGGCCTGAGCTTCCGCTGCGGCCTCTCCAGCTCTTCCAATACACGCTCGATGGGAGGCACCGGAATCAAATAGATAGGCATCGCTTCATCAACCTGTATTTCCAGCAAGCGATCAATCACCTTGTCCATCACCTCATCCGTGCCCTCGCTGTCGACGCTCCTGGCCTTGAAACAGCAGGCCGTAGGGGCCGCAGATGTGTACGGTGTGTTCACGAGAGGCGAGGAAGTCGGCCTGCTGGGTTCCATCCTGGTTGCGCAGCAACGGCTGTTGCCCCTACAAACGATGGTGGTCTCCGTAGAATCCAGCCGCACCCTGCCCGGTGCGGAGATTGGCAAAGGCCCGGTCATCCGGGTGGGCGACTTCAGACGTACCTTCAACCACGAGGTGGAGTCCTACCTCCTGGCCGCCTGGGAAGCCCTCAGGAACGACGACCCGCAGACCAAAAGCGCAACGCCAGCTCCTCAGCGGCGGCACCTGCGAGGCCACTGCCTTCAGCCTGTTGGGGTATCGCGTCACCGGGGTCGCGCTGCCCCTGGGCAACTACCATAACATGGCGCCGGGCAACATCCTCGCTCCCGAGTTCATCCATAAAGATGATCTGGAGGGGGCCGTACGGCTGCTCCCCAAAGCAGCAGAAATAGCACAGCCCAACCGTTCAATGACCCGCTCCTTCAGCGATACGGACAGGTCTCCCCAGAGCATCTGTCCAGACTCCAGGAGTCCTTCAAAGCCTGGACGCTGTAGCCGTCTCCCCCTGAGGGAAGGGTGCCATGACGAGCGGGGGAGCGGCTCTCAGCAACACCCCGCTTCCGAGCCGGACGCCCTTTCTGTTATAATTGCCAGCGTCCCTGAGCTTCGATTGCTCTGTTTATCCCTGTCACGGAGAGGTGCTGGAGTGGACGATCAGGCACGCCTGGAAAGCGTGTGTCTCGCAAGGGACCGTGGGTTCGAATCCCACCCTCTCCGCCAGTTAGCAAATGAAAGAGTTGACTCGACCGCTACGCGGGCTCGCCAGCCGTTTTGAATTTAGCATAACGTTTAATCCGATTAGTTGCCCCTTGTTCAAAATCTCGGATTTCATGCTCAAAGGTTCGTGCCTTGCTTGGCTTGACACAGGACGACTTGGTAAGAATGGCGTGATCAAGCCAAGCGTGCAAACGGTCGCCAAAATCGCCAAAGCGTTAGGCGTTCCAATGGAAGATTTGTTAAAATAATATGAAAAGTTTTGAGTCATTAACGGTTGATAAGCTTGAAATTCAAGTATTGGTCGATAACGCAACTGACAGCTTGTCGACCAATCCGGATAACGTACAGTCGGAATGGGCGAGTTTATCATCGCAAGGTCGTCTGCAATCCCTTTCGGGACGCGCTACTTGCTGTGCTCACCATGGCTTGTCTCTACTCATCAGTGCTTCTATTGGAGAAACGAAGCGCGTGCTTTTATTTGACACTGGACCGGAAGGAGCGACATTCATCCGCAACGCCGGTATTCTTGGTGTCGATTTTTCAACTATTGAAGCAGTGGTTCTATCACATGGACATTGGGATCACGCGGGCGGGCTTGTACCTGCAATTGAAACAATCTCAAAAGCGAGAAACAACGACAGAGTAGATTGTTTTGTACATCCCGGTATGTTTGCAGAGCGGGCGACAAAGCGGCCAAATGGGGAATTGCTAAAATTTGAACCAGTGCCGGATCCGGATGCGCTCGCGAACGCGGGCTCCAACGTCGTCAATACGCGCGAGCCCCAGTTTATAGCTGGCGGGGCGTTTTATGTTAGTGGTGAGGTCCCGCGTCTCACCAAGTATGAAGCGGGATTTCCGGGCCACCTTCGCAGGAGCGATGACGGCCAGTCCTGGGCTCCTGACCCCCTCATCATGGATGAACGATTTGTTTCGGTGCATGTAAAAGACAAGGGGCAATTTATCTTTTCGGCATGCTCGCATGCCGGTTTGGTTAACGTGCTTACCCACGCTCGTTCGGTGTTCCCTTCCGTTCCGCTCTACGGCGTTATGGGTGGGCTGCACCTCTCTGGCGCCACAGAAAAAATTATTCCAGAGACTATTGCCGACCTCAGGCAGTTCAATCTTAAATTTATTGCGCCGGGTCATTGCACCGGATGGCGAGCGTTGAGCGCTATGACGGGCGTTTTTCGTGAAAAGCTCGTTCCACTGGCAGTTGGAAAGTGCTACGTTATCTAAGCTGGCGAAAGATTTGGCTAGTCGGGATAGACAGGAATAGAAAAAAGAAATTCCAGAAAGAATTTGCCGCCAAAGAAAAACTTGAAATCGTCCTTTCCGCTCCGGTTCAAGGCAAGGCGGGCGGAATTCCCCCCACACCCCCTTCCGCCCGCCGAGCCCAGCCAGTTCGGTTCGGATATTTTTAAACAGGCATCGCCATCCACCAGCCTATCCGCCCCACAAGCGCCACCGAGAGCCTTTCTTGATCAAGCGTTCATGGTTGTTCGGTTTCCTCTTGTGTCCTCGCATCTCCTCATGAACCAGGTAGTGGAAAAGCTGCGCGGCGGCGACCGGCGCTCCATCGGCCGCTCAAACGAGGTGGTCATGGACGTCCTGGCCGCGCCTGACCTCTTCTCGGAGGTCTTTGGCGGTCTGTTGAGCGATGCGCTGCGCCGATGTGCTGGAGAAGGTATCGTCCCGGCGGCCCGCGCTGCTTCAGCCCTTCAAGACCCGGCTCCTCGATGAAGTAGCCGTCATCCCCCAGCAGAAGGTCCAGTGGCACGTGGCCCAGATGTGCGGTTACCTGGAGCTGAACGCCGCCGAGAAGGCGCGGGTGGCCGCTATCATGGAATCGTACCTGGCCTCGTCTTCAAGCGCCATCGTGCGCGTCATGGCGTTGCAAACGCTGCCGACCTGGCGCTTCATGACCAGACTTTCGCGCCTTGGGCAGTGGCGCTCCTCAACGAGCAGATCGCGAGGGGTGGTCCTGCGGTGGTCAGCCGGGGAAAGAGGCTGCTTCGCTCCCTTGAGGGCAGGGGCGCATGAAACCGTGAGACAGAAAAAGGGTGCGCAATGCGCACCCTTTGCAATACCGGCGAAATACTACTAGCTCGGGGTGGAGCGGCCCTCACGCGCCGCGTCAAACTTTGCCTGCAGGTCTTCTGAGGCCTTCGCCGCAGCCATTTTACCTTCTTCAACCGCTTCTTTCAGCACCTCTCGGCCTTCGTCCACGGCCTCTTTGAGGATTTCCCTGACCTCCTCAACCATTTCTCGAAGGCCGCCCTCCTCGTCGAGAAGACTTTTCCCCTTTGCTTTGATTGCATCGCTCTTCATGCGGAGTTCTTCCAGGGTTTCCTGGCCTGATTTGGGGGCGAGCAATAGCCCTATCGCCGCTCCAATGCCCGCGCCGAGGAAGAGTCCTGTCAAGAAACCGCCACCGCCATCACGTTCGCTCATGGCTATTCTCCCTTTCTTCTGATCACTTTTGCGACCGATCCCATGGCTGTCCGCACCGCTGTGACAAAGCTGATGACCCTGATAACCGGGCTAACTGTGGCCTCTGCAAGGAACGAAGTGGTCCCCTGAATGTTGGCCATCGCCGCCTTCGCCGAGTCCAGAAGCGGTCTGGCCTTTTTGAAGAGCACGACGGTCACGACCAGCATGACCACAAGCTGAACGATGGCCAGCAGCGCCACAATGATGATAGCTATGTCACGGACGGTCCCAAGAGTCACTTGCTAACCTCCACACGGACTCATTATACCACGGGTGTGTTGTTGCCCATCAACACGCATCGTTGAACCGCGGGTAGGTTCCTAATTTGAAGACTTACGAACGTTAAGAAGTGCGCAAGAGGCGTTGGTCGAGCCTACCTGTCCGGTAGGCAGGCCTGTCGAGACCACGTGTTATTCCCTTCGCTGAACTCAGGACAAGCTTCTCGACCCTTCGGCAGGTCGTTCGACTCTGAGAGTCTCAGACTCGATGAGCTCAGGACAAGCAAGCTCGAAGAACGAAATTGACCCACTACTGCGCGCACCGCCGGTTCACATGCCGACTTTGACGGCTGACCGCCCTGGGTAGACTGCTTTTGCGCCCAACTCCTCTTCAATGCGGACAAGCTGGTTGTACTTGGCGACCCGGTCGCTGCGCGCGGGGGCGCCCGTCTTGATCTGCCCGCATCCGGTGGCGACGGCCAGGTCGGCAATGGTGGTATCCTCGGTCTCCCCGGAGCGATGGCTGACCACCGACGTCCACCCCGCCTGCGCTGCCAGGGCCATTGCAGCACGGGTTTCGGTCAAGGTGCCGATCTGGTTTACCTTGATGAGCACGGAGTTGGCACAGCCGAGGTCGATCCCTCGCTGGATGCGCTGGGTGTTGGTGACAAAGAGGTCGTCTCCCACCACCTGCACCCTGCCGCCGAGACGCGCCATCAGGAGCCGCCAGCCATCCCAATCATCCTCCGCCATGCCATCTTCGATGCTGATAATGGGGTACTCTGACGCCAATTTGGCAAGGAAGTCGGCCATCTCCTGGCTGGTGAGGGAGCGTCCCTCCCGTTCCAGGACGTACTTGCCATCCCGGTAGAACTCGCTGGCAGCAAGGTCAAGGGCAATGAAGCAGTCCTGCCCAGGCTTGTAGCCGGCGGCGCTGATGGCTTCGGTCACCAGTTCAAGCGCGTCACGATTGGACGGCAGCGACGGCGCAAAGCCGCCCTCGTCGCCCACGGTAGTCTGGAAGCCGCGGCCCCGTACCAGCTTCTTCAGCGCCTGATAGGTCTCAGCACACACCTGCAGTGCATGGGCAAAGCTGCGCGCGCCAACCGGCATCACCATGAACTCCTGGAAGTCTGTCGAATCTACGGCGTGCCTGCCACCGTTGAGGATATTCATCATCGGCACGGGAAGAGTCACGGCTTGCTCCCCGCCCAGATAGCGATAGAGGGGTATTTTTTGTGCGGTGGCAGCCGCATGAGCGACGGCCAGGGAGACGCCCAGGATGGCGTTGGCTCCCAAACGGCCTTTGTTTGGTGTGCCATCCAGCTTGATAAGACGTTGATCCAGCGCCTCCTGTTGACCGGCTTCCATCCCTCGCACGGCCGGCAGGATATGCTCTCGCACGTTGCCCACCGCTTTGAGCACGCCCGCGCCGCCATAGCGTTTGGCGTCGCCGTCCCGCAGCTCAACGGCCTCATGCGCGCCGGTGCTGGCCCCCGATGGCACCGCGGCCCGGCCGAGCGTGCCGTCGCTCAGGATGGCTTCCACCTCAACGGTTGGGTTGCCCCGAGAGTCCAGGATTTCTCGCGATCTAAGGTCTTGAATCCACATGTGATACGCGGCCTCCATACACAAAATTGCTCCTTGTCGCTACTGGCCGGGCTTGACCGCCATCTCGAAAGTGGCGGGCTGGGTAGTGGCAGGCGCGAGCGCAGCAACAACGGCTATGGCCCGTTGCAGTCCCTGGGTGAAGCAGCAGACCCGCAGCGCTCCCTTATGATCTGCGCCAAGAGGCAGGTCATTCACCTTGGTTGAGCCGTCCTTTTGCTGCTCGATGACCTGGACGATGAAGTCCTGGGGCAGGACGTTGTCCGTCAGATAGAAGCCCTGAGCATCCCATCCATTGACGTTCTCCGCATCGTCACGGAAGCTAATTTCCGGCACCTCGATGTCGTCCAGAGCCAGGCCGTCTCTGTTCACGGCATCATCGGTTATGTACTCGAACCGAACGAGGACTTTCTTACCCGCATAGGGAGTCAGATCGATGCTCTCCTGCACCCATTGCGGCTGCTGGCCCCCGCCGCTGCTGCCGGTGAAGCCGGGGCCGAAGCTGTTTCCCAGTGGGTCTTCTGTGGAGGCCTGGCTGCCATTGAGCACCGTCCAGGTTTTCCCCCCGTCTTCAGACACGGTGACGTAGGCAAAGTCCCAGCCTTTCTCAATGTCAAACCACGCCCAGAATCGCAGGGTTGCGGAGGCGCGGCCCGAGAGATCGAATTGGCGAGTGAGTGACGTGTTGGCGCCATCGCCGCGGTTGCTCCACCAGAAGCGGCTCCCGCTGTGGGCGTCGGTAGGCAGCAGCCGGACCGCGGCGCTCCCGGCGAACTGGATGGTGGCCGCCGCGCTGTCAGGGTGAATATCAAAGTATTTTGCGGCCTGTTGCTTGACGTTATCCGTGAAAGTCGTCTCGCCCGTGATCTGCCTCGCAGGCTGCGCGTGCACCTGAATCCCATCGTACTTGTACTTGGGGATGGTGTCAGCGCTCCCGAAATTCGCCACGACCCAGTCTTTGAAAACATCCCGGAACTGCACCGGCGCGCCGATTTTCTGTAGATAGGCGTTCACCCCATCGATGCTGTCAAGGCGCTCCGCTGCCAGCATCTTCAGCGCCTCATAGCCTCCCCAGTGCTGTCCCAGGAAGCGCAGAAACAGGTAGGCAGCGGCATAGTGAGCGCCGTTATCACCGGGAGAATCCTCCCAGTGGGTGAGCTGGACGTTAGGATTGCGCTCGAACAGCGTAGCAATGCCGGGACGAAATCCGTTCTGGTCTTCTGCAAGAACCGATAGGCCCTCGTTGATCCAGCTCGACTCATTATGGTCTGCATGCCAGTGAATTGCATGCTGGAGTTCGTGCGCGACCACCGAGTTGAAGCCCGTTGAGCCGGGCCTGAGACTATTGCCATTGATATAAAGCATCAGCCGCTCGTTGCTGAAGGGGTGCACTGTTTTGGGGTACTCGTCTGCAGAGCTGTAATAACCTGCCGCGCCGCGGAACGTAGTGATGAGGACTGTGAGCCGTGAATCTCCGTCGTAGCCGCCCTTAATGGTGTCGCCAAAGATGCGGGTATTGGTTGGGTACGTGCGCTCCTCAAAGAGCTGGGCAGAGCGCGCGAGGGCATCCTGATCCACCGTGAGGCGATTGTCGACGTACCAGTAGGCGTGGTCGCCTGCAATGCGCAACATCGCGGTGACCTGCATACGGGTAAAGCCCTCCAGATCGGTGACGGTGAAGGTATCTTCTGTGCCGGCCCGTTTGGGCGGCGACGGCGCTTTGATTGCTCGCGAGATGGGTTCTGTGGTGTGCACACGCAGGCGGCGCGTGATGTCATAGAGGTCTGCGTCAGGCGGAATGGGAATCTGGATTGATCCCGCTGGGACCGAGAGTGCAGGTTCCGAGAGTAGCGGGGCCGTTTCGGTTGTGGGCGAATCCTTATCCTCGTCATTTTGGGTGCAGGCCGCGGCCGCTCCCCAGATGAGGAAGAGGCACAAAAGGAGCGCGCGCAGCACGAGGGTGGTCCCCTTCAGAGCTACTAAAGGTCTAGCGGCGACCGGAGCGAGCGGGTTTACGCGCGGCGCCGCTGATGGAAAAATCACCAGAAATTTGCGTGTAAACCTGCGTCGTGGTGATACTGGCGTGCCCCAGGAACTCCTGCAGCTCGCGGAGGTTTAGCCGCCCGCTTCCGAGCATATGGGCCGCAAAAGTGTGACGCAGCATATGAGGCGTTATCTCGGCCGGCAGGTGTGCGGCCCTGGCGTAACTCTTGAGGATGAGCCAGAATCCCTGTCGGGTAAGCCGCTCACCACGACGGTTCAAGAAGAGGGCGGTTTTCTCCGCGCTGCGCGCTAACCGGTCCCGGGCTGACGTCAAATACTCGCTGATGGCCCCTATGCTTTCCTCCGGCAAACGGATGAGACGCGCCCTGGTGTTGCGCCCAATGCACCGGATATGAGGGAGGTTTTGGTCCAGAATCACGTCATCGACGTTGAGCTTCACCAGTTCGGTGACCCGCATGCCCGTGGAACAGAGGAGGCTCAACATCGCCCAATCCCTGCGTGCTTCCGGTGTTTCTCGTTTCAACGTCTGCTCAAGGAGCTCTGCCACTTCTCCCGAGGATATGGTCCTTGGCAACGAACGTCTGATGCCGGGAGATGAGAGGCTTTCCGCAGGGTTGCCGGAAATGAGCTTCTCATCATGCAGAAAGTGGAAGAACGATTTTATCGACGCAATCTTCCTGGCGATGGTGGTTTGAGCATATTTCTTGCTATGCAGCGTGGAGATATAAACCTGAATATGTTCGTTGCGTACGCCATTCCAGAGGTTGGGCTCAGGCAGTGGAGCCACCATGTGTTGAGTGCGGTCCTGCAAGGAAGATAGGAGTTGGCTCAGATCATTCTGGTATGCCGCCAGTGTATTTGGTGAAAAGCCCTTCTCCGCCTGGAGATGGTCGAGAAAACGGGTGATCTCCCCACGCATACCTTCCTCCAATGCCCGTGCTTTTAGGAGCATGGCGTTACTTCCCCGCAAGCCAATGTAAATCGTCCCAATGTCATCATACTCTTGAAAAACATTTTAATCTCACGTGAGCGGGGCTGCTGGCGATGTAGTTTGTTGTGTCAGGGGGTTTGCTGGTTTCCACCGTAGGTATGGCTTGCGGGCGGCCGCAGCCTCGTCCAAGCGGCCTACCGGTGTGAAGTGAGGAGCAGTACGCACTACTTCGGGATCCTCTTCTGCTTCTCTGGCAATAGCCCGCATGGCAGTGACAAACGCGTCAAGTGTTTCCTTGCTCTCGGTCTCCGTCGGCTCAATCATGAGCGCTTCTTCTACGATGAGCGGAAAATAGATTGTGGGTGGGTGGAACCCGTAATCGATCAGACGTTTTGCAATGGAAAGGGTATTCACGCCTTTAGATTTCTGCCGGGTTCCTGCAAGCACCACTTCATGCATGCAGGTTCGATTGTACTTGAGGGCATAGAGGTCGGCAAGCTCATGGCGAAGATAGTTCGCGTTCAAGACCGCATTATCGGTCACTTTTGCCAGGCCGTCCGGTCCAAGTGTGCGTATGTAGGAATAGGCCCGCAACAGGACGCCAAAATTGCCGAAGAAACCGCCCACTCTTCCAATGCTCTTGGGAGGCGTGGCAAAGCGGTACTTCTGACGCTGCCCTTCGCCCTCTATGGTGATGGTTGGCGACGGGAGAAACTCGCTCAGGTGAGGTTTGGCGCAGACGGGGCCGGCGCCTGGCCCGCCGCCGCCGTGAGGTGTGCTGAAGGTCTTGTGCAGATTGAGGTGCAATACATCGAAACCCATTGCGCCCGGCTTGGTCCTGCCCAGAAGCGCATTCATGTTCGCGCCGTCTCCATACAGGAGCGCGCCATGTTTGTGCAGCTCTTCCGCGATCTGCAGGATATGCGTGTCAAAGAGGCCGAGGGTGTTAGGTTGCGTAAGCATCATGCCGGCCACGTCCGGACCGAGCGCGCTGCGCAGGGCCTCCATGTCGCAGTTGCCCCGCTCATCCGAGCGGATGGCAACCACCTCATAGCCCGCCATTGCCGCGGTGGCGGGGTTGGTGCCGTGGGCGGAGTCCGGCACCAGCATCTTGCGCCGAGCGCGGTCGCCGCGGCTCTCGTGGTAGGCGCGGATCATGAGGATGCCGGTAAGCTCTCCGTGTGCGCCCGCCATGGGGGTGAGGGCGACTCCCGCCATGCCGGTGATTTCAGCCAAGAACCCCTGAAGCTCGTAGAGCACTTGCAGCGCGCCCTGTACGGCCTCTTCAGGGGCAAGAGGATGGATCCACGCGAACCCGGGCATCCGGGCGATGTCCTCGTGCCGTTTCGGGTTGTATTTCATGGTGCATGAGCCCAGAGGGTACATCCCGCTCTCGATGCTGTAGTTGAGGGTGCTCAGGTGGGTGAAATAGCGGACAAGCTCAACTTCACTTACCTCCGGGAGCGCGAGGCTCTCCCGGAGCAGGGTCTGCGGCGGCAGCGGCGAGGTTGGCACGTCGCATGCCGGCATCGTCGTTGCCCGTCTGCCGGGTGCTCCCATGTCAAACAGGAGACGGCCCTGGGTCTGGTTTTCTTTGTCCAAAGAGTGTGCCACGTCTACTTACGCCTTGTCGCTTATCGGCTGCCGCTGGCAATCTTCGCCAGCTCTCGCACCAGCCTATCTATCTCCGCCCTGGTGTTCAGCTCCGTGCAGCACAGTAGCAGGCCATTTTCAACCTGGTCACTAACGTCCAGCCCTCCCAAGATCCCTGACTCAAGGAGGCGCGTGTTGATCTCCCTGGGCGCGAGGGGACACCGGACGACGAACTCGTGGAAGAACATGCCGTTCAGCGGAAGGCTGAAGCCGGGGAGCGCTGCGATTTGATTGGCAAGGTAATGAGCCTTGTGGTAGCAAAGTTCGGCAACCTCTCGCATGCCCTGCGGGCCGAGCGATGCCAGGTTTGTGGTGACTGCCAGGGCAACCAGCGCCTGGCTGGTGCAGATGTTGGAGGTGGCCCGCTCCCGCCGAATGTGCTGCTCCCGCGCCTGCAGTGTGAGCACATAGCCGGTGCGGCCCTGGGCATCGGTGGTTCTTCCCACAATGCGGCCGGGCATCTGGCGGATATGCTGCTCTTTGGCGCAGAAGACGCCTACGTACGGCCCGCCAAAACTCAGGGCTTGGCCCAGGGCCTGGCCCTCCGCCACCACGATGTCGGCGCCGTAGGCTCCCGGCGGCTTGAGCAGTCCCAGCGGCGCCAATCCCGCTGCCACCACCAGGAGGGCGCCGGACCTGTGGGCAGCCAGTTCATAAGCTGCCATGTCCTCCAGATAACCGAAGAAATTGGGGTACTGCACCAGCAGACATGCGTAGCTGTCGTCCAGGGCAACATCACCGGCATCGAGCACCGTCTGCGTGATGGCCTGGCCTTCACAGTAGGTGGTGACCACGTCACGCCAGGCGCGGTTCACGGCGCTGAGCGCGGCAATCTTGGAGCGGCCGGTCACGCGGCATGCCATGAGCGCGGCCTCTGCCAGCGCGGTCGCGCCGTCGTACATGCCGGAATTGGCCACTTCCATCCCCGTGAGCTCACACATCATGGATTGGAACTCAAAGATGGTCTGCAACGTGCCCTGGCTGATCTCCGGCTGGTACGGTGTGTAGGCGGTGTAAAACTCACTGCGGCTGGTGATATGCCCAACCACGCTCGGAATAAAATGGCGGTACGCGCCTCCGCCGAGGAAACATGGCGCGGTGTCCAGTGCCAGGTTCTTTGCCGCGAGGACACCCATCTCCTGTTTCAGCTCAAGCTCGGTCAGCCCGGCGGGCAGCATCAGGGGCAGGTCTCTTATCTGAGAGGGTATGTCCGCAAAGAGGTCGTCGATGGAGCTCAGGTCCAGAACAGAGAGCATTGCCGCTCGGTCCTGCTCGGTGTTTGGTACGTAGGAAGGCATGGCGTTCTCAGGCCGTAGGAGCTAGTGCTCGAGGCCTCTAAGGTAGTCCTCGTACTGGGGATTGTCCATCAATTGGTCCAGTTCTTTGGGATCACTCAAGCGTACCCGGATGATCCAGCCCATGCCAAAGGGCGTCTGGTTAATAAGCTCCGGCCGGTCGACCACGGCAAAATTGATCTCAGTGACCTCACCGCTGACCGGTGAGAAGAGGTCTGAGACTGCTTTCACCGACTCAATCTCACCAAACTTCTCGGATTGCTTCACCGAGATGCCCATGTTCGGCAATTGGACATAGACTACGTCTCCAAGCTCGCCGGCGGCGTAATCTGATATGCCGATACGGGCAAACCCGCCTTCTTCCACGCGGACCCACTCATGCTCTTTAGTGAATTTACAATTTTCAGGGCCCCACTGTGACGCTAGGGCGGCAAGGCGGTCCAGGGCATCCTGCTCTTCTGCAGCCATATCGTTTCTACTCCGTTAAGAACCTTTCTGCGCGGCGCTCCATGACCAGGAGGAGTTGCCTGAGGAAGAAGGGAGTGAAGACGCCCGCCGCGATCCCTCTATCGAGAAGGTTGACCAGCTCGGCTTCCGTGAGGTACGGCGCGCGCGGCACCATGCGTCCCCCTTTCCACCATGACCACCGGATAACCTCCGCACCTCCGGCCTGCTTCAGCCACATTCGCTCAATGCGATGCTCGTTGCCGTTCTCCTGTGAGAGGGAGGCGTCAGCGCAGAGCTCCGCGTGCTTGGTCTTGCGCAGTGCCTCAGGCATCCTCGACCTCCTTGCGGCGCCGCTGAATGTAGTCGCAGCTCTTCTTGTGAATGTTGGCATCGATGCGCCTTGTGGAAAGGTAATTGTTCAGCATGATTTCGACCTGGAGGATGGAAGTCAGTGTGTATCCGTGGTGACGCAGTCTGGCGACCGCTCCTTCGCCTCGGTCCACCAAGACCATGGCGTCTGTCACGTCGAGACCGTCCTGCCGTAGTGCGTCTCCCATCTCCATGATACTGCCGCCGGTGGTCACCAGATCATCGATGAGCAGGACCGTCTGCCCAGGCTCGAAACGCCCCTCGATGGTGTAGTTGCCACGCGGGTCATCTTTGCGGGCGACCAGGCAGATCATTGGGGTGTTGGTGTAGAGGGAGAAAGCGGTTGCGATGTGCAACCCGCCGTTGGGCACTCCCGCCACAAGCTGAAAGGGCTTTATGCGAGGATGCAGGCGCGCTTGCTCCGCTGCAATGGTCTGTGCTATGACTCTGGCAGCCCGTTTAAGCACCCGTGGTCTGCTGATGAGCCTTCGAGTGTTGACAAAGACCGGGGAATGGACGGTGCTGCGTCCTATGGTGAAGTCACCGAACCTTACGGCGCCCACTTCCCATAAGGCTCGGGCAAGCCATAGGTTCCCTACTTCTTCGCGATGCTGTGGCACGTGTTACTCCGCGCAGCCTCTTAAAGAGGCGGTTTGATGTCTGTCCTTGCATTCTCACGGAGCAGTCTTATCCGTCCTTTGACGCACACAGGGGCGCTCTGATGTGGAAAAAAAGGAGGTCGAGGCTAATACTACCCCAGGACGGGTTGCGGAGCAAGAGCGATCAGCCCGCGCGTTTGTAGAAGGGCCGCCGCACTACCTTTGCTCTCGTGAGCGCGCCGCGGATATCGATGGTGATCTCGGTGCCTATCTTCGCAAGGTCAGCCCGCACGTATCCCATGCCGATGGCTTTGTTCAACGTCGGCCCCAGGGTGCCGCTGGTGACCTCGCCCACGTCAGCGCCCTGATGCAGGAGCCGGTGATGCTGACGGGGAATGCCCCGCTCCGTCAGCTCAAAACCGATGAGCCGTTCGGCCGGCCCTTCCTCTTTCTCCCTGAGTATCGCAGACCGACCAAGAAAGTCCCCCTTATCCAGGGCAACCGTCCAGAGAAGGCCTGCGGCAACGGGAGTGGTCTTGAGGGAGATGTCGTTGCCATGGAGGGGGAGTGCCGCTTCCAGCCGGAGGGTGTCTCTTGCTCCCAGGCCGCAGGGCTTGACGCCGCGCCGCATCAGGATGTCCCACAACTCCGGCGCCCGGTCTGCCGGGAGAACGATCTCGAAGCCGTCCTCCCCCGTGTAGCCGGTGCGGGCGATGACCGCCTCGATGTCCGCGATGCGGGTCTCTGCCCATCGAAAATAGGCGAGTTTGCGGGCAAAGGCAGGGTCGCCGAGGGAGGCCATGTGCGCCTCTGCCTGCGGGCCCTGCAGCGCGATCATCCCTGTTTCTGCGGTGCGGTCCGCCAGGGTGACCCGATGCTCCGGCGCCTTCCATCGGTTCAGCCAGTCCTGCACAGCGGGGGAATTGGCCGCGTTGCACACGAGCCAGAACGCGTCTGCCGCGCGACGGTAGAGGATGGTATCGTCCAGGATGCCGCCGTTCTCCACGCAGATGAGGTTGTACTTGCCCTGGCCCGGCTCAATGCTGGCAACGTCGCAGGTGAAGATGCGCTGAAGGTAGGGGACGCAGTCGGGCCCCGTGAAATCGATGCGTCGCATGTGGGATACGTCAAAGCACCCTGCCGCGGTTCGCACCGCCCGGTGCTCGTCCAGGATGCCGCTGTATTGCACCGGCATGTGCCATCCGCCAAAAGGCACCATGCGCGCGCCCAGCGCGAGGTGAGCGTCGTGGAGGCAGGTGGTTTTGAGGGCTTCAGGCGTCTCAGTCATGGTCACAGGTCGTGAACTTCTCGCATCAGCGGATGATCTCCAGGGATGAGGTGGTGGTTACCAGCGGGACATCGCAAATTATAGCACGGGTGGTTGGCGGGTCACTATCTATGGGACCTCTCCTCGCATTGTCATCCGGAGGTAGCCTGCCGTAGCGGGGGCCCAAAGGGTCTGCTTTCGCCTTGTAGATGCTTTCCGTCTACAGCCTACCTGTCTGCAGCGGGCGGACTCAGCGGTGATAGCCTTATACAAAGAGTTGCGCTATCGTCCTCAGCGTCTGTTCACCTTCCACAGAGGTGTCCACGGTGAAGTGCTCCCGCCGCACCGGCTGCATACGCTCCGCCATCAGTAGGTAGACCTCCCAGGTGGCATCGGAGCGGTCGCGCGGATCAGCGGCCGCCGCGCGGTGCTCCAGACGCTGGCGAACCACCTCCGGCGGCGACACGACCTCGACGATGACCAGCCCGCAGCCTCCGATGGCCCGCGCAATACGGTAGGTTTTGCGACGGTCACGCTCATATAGGTTGGTGGCATCAAAGACGGTTGAAATCCTGCGGCGCAGCAACTCCGCCAGGACCGTGTGGACTGTGCCGAAGACGCGGGCGTGCTCACCGCCGCTGTACTGTGGCCGAGGGAAGAGGGTCTTGCGCACCTCGTCCGAGCCGACCACGGCCACGGGCGCGCAGGCCGCCAGCCGCCGCGCGAAGGTGGACTTGCCCACCCCGGGAAGACCGCAGAGCACCGCCAAGGTTGGGCGCTCACCGGGCGGTGGCAGCGGTTCCAGTGTCTTGAGCACGCGCGTGACGTCTGACGCGTGAGGTCGTTCGCTCGGAGAGGGTGACGGATCAGTGGGCGGTTGCACAGAGGGATCGTACTACGGCTTTATGGGCGAGTGCTATGCTGTCACCAGAGGAATGACCGCCTATCTACCTCGGCGCCACACTTTAGGCCAATTCCCAGTCCATACCTACTGCGGTTGACGGATTCATAGAACAATCCTATCCTATGAGTCAGGCCAGAAGCTATTGCTCCTGGCCTATTATTGCCGACAAAGTGTGCTCCATGCCGAGTGAACGTGCCCAACGCCAGATGGATGCGCTGCTTGACGAAGCCGAACAATCCATCCGACAGGAGGATTGGGGTACCGTAGCAGCGCGTGCGCTCGGTGCTCAGCCTCGACCCCGATAACTCTGACGCCCTCACCTATCTGGCGGCCGCCGAACGCAATCAGGAGAGTCGAATGCCCCTATCCGCTGCCGCCGCGCCAGAGGTTTCACCAAAAGCTATCCCCGCGCCTCCGCAGCCCACCTCCTTCGCGAACGGCCGCTACCAGGTCAAGCGGTTCCTGGGCGAGGGCGGCAAGAAGCGGGTCTACCTGGCCCACGACACCCTACTAGATAGAGACGTCGCCTTCGCCCTCATCAAGACCGAGGGCCTGGACGACGTGGGTCGCCAGCGCATCACCCGTGAGACCCAGGCCATGGGACGGCTCGGCTCCCATCCCCATATCGTGAGCGTCTTTGATTTAGGAGAAGAACACGTAGGGGCGCAGCATGCTGCGCCCGATGGCGGGGCGGACACCCAGCCGTTCATGGTCACCGAGCTCATGGGCGGCGGCGACGTGGAGGGGGCCATCGAGAAGGCCACCGACCACAAGCTCACCCTGGAGCGCGCTTTAGAGATAGCCACCCAGACCATTCGCGGTTTGGAGTTCGCCCACA
>Ga0082335_1004378_pt1 | contig 21360 bp, 22 predicted proteins | sample Subgrocontami58m_FD_72375 | JGI IMG/M metagenome (GOLD analysis project Ga0082335, IMG submission 72375) | Subsurface groundwater microbial communities from S. Glens Falls, New York, USA - GMW37 contaminated, 5.8 m (SPADES assembly) (version 2) ...
ATATCGCTTTTTGAAAATTGATTTAGAACATCATCAGGCGTGACCCAGCCAGGCAGGTTAAAGCAATCGGACATGCCATGCTTTGCAATTTCCTTTTTTACATCTTCAAACAGGGGACCATCCCCTAACATGGTGCAGGACCAATCGAGGTCTGTGAGCTCGGAAAGGATTTTTACTATGGCAATTGGATTTTTCTGCGATACAAATCGACCGGCAAATACAATCTGAGCAGGCTCGTTCAATTGGATCTCAGAAGGGGCAAGATGTAAAACATCCGCGCCATTGGGAATCACTTCAATATCCACGGAATAATGTATCAAAGCCAGTTCACGGGTGAACCGGCTGACGGCAATCACTTTTTTTGCACGCTTCCAAATGGGTATCGTGAACGGTTCAAGCCAGCGGAACCAGGCCCTCGTTTTATCCGGAACGCCGCCAGGGACATCCCCCAGATGGGCGGTCAAAATGTAGGGAATACCGGTCAGCACTGATAAAGTCCATGCAAGTGCGCCAGATGGGACGGCAAAGTGGGTGTGAATGATCTCGGGGCGATAAAGGTATATTAAACGGAGCCCGGCCCAAAGTCCCGCGAGAACAAAGGCTAACATGGTTGTAAAAGTCGCGCGGAAAGATTCAGTCCGAAGAGAAGAAATCCTGACCACGCGAATTCCATCCGCGTTTTCTTGAAATGGAATTCCTCGCATGTGCGCGGTGAGCACGGTAATTTCGTGACCGCGCGCAACAAGTTCCCTGCAAATATCGTAGGCGGCTCTGCCTCCGCCGCCGCCGATGGGCGGAAATTCATAAATGATTGTGAGGATACGCATGAAGGTTTTTTATTCAGCAAACGGGTCTTTGCAGAACGGACGCCCGGAACGCGGCTCGAAGATCTGCACGTTTGTTGATGTGAGTGTTTCGACAGGTTTATAAGCGCATAAGAGGGGCGCGCCGATATAACGCACCCAGGCAATATTCTCTTCCACAAATGCGCCTTTTTTTTGCTGGGTGAATTTTTGCTCCTCAGCAATAATGAGCGCGAAGCGGCGATTATCGAGGTCAGAATAATATCGTTCCAAATAATCACGGTTGCGGGACATTGCCATTTCCATCAATTCGATCTGTTCATATTCAGGAATCAGGGGAATGTTTTTCAGCTGATCGAATGTCAAAAGCTGGCGCTCCGTAACAAACAGGACTTCGCCGCTATTGGCCACAGCCTCTGAAACGACTTGCTGGAGTCTTTGGATATCCTTTTCAACGTTGACACGGTCGTACGAATGGAAGAATCCAATCTGTGGAAGCGCGAATCCAAGCGGGACTAGTAAAGCTGCCACGCCCCATTGGAAATTTCCCCAGCTTTGAGTTGGTTCACCATCCCCAATCACACGCCCTGCAAAAAACGAAGTGGTAATCAACGCAAGCATTACGAGGAAGGCATCCATATTGTGCAGGTCACCGCCGCCGCCAATCTTGGTGCTAACCACCACCCCGCCGAGGAACAGGATCAGCAAGAGCGCAAGAAGAGCAAGAGAACGCAACGGATGCAGGCTTGCAAGTTTTCCGCGCAGCATTTGATAAAGCGCGATCCCCAACGGGGCAGAGACAATCAATATGCCAGGTAGAATACCCAATGGAAATGTGCTGTTGGGAAGCAGGCGATTCCATAGCAGGTCGGAGGTAAAGCTCGAACCAAAGGCGCGGACATTGGCATTGCCTGAAATGTTGATGTAAACAAATTGAGCCGCAAGCGCGGTACCAAGCCCGACCACTCCCAAAAGGAAGGGATGTACCCAATAACGCCAGCCTTTCCCAGCCAGCGGGGTCTCAAGCACGTAAATGGCAATCCCCAGCATGGCCGGGACCGGGAACCAGTTTACACGGCTGATGCCCGCCCAGATCGAAGCCAGAAACACAAACAGAAGAGAGCGCCAGGGATGCTTCACTGAAACGCCAGCCAAAACAAGGATGACGCAAACCTGAAGATGATAATAGACTGCGCCCTGTAAAAAATACAAAAACGCCCATGCCATGACCAAAAGATTCATCCAACCCTTCAGGCGCATACGGCGAATTAACATTATGGCCGAGGCGGCGGTCAAACCGATCCACAAGAGGGATTGCCACACGCGGTGAAACCAGAGCGGCAACCCATCCACCAGAAATGGAAGGGACATTATTAAATATCGCGAAGGATGTAAAAAAGGATAGGGAAGCTGCATTTCGTACAGCGATTTTGCGTAAAACAACGAGGCATAATAATGGCGGCCGGCTTCGGAATAGCCAATGGAAAAGGGATAATCTGTGATGATGGTGAGGCGTCCGTAAATTTGGTAGACCAATCCCTGCAGGAGAATCGTCGCCGCAAAGAGCGGATACCACTTGAAGCGGCTCATCATCTTCAAGCCAAAGGTCTGCAAGAGGCTTGCCCACAGGAACACCCAAAAGATGGGCATTAACTGGGGGAGAATACCCCCGAAAAAGAACAAGCGGATTGCCCAGATAAGAAAAAAGCCAAACACCACCAAGGCGAGCCCAAACAATTTTTTGAGATTATTTGCTGGATCAAATTCAAAGCCATCCATCCAGCGGGAAATGCGCTCCAGGAATGTATGGCGGAGCAGGAACGCGCCAGCGGCAATATTAAACAAAAATATGGCGAGAAGGAAAACCCACTTGGAACGCCAGAGAAGAATCTCCAGCTCATTGACGCGCTGGATCGTTTGAACGATTGCCAAACCGCTCAACAGGATACTGGACCAAATAAATGTTTGCAGGAATTTTTTTGAAGTTATTGTTTCCATGTGCAATCCGTGCAAATTAATCGGGTTTTGGTTTTTTCTCGTTCATCGCGGCGAGAATGGACGGCAAAAAGAACGCGCCGGGCATACTTGTGACAATGAATAACACGCGGGTCAGCAGGGCAACGGTTGCGCTTTCCGAGGGACTTAATCCACCCAGCTGGGTGAGCAGGAAGGTCATGGAGAGTTCCTGAACGCCCAGGCCATTAATGGAAATGGGGACCAGAGTCACGAAATACGTCAGGGTATACAAACCTGCGACCAGCCAGTAGGAAACTTGATGATCGATGCCAAGCAAAAGAAGATAGACTGCCAGGTAGATAAATGCCATGTTGCCAAAGGTGGCAAGCAGCGAGCCGCTCAACGCGAGCGGTTTCTTCAGCCAGATGGAAAACGACTCAAAGGTGCGTTTGGTAAAATCCACACCCTTTTGAACCAGCGCAGAAACCGCAATGGACTGTGAGATTCCGTTGCCAAGCGAAAATACCGGGGTCAGGCCCAAAGGGAGGGCCACGCTCATACCGGCCAGACCAATCAAACGGTCCGCAACGAGCGAGGCGATACAGATGGCACGGTCATAGCCCAATTGCATCGCACCGGTCAACCGCACCACATCCCCACCGATGGTCGTCGGCAAAAAATTGGATGAAAAGTTGCCCGTAAAAGTCAACATGATCGAGCGGAGAAAGGAAATTTTCACACCCGCCGACTTGAGCAAGACATGCCAGCGTGAAGCGGCGAATAAACGCGAGATGAACAATGCGGCCACCGCCGCCAGGAAATATCCGCTGGAAACGCGCCTCAATGCAGAGAATAGTTGACCATCTCCCTCTTCTTCAAGCAAAACAATCACGAGCGCCAACGCCAGAATGCTGCCCAAGACGCGCGCAATGGTTTGGCGGTTTTCACGCAGCCATTTATTCACGGGGATCGCGCTTCAGATTGAGCATGGTACGAATTGTATAAGTGGGTTTTCGCTGGGACTCGTGATAGGTGCGTACCAGCAATTCCGCGATCAACCCTAACAATATGGATTGAAACCCCAGGATAAAGAACAGGACGCTCAGTTGCAATAGGGGAGAATTCGCGATACCGACAAAAAAGAACAAACGGCGCACAAAAAGATAGAGCATGGTCATTGCGCTGACGACCATTAAAAAACTGCCCGCGCCGCCAAAGAGATAGATCGGCTTCGACGCGTACGAAATAAGAAACTTCACTGTAAACAAATCCAGCATGACTTTAACCGTTCTTTCCAGCCCGTACTTGGTCTTTCCAAATGTGCGTGGGTGGTGGCGGACAGGGACTTCAGTGATGTTTGCACCAACAGAATTAGCATAGACTGGAATAAAGCGGTGCATCTCGCCATAAAGACGAAATCCTTCGAGTACATCGCGGCGATATACTTTGAGTGTGCAGCCATAATCATGCAAATGCACACCGGTGACGCGCGAGATCAGCCAATTGGCAAGCGCGGACGGAAAATTGCGTGTAACTGCATTATCCTTCCTTTGCTTTCGCCAGCCACTGACAAGATCATAGCCTTCATCCAATTTGGCGAGCATCATTGGAATATCCGCGGGGTCGTTCTGCATATCTGCATCCAGCAGTACGATGATCTCACCCTGAGAATAATCCAACCCTGCGGCAATGGCGGCGGTCTGCCCAAAATTTCGGCGAAAGGAGATCACACGGACATGCTCCGGGTCTTTTTCAGCATATTCCTTCAGAATGGATAAACTTTTGTCGTGGCTGCCATCATCCACCAGGATCAACTCCCATGATCGACCAAGGGTATGCATGGTTTTATAGATCGCATCAAGAAGAAGCGGGAGATTATCCTGTTCGTTATAGACCGGGATCACAAGCGATAGGTTCATGGTAATCTGCGAAATACCCTTAATTCAGCGCCCACATTGCAGGAGGGCGCTATCGGTGGTTTTTCATACTCTTCATAATCCTGTGGATTCAGGAAATCCTTCCATGAGGAAAATCGTTTGGCTTCTATAATGAATACATCCGCGCTGTTCCTCCATTCTATATCCAATTCACTATTCCAATGGCTGAAGCGGTGAAGAATTTCAGGATCGCCTCCGATCCGATATGTGTAGCCACTATTAATCTGGGCGGGAAAAATACGAACATTTGGCACATAGACCATCGGTGTAAAAGCGATTCCACCATCCCAATATACCAGACTATTCGCCGGGATGATTTCTGAAAGATAAGCGCCAAGTTGCTCATGGGCAAGAATCAAATCCTGTTTACAATCCAGCCTACTTTCGCCTAAATGGAGTATGGGGGAAAAGGCCAATCCGAACGTAAGATAGACATTGAGCAGAACAGAAGTAAAAAGAACATCTTTGTTACGGCGCCACCATAAAAATGAAACTGCCAAGGCGCCAAGCCCAACCAGCAATCCCATTGCAGAACTGATGGTCCTCTTAATCTCAGGCAAACCCAGATCAAGTCCATATTTTAATATGTCAACCAGGGCTGTTGAGCCAGGCAAAAATTGACCGGTCCTTATGCGCGGCACAGGCAGGTTTAACAAATTATTACCAACATTCTCAAATAAAGAAAAACCGATCCCCGTGGAAACAAGCAAAATAAAGGCAATCAGAAGGATTTTGACAAATCGAGAATGACCGAGTTTGGGAGAAGCAGAAAAAACGATCACAACCAACAAGATGCCCAACGGGTCAAAAAATGTTAGATAATTCGCAAAACAAAAAACGCAGCTGTAGCTTTCGTATTGGCTTGCGAGCGCAGCCCAGGCATGCATGGCAAGGAGGGTGAAGTATGACAAGGCCAGGAAAACAGCAGCTCGCATGGCAGGAGCAGATTTCCAGTCCCTGGGGAGCGCGAAGCGAATCAGCGCGAAAATACCGCCAATCACTGCAATAAAGTGGTAACGGATCCCCTGAAAGAAGGCATTCATCCGATTCCAAAAATCAATGGAGGGATCCCAGACAGGAAAAGCATCTTTGGGCATCCGAAAAGCGTTCAGGAATGGGGTTAGACCTTCAGGAAGCCATGGCGCCCAGATAGTTAAGATGTTGGGCCAATAATAAACATGGACTGCCAGAAAAATAAAAGCGCAAATCGCAAAAGACAATATCCCTTTTTCTGTACCATGTTGCCAGAATACATACAACACCAGTAATGGCAGGATCAGAATCATATTCTGGCGCGTCAACACTGTGAGCGCGGCGAGAATGGAGCCAAAAATGATCTGCCAAAGCGGGCGTTCTTCATCAAGCACGAACACACAGATCCAGGCGAGCATGAATGCAACAATCACCTGTGAGACTGTACGAGCATGTAACTTGATGATCATCGGACTGAGCGCAAAGACCCAAACGGTGCCTGCCGCAATCCATTTGCCGGCCCAGCGGCGTGCCGTGATCCAAACGCCCAGCACCGTCAGCAAGCCGAGAAAGATGGAAAAAAAACGTCCCGTCCGCAAACCGGGACCAAATAAAAATTCAGCCAAGCCGGGGATCAAAAACGCAAACGGGGCTTTGTTGGTGAGTGGACCATAAGGCTCAAAGGGCTGATAGACTCCGCGTAGATATAGAATCCCTTTTATTAAATAGGAACCTTCATCCAGGCTGGAAACGGTTGTGTATGCATAAACCACGGCCTGGATTAAATAAAGAAACGCTCCCAAGCATGCCAGCAATACCGGTATCCATGCAGGCAACTCCCTTTTCCTGAAATAATCTAACTTCTGCAACATATATCTCTGTTTCTTTAAAAGAGATTACCCCTTTTTCAAACGCGCCAGATCGGAATCCACCATCATCTTGACAAGCTCTTTGAACGAGACCGATGGCTTCCATTTTAATTGGGCGCGCGCCTTGGAGGGGTCCGAGATCAGCAGGTCCACTTCCGCCGGGCGGTAGAACTTTTCATCCATGACAACGTATTCCTTGTAATCCAGATCTGCATGTGAGAATGCGATCTCACAGAATTCACGCACAGAATGGCTTTCGCCAGTGCCGATTACATAATTATCGGGGTGATCCTGCTGAAGCATAAGCCACATGGCCATCACATAATCGCCGGCAAAACCCCAGTCACGCTGCGATTCAAGATTGCCGAGGCGCAGCTCCTTCGCCAGGCCAAGTTTGATCTTTGCAACCGCATCCGAAATCTTGCGGGTCACAAATTCCATGCCGCGGCGTGGACTTTCATGATTGAATAAAATCCCCGATGTTGCGAACATATCAAATGACTCACGGTAATTAACCGTGATCCAATGACCATACACCTTCGCCACCCCATACGGACTGCGCGGATAAAACGGCGTACCCTCTTTTTGCGGGACTTCCAGGACCTTGCCAAACATTTCGCTCGAAGAAGCTTGATAAAAGCGGATCTTCGGGTTCACAAAACGAATGGCTTCCAAAATCCGCGTTACGCCGATGGCCGTGACGTCACCGGTCAACGCGGGCTGATTCCACGAAGTCGGCACAAAAGACTGCGCGGCCAGGTTATATACTTCAGTAGGCGCATGCTCTTCGATCAGGGAAAGCAAGGACCCCTGATCCTGTAAATCACCCTGCACGATCGTAATATCATCCACAATATGTTGAATACGCTCGTAATTCACCGTGCTCGAACGGCGCGCCACCCCGATTACACGGTATCCTTTTTTCAATAGCAATTCGGCAAGATATGAACCATCCTGTCCGGTAATTCCTGTAATAATGGCAGTGGGCATTTAAATCTCCTAATTCAAAATTCAGCAGCTGAATTGTACACCAAGTCAGGTGCGTTGCTTTTTATCGCGCCAAATTCCCCAAACAAAGATTCCCACCCACAGGCCAAAAATAATCGCCGCCATGTAAGCAAAGGGCAATTGCATACCGATATGCAAATAACGATTCGCATACCACTGACCGAATACCGCCGCAAAAACAATCTCCATTGCGATCACACGCGGGAACCAGGCATTCTTCGTCTCGCGCCACCACACCCAGACATTCCCAGCCAGGAGCGCCTGCCACAAAAACAGGATCGCACGATAGCGCGGGTTATCCCACTGATCGCCGCCGCCGCGCAAAGCCGCCAACAGGATCCAAGCCCACACCACCAGACTTAACCAGATGAATAATTTTCGCTTCTTTTCCGTGCCCGCGCCTGCTGAGGCCGCGAAAGAGAGGATCAAAGCTGGGAGTAAAGCGTACCAACCCGCAGCACGCAGGATGCCAATAATCCGCCAGACGAATGTTGTTGGCGCAACAAATATCGCAGGCAGGACAGGCTGTAAAACGCCGTAAATCGTCACAAAAGGCAAACGCAGCCATTCGGGCATTTCATCGAAAAGTTTTTGCACCCAGCCCGAACCGCGCTCCAATTGATAAACATCCCACTTAACCGCCTTGTCCAGCCAGCCGCTGATCACATGCAATGGGGATGACGAATCAAACTGACCCGAACGATTCAAGGCGGAAGAAAGAAGAAAGAGGCCAGCGATGAACACGAGGACAGCCATTACAACCATCCACCACGAGATGCGTCCGCGCTCACTGGTGGAATACATCCACCCGCCAAAGATGACCAGAGTCACCAGCGCCACAGACGGTGAGACCAGCAACATGCCGGCAATGCCAAGCCCAAGCCATTTTATTGACTGGTGGTTGAGTAGCCCCGAATGTTCTTTGAGGGGCGTATCGAAACTACCAGTACCATCGAGACCCCCACTCACAAATCCCCACAACGCAATCGCGCTGAAAGCCATCAAATAAGGTTCACGCATGGCAGAACCACCAAGCAGCAGGCTTTCAGGATAAAGCGCATAAATCCAGCCTGAAGCCAATGCAACTTTCAGCCCCCACTCCTGTGAGACCGCCTTCCACAAAAACGGCAGGCCCAGCGCCCCCATCAACGCAGACAGTAACACCAGCATCAAGACACGATGTGCATCAGGCGAAAGATAACGATAGATCAATGCGCTGAACGCCAGTAAACCGCCATATTGGTCGTATGCAAATTTCTCGTTGAAGGCATCCATGATCGGGCGATCGGAGCTTGCCAACTCCCAAGCCTGCGCGTCACGGCGATGCGCATCCGTGTAGACAAAGCCTGCACTTTGATCTTCATCATCCACATAGCCATAGACAGGTAACGCTAGAAATGTCGCAACGCCACCAGCAAAACGCAAAACAAATGCGAGTGCCACCATCCATACGATTGTCCTTTTCGCGCTGAGCGGGGGGTTGAGTAGCCCTGAGGGCGTATCGAAACCCGAATTTATAGCCCATCTCGTGGACAAAGTAAGCAGGGAAATGCAAAGTAAAAAGAGGAAAGAAAATCCCAGCCAGCCGATTACCCAATTGCCAGACTGTAGGGACGATAAAACTGCTCCCAAACCAAAAGGAAGGGGCAGAATCCAAAGGAAGTCACGTTGAGAGAGGTATTTCATATCCCCACTTTTACCACGAAGTGCTCAAGAGCGCCAAATTAACAAAGGATATACCTTGATGATTGCCGCATCAGGGATTGGGGATATAATTCCACGAATAGGTGGTTATATCGATTTATTTCTGTATAATCACCTATACCGTATAAAACATGATTCGGCATCGTAATCTCCCTGAGGTGAATTATGAAGAATATTGCCACAAGCGGCCAGCTAAAGAGCAACTATGAGGATTACTACGAGGGCGGAGACTCTGAATGGCGGATGTTGGGGGCAATGGATAAAACTGCCAATATCGTCTCCCTTTGCCACGAACTGCCCCATACAGCCATTCTTGAAATAGGAGCCGGGGAAGGGTCTATTTTGAAGAGATTGTCTGAGCTAAGCTTTGGTGAAAAACTTTATGCCCTTGAAATATCCCAATCCGGCGCGGATACCATCAAGAGTAAAGGAATCCCTCGATTAACCGAATGCCTCCTGTTCAATGGATATGATATTCCATATGAAGACCACAAGTTCGATCTCGCGATCCTAAGCCATGTCATTGAACATGTGGAGTACCCGAGAAAACTTCTGTACGAAGCCGCACGCGTGGCCAGATATGTTTTCGTGGAAGTGCCGCTGGAAGATAATTTTCGATTGAAAAGGGATTTCGTCCATGATAAAGTGGGACACATTAATTTTTATTCGCCCATTACGATCAGGAGATTAATTCAAACCTGCGATATGGAAGTCTTGAAACAAACAGTAACAAATCCATCAAAAGCTGTGCACAAATACCGCGTGGGCAGGAAAGGCGTAATCAATTATTACATTAAGGAATATTTACTAAAGTTCCTGCCAGGCGTGGCAACAAAATTCTTTAACTACCATTCGTCATTAGTAAGCCGGGCGAAACAGCAGGCACATTAGTTTTTCAGACACCTGACCGAGGGAGCGAGGCGGAATCCAAATGAAATCGCGTTGACTTAAGTTCTTCATATCCCCACTTTTACCGCGAAATGATGAAGAACGCAGAGTATATTTCCTCAACCACTAAAAACCTTTCATTACCCTCTCCTCCCTTTTCACCCAAGTCAACTGCTCCACACGCAAAGCATTTCGCGCCTTAGTCCCCAACTCATGCCTGCGCGATTCATCCGCAAGCAAAGACGCAATCGCCGCCTTCCATTCCCCGATTACCGATTCCCAATTTCCCAATTCCCCGGCACTGCACAACACCGCATTCCCCTCATTCAGCACTTCACGGATCGAAGGCAAATCTGCTGAGACAATTGCGCGGGCAGACGCCATGTATTCAAACATCTTCATCGGGTTGATGACTTCGGCAATGTCCTGCCCGCTGCTCGCGGAGATCGAGCGGCTGTATGGCATGAGCAAAATATCCGCGGCGGCTTGGCAGAGCGGGATACTTTCATGCTTCATAAAACCTGTCATCGTCACATTCGTCATTTTTGCTTCAGCCAATTTGCCGCGCCAAAAATCCACCAATTCAGGCGTGCCGCCGACCCACAAAAAATTCACCTGCGGCATTTGCTTCGCAAGTTCAAACAACAAGTCCGCGCCGCGGCCTGGATAAACATGACCCGTGAATCCGACTGTCAGCCCATCAGGAAGATTCAATTGACGACGCGCTTCGGCTGGACTCGGCAACCCTTCATATTTTTCCAATTCGACTCCATTCGGCGCGACGATCAGCGACTCATTCTTAAACTGTAACTTGGTCGAGCGTTCTAAAGCATTTCTCAGCGCTGAGGTAGTGACCGTCATCCGCCGAGGCGTGCGTCCCTTAGCTTTCCAAAATTGACGCAGCCACCACGCGCCCATTTTTCCAGATACATCCGCGTGCATTTCGAGCACAACAGGATAGCCAAACCATAATCCCATCACAGCAGATTGCGGGAGCCACGTGTAAATTAAATCGGCATTGAATCTTTTCGCGGCGCGCTGGGCATGAATGATAAAGTCAAAGCGTTTGAGCCGCTTGCTGGACGGGAGCAGTTCGAGGCGGGGCGTGAGGCGTAAACCATAATGAGTAATTAGAAATTCTGTTGGGACGTATTCAGTCTCGGCGGGCGCGAACATCCGCAAGTCATGTCCTAATTGCATTAATGCCTGGGCAACTTTCATCGCTTGAATCGAATTAGCAGTCAACGATGGAATACGCGAGTTTGTAATCAGCGCAATTTTCATACCTGCTCTCTAATCTCCAATCTCATTATTTCTTTCAATCCTCGCCAGACCATGATGCCCACCGAAGCAATGTAATAGAACGACAGCAGCGCGCCTGCGGCAATAATGCCAAAACGCGCCACAAGCAGAAACGAAAAACCGAGTTTGAGCAAGCCCACAGCCAGCGTGACATAAATTGGAAACTCAGGCAAGCCCAGCGAAAGTAATAAGGGACGATTCCAAAATAAGATGTAATTAAAAACAAGCCCGATGGTCAATGCGATCAACGCGGGATAGGCAGGGAGATATTGTTCGCCTGAATAAATGAGAATGATCCAGCGCCCCAAAAATACGAGACCCAATCCGAGAGCAAAATTGTAAGCAAGGGAAAGCGTTGTGATCTTTCGCAAAAAATCCTTGAGGCGCTGCCATGCCTTATCGCCAACGAGGCGATTGATCTCGGGAAAAGTTGTGGAGATGAGCGGATCGGCGGGGATGGACAGAAAATGGACGAGGGTATAAGCTACGCGATAATAACCGACTGCGGTCGTATCGAGGAAGAAGCCGATCCAGATCAATTCGCTTTCGCGGAAAATTTTAATGATGGTTGCGCTGATGTTTGAACTGAATGCAAAGCGAATCAACTCGCGCGTGGAAGTCAATTTGGAGAACGGCGTTTTCCACCATCCATTGCCAAGTACACGATGCATTTGCATCTGCGCGGTGATGAACATGCCAAGCCCAAGAATGGTTTTGCCAAGCAGGTACGCGCCAAGCACGACGGGCAATGTGCCATTCAAGAAAAACGCGCCGACGATGATCAGCGTCGTAAAAATACTTTGCACGAGGTTGAGCGTGCCTTGTAATTTGATCCTGTCAGTGATTTGCAAAATACCTGTGGATGTTTCGGCGTTGAAATTTGCAAGCAGCCCTAAAGCATAAACAGTGAACATCCAGGCCGCGCCGGGTGTTTTGGCAAGGACTTGTTCCGCCAGCCCCGCTGTCAACATGACAACGAAAAACGCAGACAGCGAAACGATGCCTTCTGTTAATCCCGCCGCTTTTATGATTGCTGAGGCTTTATCTTTTTCTCCCCGGTTGAGATATTCCCCGCCATAGCGCACTACCAGTTCACTCATCCGAAACGAGAAAAGACTGTTCACCGTGGAAGCGAAGGCCATGACCACACCCAGCAAACCAAAGCCAGAAGGTCCAAGCAGGCGCGTGACCAAAACACCCTGCAGGACGCTTAATCCCAGGCTGAGGGTGTTGCTGCTGAACAAAGCCCCGCTGGAGCGGATCACTTTTGCAAATAGGGGGTCGTTCTTGAATTTTGAGAGGAGGGGCATGGGTAGAATTACGAATCACGAGTTACGAATTAATTATTGCGTAATCCATAATTCGTAAAACAATCAAGGGGTGAGCACATATTTCGCCCACTCGCGTTCGGCATAATACCAATCGATCAGATTCTTGATCCCCTCGTGCAATCTCACCTGCGGATTCCACCCCAGCAATTCACGGGCTTTGCCAACATCCGCCTGGTTCATGAACATATCCGCAAGATTGGGCGGACCGTATTGCACATTGGCTTTCTTGCCGGTTAACTCTTCGACCAATTCAACCAGACCATTGATGGTGATGACTTCATGTCCGCCAAGATTAATCACTTCATATCCCAGGGGCTTCAAAGCCGCGATGGTGCCGCGGGCAATATCATCCACATAGGTAAAGCCGCGTGATTGTTTTCCATCCCCATTGATGCGAACGGGTTCGCCTTCAATGATCCACTTTACGAAGCGGAAGATCGCAAGGTCCGGGCGTCCTGCAGGCCCATAGACCGTGAAATAGCGAAGGACTGTCACGTCAATATCATAAAGATGATGATAAGAGTGCGCCAATGCCTCTGCGCCTTTTTTGCTGGCCGCATAGGGCTGCAACGGCTCACTGCTTGAAGCAGTTTCTGGTGTTGGGTATTCTGGATTTTCGCCATAGATACTGGAGGTGGACGCGAGAATGAATTTTTTGCATCCAAATTGACGGCAGACTTCCAGCATGTTCAACGTGCCAGTGACATTGGATTCGAGGAATGCCCATGGATTTTCCACGCTGTAGCGCACGCCTGCGCGCGCCGCAAGATTAATGACACCATTGAATTTACGATTTGTGATTGCCGATTTACGAGTGAGGATTTTGCGGTCTGAAATATCATCGCGCACAAATTCAAAATCCTTGAGCGCCTGTAATTTTTTAAGACGATATTCTTTTATACGCGGATCATACGCGTCGTTCATGTTGTCAACGCCAACAACGGTATGTCCCTGCTCGATCAGCATCTCCGATGTCCGCGCGCCGATGAAGCCGGCCGCGCCGGTTACAAGATAATGTGACATTTATAATCTTTCAACTTTCTCGTGAGTCTTCCCGAATTTGCCGGTGGCATTGCGTGAGTCAAAGACAAATTTTGCAGATTCGATGATCGCCTTGTAATCATACTGACTGTGATTGGTGACGATCACCACTGCATCCGATGCCTTCACGGATTTCATCATGTCCTTCACACTATCGAACTGCCAGCCGTCATTTTCATGATGAATATGCGGGATAAAAGGGTCATGATATTCAACGATCGCGCCCTTCTTTTGCAGAAGACCGATCACGTCCATCGCAGGCGACTCGCGCACATCGTCAATGTCAGGCTTGTAAGCAACGCCTAATACAAGCACCTTCGATCCTTTGAGAGGTTTGCCGCGATCATTCATTGCTTCCAACACACGGCTGACCACATAACGCGGCATATTGGTATTGATCTCGGATGCCAGTTCGATAAACCGCGCATTGTAATGAAAGGATTTCATTTTCCATGAAAGATAGAGTGGGTCAATCGGTATACAGTGACCGCCCAGACCAGGACCCGGCGTGAATTTCATGAAACCAAATGGCTTGGTGGCGGCGGCGTCAATCACTTCCCACACATCCACACCGAGACGTTCACACATGATCGCCAGTTCATTGACCAGGCCGATATTGATCATACGGAAGGTATTCTCAAGCAGTTTTGACATTTCCGCCGCTTCTGCTGTGGACACATGATGTACGGTTTTAATCGCGCCTTCGTACCAGGCCGTGGCCACTTCACCGCAGGTCTCGGTGATGCCGCCCATCACTTTGGGTGTATTGATGGTAGTGTAATCTTCGCGCCCCGGGTCCACGCGCTCTGGGGAAAATGCCAGGAACCAGTCCTCGCCAACTTTCAGGCTGTGGTCGTTGCCCAATTTCGGCAGGAGCAGTTCACGAGTCGTGCCCGGATACGTGGTTGATTCCAAAACAATCACCATGCCCTTGTGCATGTACTTCGCCAGTTCTTCCGTCGCAGAAATGATGAACGACATATCCGGGTCGCCAGTTTGGCGCAGTGGAGTTGGCACGCAAATGCTGACTGCATCCATATCCTTCAAAACGGAAAAATCTGTTGTAGCGGTCAGCCTTCCAGCCTTGACAAGTTTCGCAACGGCTTCAGTTTTCACATCCGGTATATAAGACTCGCCCTTCGTAAGCGCTTCTATTTTTCGTTTATCAGGGTCAATCCCTGTGACGTGAAAGCCTGCTTCACCAAAGACAACAGCCAGGGGCAAGCCAACATAGCCAAGACCCAGGATTGCGATCTTCGCATTTTTTTCTCTAAGTTTTTTTATTAGGATTTCTTTTGTAGACATTTTCTTCCTTTCCAGATTTATCTTCGCGCTGAGCGGACATGTTCCCTTCGGCACGGTGAGCCGCGAAGCGAGCTGAACCGTCAGGGCAGGTTTTGTTCTAACGTAGTTGAAGCGCGAGCGACAAGTGATAATTAAACTTTTTTACTTACGATCTGTCCTTCGACTACGTTCCTCGAAGCCTGTCCTGAGCTTGTCGAAGGGTTCACTCGTCACTCCGCTCAGGACGAAGGGATTATTTAAAACAAACTCAATTGTTTCGGCTCTTCATTCTTCTGTTGAGTCTCTTCCTTCGTCTTTTCACCAGCAGATTTACCTTGTGCAGCACGCGCCTGTTTCAACAATTCCGGCAGTTTTGCAAAATCACCCAAAATGGCAGGCTTCAATGCCGCTTGATGTAACGCCGCCGCCGGGTGAAACATCGGGATAACAAAGCGATCTCCCACCTTGCGCATCTGACCATGGATCGCGCTGATCTTCGCGCCGGGGATGAACTTATTCATCGAAAAACGCCCCAGCGTCACAATGATACTCGGATTAATGGCTTTGATCTGCGCTTCCAAATGAATGTCACACGCTGCCAACTCTTCCGGCAGGGGATCGCGGTTACCAGGTGGACGGCATTTCACTACATTACCAATAAACACATCCGCGCGAGTGACGCCTGCCTGCGCCAGCAATTGGTCCAAAAATTTGCCGGCCGCGCCCACGAACGGACGTCCCTGCTCGTTTTCATGAAAGCCGGGACCTTCGCCAATAAACATAATTTCCGCATTTGCTGGTCCTTCGCCCGGCACCGATTTCTTGCGCGATTCATGCAAAGCGCAATTTGTACAAACCGAAACCTCTTGTGCTATTTTGGAAATAATTTCTTCTGCGTTCATTCTGTTCCTCCGTTGGGGATTCGGCGATTCAGCGACTCAGCGAGGCAAGCGACATCAGGATCGCATCTTCACCATTATCTTTATAATAATCTGCGCGGCGTCCATCTTCCACAAAACCAAAACTGCGATACATGTTGATAGCCACAATATTACTCTCTCGCACTTCCAAAAATGACTTCACCGCCCCTTCTTCCTTTGCAGAACTCAGTACATGCAAAAGAAGCTTCCTGCCAGCACCCTGACCGCGAAACTCAGGATGCGTCGCAAGCGTGGCGACATGAATCTCGTCCACAATAAACCATGCAACCAGCATCGCGATCACACGCCCATCTACCTCCGTCACCCAACAGCGCGAGGCGGGGTTATCTGTCAACTCAAATTGAAATGAACGCGCAGGCCACGGCAAACCAAATGAAGCCTGGTCAATTGCAACAACCTGCTCCAGGTCATCCAAAGTCATTTTGCGAATTATATAACTCATAAAATCGGTGTTCCCGCCACATGTAAATAAACAGGCGCAAGGGATGCAGCATCATCCACATCGTTTTTCTGCCAGCGCGCCCAGGCCAATTCCGCGAGAATGGCTGGACGGCGGACACAATTCGCCGGCGATGCCAGCAATACATTGACGCGTTTACGCGCCAGCCGGCTGCGATCTTCGGACGATAACTCGCCCGCCACGTACGTTGGACTCTCGATCTCATCTGCCAGCTCATCAATCGTCCCGCTTCTTACCTGACTTTGTGCCTGCCACTCGTTCTTCAGGCATTTATATTTGCTGAAAGCGATTCGCTTCCGCCCGGCTTGTATCACCACCACCAGCCGCGAAGCGTGTTTCCCCGCAGGCTGCGCGGTTGCGATAATATCCAAAGTAGGAATACCAATAACTGGTATATGACGGGCAAGCGCGATCCCTTTTACCAAAGATAAACCAACACGCAAACTTGTAAAAGAACCGGGACCAATGGCAACACCCAAAGCGTTGACCCTGTCCATGGAAACGCCGCACCGACTCAAAAGTCTGGATAGAGCCGGGGCTAATTCAGTGGTGTGATGTTGACGAGTCCTCCAGGTCATCTCGCTGAGCACTTGAGTCCCGTCAAATAAAGCCAGTCCTGTTTGCGCGGTGGATGTATCTATTGCAAGTAACATTAGGTCCCGCCAAACATGGACTGGCGAATGCCATCCAGCAATTCATCATAGCGCCCGCCGTTTGCATTGAAGCGCATTTGGCGGTGTTCCTCTGCGCCATGCTCGAGATTGATCCACAAACGTTCTTTGGGAATCAAATTGCCCAATCGTTCCGGCCATTCAATGATAAGCGCGCCTTCTGCAAGCATGGTGTCAAGATCAAGCTCCTCGGCCTCAGGGATGGACTCGAGGCGATATGTATCCAGGTGAAAAATTTGATCGCCATTTGCACGGCGATATAGATTTACAAGAATAAAGGTTGGGCTTGAAACAGAATCCTGCGAACCCCAACCCTGAGCGAGACCCTGCACAAAAGTGGTCTTCCCCGCGCCGAGAGTTCCCTGCAAACAAATAACATCGCCCGCATTAATTGCACTGCCTAGCCGCATTCCAATACGGCGTGTTTGCTCGGGGCTGCGGCTGAAAAATTCGATGGTGTGAGAATCCAATATGGGCATGGCGGGAGAATTATACTCGCTGATAAATCAATGTGAGAAAAAAAATTAAACACAAAGGTCACGAAGGAAAAACCTTAAGGTCTTAAACCTTTGTGTACTTCGTGTCCTTTGTGTTTAAATGGTTTTTTAGAATTTCAATCTGGCAGAAATACGCGAGGCTAAACTCCCGCGCCAGTTTTGTAATATGGCTTCGATATATAGATCTTCAAGCGCACGCACCTGCCCTTCAATGGAAAACTTTTCACTCAACTCTGTGGAACGTTTTCCATATCGCACGAGTTTTTCAGGACTAGACAACAACTTCACCAGTCTGTCGCTAAACGCGCCCACATCCAGCGGAGTCAAATGACCGTTCTCATTTTCCACGATCATGTCTTCAAAGGCTTCATCCTGCACTGCCACCAAAGGCAAACCCGATGCAATCGCTTCGATCACTGAAATGGGATGTACCTCTGTTGTGGATGCGGAAAGGAATATCGTTGCATCATGCAAAAGATCAGGCAATTCCTCGCGATTGACCATGCCAAGAAAATGAATGTGGTCGTTCACTTTTTTAGTGGCGGCGTGCTCTTCCAGCTTTTTGCGCGCGCTTCCATCACCCGCAAAAACAAGATGCGCTTCGGGGATTCGATCTGCCAAACGCGCGAAGGCATCGATCAGAAAATCGAGGCCTTTTTCCGGGTCAATTCTGCCGACCGATAATAAAATCGGCGCATCCGGCTTTAACCCGAGCTTTTTCCTGAAAAACCCAGGATGTTTCGCCGTTTTGAAATTACTTAGATCAATTCCATTTGGAATAATATGGATCGGTTTGGTGACTTTCTGCTCCAAAAGCAGGCCATGAAATTTTCGAGATGGTACAACAATTTGATCACCAAGATTAGTGGACGTTGTGCTGAACCAGCGCGCCGCGTGACGAATCACTCCCGTGCCGCCGATGACTTTGAGGTAATGGGTGTAATCTGTAATGGACGTATGATAGGTATAAATAAGAGGCAGGTTCTTTGTTGAAGCAGTGAAATATGCCAGCAAGCCCACCGTCAACGGGCTGTGCGCGTGCAATACGTCAAAATGTTTTCGCGTCAATGACCAGGTACTGCGCGGCGTACCCAGCACAGCGACATAAATGGGCGGGTCATTCAAATATTTCAGGGAAGGAAGACGCACCACACCTGGCTGATCATCTTTGTAACCGGGAATCCTCGGCGCAAAAATAGTGACCTGGTGACCTCTGCGCTGTAAGCCTTCTGATACCAACTGCAAAGAAATGGAAACGCCATTTACCTGCGGTGCATACGTATCCGTGAATAACCCGATGCGAAGTGATGCAATATTCTTTTTTAGATTAGATTCCCTTGCGGTTTCTGTCATGCTGCATTTCTCCTGAAATTAATGGAGATGACAGTCACACCCTTCGCGCAAGTGACTGTCACCTATTATTTCGTTTCCGCTTTTTGTTCATCTTTCTTCGTTAAATTCACCTTCATGCGCTTTGTTAATTCACGGCGAGTGAGCATGACGCGATGCTGACACCCCTTGCATTCCAGTCCAATGTCAGCGCCGAGGCGCACCACTGTCCATTCATAGGAGCCGCATGGATGCGGTTTCCTTAAACGCAAATGATCGTTTATCTGCAAATCTGAAAGCATAAACAGGATTATACCGCCATGACACCAACCACCGTCCTGAGCGGAGCCGCGCACACTTGGCATCCTGAGCGTAGTCGAAGGATTGTACGGCATAGTCGAAGGACACTCGTCGCTCCGCTCAGGACGAGCAAAGATTGTATAATCCTGCCATGACCGATTTCAAATTCTTCCATCCAACCGAAGTCCGTTACGGGGATTTGGACCCGCAGGGACATGTCAACAACGCAAAATACCTGACCTATTTCGAGCAGGCGCGTATCTACTATCTCATTCAATTGGGCTTGTTCAGCAAGGATCAATCCTTCATGGAGGTGGGCATCATCATTGCTGATATTCACATTACCTTTCATTCCACCACACATTATGGCAACGACCTCAAAATCGGCGTAAAAACGTCCAGGATCGGCAACAAGTCGCTAACAGTGGAACAATGTGTGATGGACAACAAAACGGGGAAGGTTACTGCAAGCGGCACGGTGGTCTTGGTCACATTTGATTATGAGGGTTTGAAGACCATTCCCGTGCCTGATGAATGGAAACAGAAGATCAGTGAGTTTGAAGGTTTGTAAGAAAGCAATAGGGAATTAACAAACTTATGGTGGAAACCCGCATGACTTATCCACATTCTTTTGGCAGAGCGTTTCGGATCACAATCTCACTCTTTTGAAGTGACGATCTCCTTCACCCGCCCCACCTGCCCATCCATCAGGCGGACTTTGATTCCGTGCGGATGATTCGGCGATTTGGTGAGAATATCCTTGACAATGCCTTTAGTGAGATTGCCTGTACGCTGATCCTGCTTCAAGACGATCAGCACAGTGATGCCGGATTTGATGTTGGAGCGGGTTTGTCCGTTCATGAAAAATGCCTTTTGTTACGAATGTGCTGAATGCGATCTTGAAAATCATCGTCTATAGGCGGGAGTGTCATTTTTTACCTTAGGGTTTCAATTTCATGAATTAAGGCGGGTAAATTAGGCTGTGTAAAACTCATCTCTGGCGCAGGAATGCGGTGATGTTTTATGTCGGGCGGAATGTGTTTGTGATGCAGGTGTGTGCTTTGAAGTGTTGGGTCATTTGGATGCGGCTGCGAGTCATACCAAAAAAGTTTCTCCTCCCCATCCCATATTTCATATCCATAAGCGTCAATAACAACAGGCAGGCGGTCAAAATATCAAACGCTCGCGCACAACCAAACGAATGCCGTTGTGAAAATATACTTCCCCGTTTATTTTTGCCATGCTCACCCCGACATGAATTAAAACCAACGTGGAACGCGCTACAGCGGAATGCTGTTCTGTAAGCGTATATAAAACCAATTCGTAATCCTGAATGTTACGAAAAGGATCATTCATGCTGTTGGAATACGAATCAGCCCTGAAAGGCTGGAGGATTTTTGTTGTACACGTTGAATTTCATCCCGATATTGACTAAGACGAAGCAGCCATGTTTTATAAACGCTTGCCCACTCGGTAAAATCCAACACCCAATCTTCCTGTTCAGGTTCTTCGCCGCTGGCATACGCGGCATAAAATATCTCTGAGAGCACCCCGTATTTGCGTTCAAATACCATCAACTCTTGTTCCAAAGCGTGAATATCAGCCAGATACTGTTGTATGTTCATGATTCACCTCGTTTTTCAATTATAGCCTAACTCAACAACCCTTTCGCAAACAACAAAAATGACTGTACATCATTGAAGTTCGTGACCATGCCCACGGAGATTCTCACCGCGCCGCTGGATTTTCCGTCAATGCACAGGCGGAAATCATCAATGGATAATCTATCTTCGTGTTCGGGGAGGGTAAAGCATACGTCCAATTCCAGGCGGGAGATGCCGAGGGCAACTTCACCTGCGCCGGGGTTGCAGAAACAGCCTGTGCGCAGGGAGATGTTGGCTTTGTTGGCTTCACTTTCAATAAAACGATGATCAAAGGCTTTGCCGTTCTTGTCGTAGAAATTTACTGTCACTGCGCCGCCGCGTCCGTCTGTGGAGTTGGGTCCAAATAAACGCACCAGCGGCTCGCCTGTGCTGTGTTTCTTTTGTGTAAGGTTTTGTAACAACC
>Ga0082335_1004379_pt1 | contig 21354 bp, 26 predicted proteins | sample Subgrocontami58m_FD_72375 | JGI IMG/M metagenome (GOLD analysis project Ga0082335, IMG submission 72375) | Subsurface groundwater microbial communities from S. Glens Falls, New York, USA - GMW37 contaminated, 5.8 m (SPADES assembly) (version 2) ...
CGTTTACATCCATCATCGCCTTGCCGAGGAAGGCACGAATACCGCTTTCGGTCACCGTACGAATAACTTCTTCTTCATGATTCATGCTTCCCATATCCATGATTGTCGTCGTGCCGGAGCGAAGCAGCTCGGCAATGCCAATCATCGCCGATGCGTACATGGACTTTGCGTTGTGCGCCGCTTCGTAAGGCATGATGCGGAGCCTCAGCCAATCGAGTAATTCTAAATCATCAGCAAGTCCGCGAAAGAGTGTTTGACAGAGATGAATGTGCGTTTGAATGAAGCCGGGAATTGCCACAAGCGTTGATCCGTTGACAATCTCGCCATCAAAACTTTCCAGAGAGCGAAGAGATGCTCCATCGAGAACGGCTTCAATTGTATTGTTATTGATGATAGCTCCGCCATTGTGAATTACTTCACGGCGGGCATTCATTGTAATGAGTGATGAGAGTTTGAGGAGGGTTTTCATGATCAGGATTAGTACGTACCGAGAACCACCGACAATGCCTTAGACACCTTGTCCATTTCTTCTTGCGAAAGCGCACCAAGTCTGCGAATGAATCTCTGCGTCGAAAGAGATTTTACCTGAAACGTATCAGCCGTAGAAACTTTGACAAGACCGTTGGCAGAAGTTGGAGTCAGACGAACCAGCCACGGGGAGTCGGAGAAATCATCATGCCAGTTCGTGATCGGAACAATAACTCGAAGATCAAGCATGCCGACTGCGTCGTCATTCACAATGACCGCAGGACGGGTCTTCCTTATCTCGTCACCGATTGTGGGATCAAAGTTCACAAACCAGACATCACCTCTCTTCATGGAAGTCCTTATCGTCTAAAGCTTCGAACCCAACGTGTTCACTTCCCGGTCTATAGTAATCTTTCAAGCGCTCTGCTGCTTGTGCCATTCTTTTTCTGAGTTCATCCCGCTCCTGACGTCTGAGAGCATTCTGTTCTTCGTCCTTGAGAAGTTTCATCGCCTCTTCAACGACAAGCTTCTTCTGTTCTGGCGATAGTTTCTTTATTTCTTCAATAATTTCTGTCTGACTCATCGCAACCTCCAATGACTAATGACCAATGACGCTGTTTATCGCTTCATCCACCGTATCAACTCCCACCAGCTCCACTTCGCCATTCATCTTCGCACCCTTCAAATTGTTTTTCGGTACGACGATGCGTTTGAAGCCAAGCTTCTTCGCTTCCGCAATGCGCTTATCAATCTGATTGATGGTCCGGATTTCTCCGCCAAACTTCACCTCTCTTCATCGAAGTCCTCGCCATCGAGAGCAGTGAATTCCGTCAATGCACCGCCGGAACGGTAGTCTTCCTTGAGCAGCTCGGCGGCGCGTTCCATTTGTCGTTCAATCTCGTCATTGTTCGGCAACATCTTTCGGCGACTCCCAATATCTTCGCCGATGAGCTTCATTGTTTCCTCGACGAGTGAAATACGTTCAACAAGGGTGAGTTTCTTGATCTCTTCAATGATTTCCATCTGACTCATGCTTCCTCCTAATGACAAATGACTAATGACCAATGACACTATTGATAGCTTCATCCACCGTATCCACCTCCACCAACTCCACCTCATCATTCATCTTCAAGCCTTTGAAATTGTTCTTCGGTATCAGCATCCGCTTGAAACCAAGCTTCTTCGCTTCAGCAATCCGCCTATCAATCTGACTGATGGTGCGAATCTCACCGCCGAGACCAATCTCACCAATGGCAACCGCTTGTGAATCAACGGGAACATCTTTCAAGCTTGAGACAATCGAAAGCGCCATTCCTAAATCAACAGCCGGCTCATCGGCACGAACGCCGCCGGCAACATTCACAAACACATCATACTGACCGATGTGCAGCCCGACGCGTTTCTCCAACACTGCAAGCAACATTTGCAATCGCTTCGAATCAAATCCCGTTGCGGTGCGCTGCGGAATGCCGTAACTCGTCGGCGACACGAGCGCCTGCACTTCGAGCAGCAGCGGACGCGTTCCTTCCATGCTCGCCACAACGGTCGAACCCGACGCGCCGAATTTCCTTTCTGACAAGAATACTTCGGAAGGATTCGTCACCTCGCGGAGTCCGTTATCGTGCATCTCGAAAATCCCAATCTCGTTCGTCGAGCCGAAGCGGTTTTTCATCGCACGGAGAATGCGATAGGAGTAATGCTGCTCACCTTCAAACTGCAGCACTGTGTCCACCATGTGCTCAATAACTTTCGGTCCCGCAATCATTCCATCTTTGGTAACGTGCCCGACGAGGAATACCGGAACTTCACGCGACTTTGCAAAACGCATAAACAGCGCTGTCGCTTCTCGTACCTGGCTTACAGTTCCGGGCGCGCTTTCCAAATCCGGACGATACATTGTTTGAATCGAATCAACAATCACGATGTCGGGATTTGTCTTTTCAAGGAGAGCATCGACGATGTGGAGATTTGTTTCCGCAAGGAGGAGAAGATTTTTCGACGGCTTGCTTTCGAGCCGGTCAGAACGAAGCTTGATTTGATTGACCGACTCTTCGCCGGTAATATACAGAACGACTTGCGAATGAAGCCCTGCAGCCATTTGCATCATCAAGGTTGACTTGCCGATGCCCGGGTCGCCGACGACGAGCACAAGCGTGCCGGCAACAATGCCGCCGCCAAGCACGCGGTCGAATTCAGGAATGCGGGTTGAGGTTCGCGGTTCTTCCGCGACGTTCACATCAACTAATGGGATTGCTCCGGCTGTACTCTTAATGAGCGTTGACTGCTTCGTTTTCCGTTTGCTTCGGTCGGACAGCTCTTCAACGAACGTGTTCCACTCACCGCAGTTGGGACACTTCCCGATCCACCGTGGCGATTCGTATGCGCAGGATTGACAGACGTATTTAGTGTGGAGTTTACTCATACGTGGGAAAACCTGATGCCAGTGTACAGCAATGATTACGTTTCAATATAGGCACGGCGTCAATGAGATTCAATTGGAGATTCCCCAAAACGAAAAACAAAAATAACCACGAAGGCACGAAGACACTAAGGATTCACGAAGAAAACTTCTTCTAAGTGATAGAAGAGTTTTCTCGTACCTCGTCAAGAGTAGGGACAGAACCCAAAAGAACTTTGTGAAACCTTCGTGTCTTAGTGTCTTCGTGGCAAGCTTTTTTCGTTTTTTGATTTGGGGAATGTCCACAGATTCAACGCTTGAACTTCCTGCGTCTATCATCTATCTTAATACAAAGAAACTTCAAACCACTAAGCGCAGGTATTGTTCTTGATTCGATCCATCACTCTCTTTGCTCTCGCTGTTCTTATTCCTCAACAGATCACTCCCCAACTTCTGCTTTCGCCGAAACGCGAGCTTCGCGCCGTCTACATTACCACAACGAACAGTCTTGATTGGCCGAAGAGTCAAAACAGAACCGAACAGCAAGCTTCATTGAGAAAGATGGTCAACGACCTGAATGCCGCAAACCTCAATGCAATCTTCTTTCAAGTGCGAGCGCGTGGCGATGCGTACTATCGCTCGCAGTTTGAGCCTTGGGCGGAAAATCTCACTGGCACATTGGGCAAGGATCCGGGATGGGACCCGCTGCAATTTCTTCTGGATGAAGCCCATAAAGTTGGGATAGAAGTTCACGCATGGTTCAACGTGTACAAAATTGGCGGGGTGATTCCGCCAACGCCCAGTTCTCCCCAGCATCCCGTTCGCGCATTTCCCAAATGGATTGTCCAAGACAAAAATGAATCATGGTTTGATCCCGGACTTCCCGAAGTACGGGCATACTTGGTTCGAGTGTTATTAGATTTGACAAAGAATTATGACATCGATGGCATTTGTTTCGACTTCATTCGTTATCCGGGGGTGAACTTTGCCGATGGAGAAACGTATCGTCGATATGGAAACGGAAAACCAATTGAACGATGGCGACGGGAAAATATCAATCAATTTGTTCGTGAAGCATCCGAAGCGATCACTCACCTGAAGCCGATAGTGAAACTTGGTGCAGCACCTGTCGGGAACTATGGCGGCGCGTTGAGCGCGCAGCCGGATACGAAAATTGCTGCAGGCGCATTCGACGATTACGCACAGGATTCGCGTGTGTGGCTGAAGTATGGCTGGCTCGATTATCTCGCGCCGCAAGTGTATTGGACATTAGAGTTCGAGACGAAAGGTCCCGACTTTGCGCACATCGCTCGCACATGGCAAAAGGACGCGGCAGGACGGCATATCTACATAAGCATCGGCGCGTACAAGCCGGAAATCTTCGCGCAGATTCCTGATCTAATTACTTCAACGCGAATGCTTGGCGCGCAAGGACAGGTGTTTTTCCGCTACGAAAATGTGCAGGCAATGAATATGTTTGGCGGACGCTATGCCGAGCCGGCACTCATTCCCCTGATGCCATGGAAGATGGACTCCACCTCGCGGGTAATCCAACGGTAGGTCTACGACCTCGTAGAGGTGGAGTCCATCTTAACGTCTCACTTCACAGCCTCAACGAGCGTAACGCCCGGCAAACGAAGCGTATGCTTGTTTACGGAAGAGAATCCGCTGCACCAACCCTTCACCGCGTCAACCGCATAAACATTCCCGCCGATCTCATTCAACAAATTCAGCCCAACCATCAGCGGCAGAAACTCCGCAAGTCCCGAGCGTGATTTCTTTTCTTTCATCTGGTCGAGGATGAACAGCCTGCCGCCGGCATTCAACGCATCAAATGACTTCGCAATCAACCTTTGGTTCTCTTCCTCACTCAATCCATGAATGATATTGAACATCAAAATACAATCCTGATTCGGCGGAAGCTCATTCTTTGTGAAATCCCCTTCGAGCACGCTTATCCGCTCCGACATTCCCTCCGCCTTTACAATCTCCGACGTATGACGAAGTGCAGGTTCAAAGTCCATCACAGTTGCATGAAGCGTTGGATAGCGCCGGCAACATTCAATCGCATACAAACCATGCGAACCACCAATATCGAGAAGAGATTTTGGGTTGTTGGGGAGAATGAGTTTCGGCTTGACTTCATTCAGCAATAGCTTCGCAAGGTCACGCATCCCATACACGTAAGTCTCCCAATCTTTTTCTGTGAAGACTTCAAAGTACGAGCGTTCGGGATGTCCATGTTCGAGTGAGTGTTCAAAACTTCCCCATCGTGAGTACAGCGTCTCGAAGTAATGAATGAGATTGCCAAGATAATGCGGCGAGCTTTGGAGCAACCACTTCTTTCCTTCTTCGCTGATGATGTACTTCTCTCCAACACGTTTGAGATAGCCGCCAACGACGAACGCGTCGGCAATCAACTCTACACCTTTCGAATGAAACTGAGTTGCTCGTGCAATTTCTTCTACCGAAAGAGAATGCGTTGCAACGGCTTCAAACACTCCGCGGCGAACAGCAATCGTCAGCACGCGGCCGAAGATGACGCCGCCGAATGCATCCATGATTGGCGTGGGAAGAATGTGGAGGCGATGAAGGAGGCGCTCGAGGAGAGTGAGGTTGAGGACCATAGAGTGAACACGAGGCTACTATCTTATTTTCTCAATTCGGACTTGTCTGAGAATATTCATGTAGCCGTCCTTGAGAGAATCGGAAACAGTTTTCATATATTCCGACATATCGAATTGCTCTCCTCTCAGTTGTTGAAATTGCTTTGCTATTCTTCTACTGAGACTATCAGCTTGTGTTGCCTGCGGTTTTGCTCTCGCCACAGCGTCTGTCGGTCAGAGTCGGATTGAAAGTTGAAGATTTCCACCAAGTCCTATTTCAACAATTCTTTGCAGCGTTGAAATGCGAATATCCTTCACGCTGTTTTCAATTTTTGAAATGTATGCCTTGTTCGTACCACATTTCTCTGCAAGTTGTTCTTGCGTCAACCCTTTCTCCAGTCGAGCTTCCTGGATTAATACACCTAACTTGAACTCCTGGTACCCTTTTTCCAGTCGGTCCCTTTTTGGAGTTCCTTTCTTGCCGTAGTGTTCGTTTTTGAACTGGTCAAGCGTTCTGAGATTTTTTTTTCTGCTCATAATATTCCTCCTTTAACTTGAGTGCTTTTTCAATTTCCTGTCGTGGCGTTTTCTGTGTCTTCTTCTGAAATGCGTTTGCCAGCACAAGCAACTTACCTTCGTCAAAGAAACAGAGAATTCTGAAGATGTCACTGCCTTGCTGAACTCGGATTTCATAAAGTCCATCAGTGCCTTCTAAATGCTTGAGGTAACTCTCCGGAACTTGTTGAACTTCCTCGATGAGAGTGAACGTCCAGATGATTTTGTCCTTCACCTTTTGTCGCTGCTTGATGAAAAAATCCTCAAAGTAGTTTTTGTAAACAGTGATGGTTCGGTATTTCTTTGATTCACTCACCGTGTAAAGATAAAGTAAGTTGTCCGAAAGTGCAACTCCAAAACTCAAGAACTTGGATTAAATCTCTAAGTGCTATTCACTGCGTGGCAACGGCTTCAAACAATCCACGCCGAACGGCAATGGAAAGCACGCGACCAAAGATGACGCCGCCGAATGCATCCATGATGGGCATCGGAAGAATGTGGAGACGATGAAGAAAGCGTTCGAGAAATGTAAGTTTGAGAATCATGCGAAGGAGTTTGATGAATGGTGTTGAACAAGATACGCGCTGGAGGAGAATGATTGACTGACGGTACGCTCTCGTAGATGGATTCCACCTCACGAGTAATTCAACTGTAGGTGGAGTCCATCTACGCGTCGAGGTGGTATCTTATCGTCGAATTCGAAGTTCGAGTAGCATCGCAGCAACACTTGCTCGCCGATTCGGAGGGGCTGCTCTGTCCTCCCGTACAAGCGAACGAGCTTTCGCAACGTCCCGATGTAGCGGTGATGCATTGTCGCGGCTTTCATCATGTCCGGTGTTTGCCATGGGCAGACACGTACGTTCCGATAATCAAACTTCATCGCACGATTCATCACAATGCACCAGGTCGGCACCCCAATGCGCAATGCGTCGGTGCGAGGTTTGTTTTTTTGCGTGGCATCAACTATTTCGATGACGCCGCCGCGCAACACATGAATCACGACCCGGTATGGCATCGAGTCAATGCGAAAATATCCCAACGAGCGGTGATGGGCAAATTGCGATTGAAAGCAACACACATCGTCGTGGTCGAAAAAAAGTCCATTGGTGATGTTTGCCAATCGCAAGATGTTCCTTTCCATGTTCAACCTCCATTCGTGAGTGGTAAGTTTTTGTCTCCGTCGGCAGTGTGAGCGAGCGAGATGAATCGGAGAAGAGGAAGTGCGGTCAGTGAAATGCAGCTCATGACGATGAATGCGAGCGGGTATCCGAACGCGGAGTGGAGCCTGCCGACAGCGAGCGTTGACCACGACTCGCATCCGTTCGTTGCTCCCATGTACGCGCTGAACTGTGTCGCGCCAAGCTGCGGATTCGTGATGTCCATGAAGAGTGCGTACGATGATGCCGTGAACATTCCAATGCTCACATAGAGCGTCGAAAGTAGAGCAACAATCCACCACTCCGATTGACCGCTCACCATCACATCACGTGCAGCAAGAACGACAATGTTCAATACAAACAAAACCAGAAACACTGCAACGGCAAGTCCTCGCCCAATCCTATCCGAAAGATAACCGCCAAGCAACGCGCCTCCCAACATTCCCACCACAACAGGAATGGCGAAAAAGAAACCGACTTGTTCGCCGGAGATTCCTCGATCAATCATGTACGGACCAGCCACAGCGCCGACGGCTTCAAATCCCGCGGCAGAAAGTAACGCGAACAGCAATCCGAACCAGGTTGTCTTCTGCTTCAACATTTCTTTGAATCGTACGAAAAATTCACTCCAACGTCGTGAGATGGTTGGTGCCTCGTTCATCTCAAGTGCCGTTTCGGATTTTGAAAGAATCACGAGAATCATTGAAGACCAAACAACGGCGATGAGCAGTGCGATGACAGCCTGCTCTCCAACTCTTTCTGTTAACAGCAACGCGCCGCCGCCGAACAACGAGCGTCCGGCAAGCATGCCCGCCTGCATCCATCCGTTGATTGCCCCTCGTTCGGTTGAAGGCACGCTGGCGATGGAAAGAGCATCAATCGACGCGTCTTGCGTTGCCGCCGCGAACGCATGCAGGAGCAAGAGAGGAATAACGAGTGCGAAGTCGCGCTCAAGAGTTAAGAACAACAACGGTAGAAGAGATACGCCCATCGTCACTTGCGTTGTTATGATCCATGAACGGAGTGTCCACCGTGACGAGCGAAGAGTATCCACAAGCGGCGCCCAGAGAAACTTGAACACCCATGGGAGAACGAGAAGAGATGTGAGCGCGGTGATTTCTTCGACCGAAACTCCCGCCACGCGAAGACGCGTGGGAAGCGCCCACCAAATGAAACCGATGGGCGCGCCTTCGCTGAGATAGAGCGAGCCGAAAAGTATCTTACGCCCCGCTCGTGTTAGGAGGAGATTCAATTTTAGGCTGCTTGGGAGTTTGGGTTGATTGTTTTTTGAGTTTCACTTCATACAAGTCTGTCCGTCTGTCATTCCAATTTACAACGCTGCCGGTTTGGTGGTGCCGTTTCAAAAGCTCGATGTCCACATCGTCAACAATGACCGTTTCGATGTTCGGCGTGGACTCTGCGGCGATGGCATCGCGGGTGAACGGTATGTCCGAGGGAGTAAATATGCCTGACTGCGCGTACTGAATATCCATGTTTTCCACAGCAGGCAAGTTTCCCACGGTTCCTGCTATGGCAACGTACACGTGATTTTCAATGCATCGGGCTTGAGCGCAGTAGCGCACGCGCAGGTAGGCGTAGCGCTCGTCGGTTGTGAACGGAACAAAAATGATTTGTGCGCCTTGTTCAACTGCAATCCGGCTCACTTCCGGAAACTCAATATCGGCGCCGACCTGAATGGAGATTTTTCCCTTGTCCGTGTCGAACACTTCGATGTTGTTCCCCTGTTCAACGCCCCACCAGCGGCGCTCGTCGGGTGTAATATGGAGCTTGTACTGTTTGCCGATGCCGCCATTCCGTTTGAACAAATAGGATGCATTGTAGAGGCGATCATTTTCGAGCGTGAAGTGCGTGCCGCCGATAATATTTATGTCGTACTTGACGGCGAGTTTCGAGAACAACTCCAAATACTGCGGCGTGAATTCTGAGAGCTTGCGAACAGCAAGTCCCGGACGTTCCGCTTGCGTGAATGAGAGAAGCTGTGTCGTGAGGTTTTCGGGAAAAAGGATGAAGTCGCTTTTGTATTCCGATGCGATGTCAACGAAATATTCACACTGCCGCGCGAAATCGTCAAAACATTCGATCTCACGCATCTGATACTGCACAGCGCAGATACGCACCGCTTTGGAAGGAACAAATATCCGTTGAATATCCGGTTGGTAATCAAGGTTGGTCCATTCGAGCAGTGTAGCATACCCCATGGATTCCTTATCCGATTCCATGTAGGCTTTGATGAGTCGTTTCAACACGAAGCCGTTGGAGAGCTGTGCCGTCAGCACCGGATCGACAAGCGTTTTGTTCATCACTTTCTCGACGTACTCACGCGCGGTCATTTGCTCTTTATGCTTCACGTACCCCGGTATGCGTCCGCCGAGAACGATTCTCATAAGATTCTTCTGCCGCGCCAGCTTCTTGCGCGCTTCGTACAGACGTCGGGCAAGCTTCATTCCGCGATATTCAGGGTCAACCATAATCTCAATGCCATACAACGTGTTGCCTTCGGGATTATGGTTGCGGATAAATCCTGCATCGGCAATTTCGCGCCAGCTATGCCAATCGGCGTACATTGCAAAATCGAGAATGAGACTGCTTGATGAAGCAACAATTCTGCCCTGATACTCAATGCAGATTTGCCCTTCGGGAAAGAGTTGTAGCTGGCTCGCAATCTGCTCCCTTGCCCAGGGTTTCATGCCGGGGAAGCACTTCAACTGCAACTCCACCAATTGCTCGAAGTCCTCCAATCGAATTGGTCGGAGAAGGATATTTTTTTCGAACGTACTGAGATCTATTTCTGCCATGATGACCTCCGTAAGTTATTTTGAAAGGACGTATTTCGCATGTAAAGCAGACACAGCAATGATTTCTTGAACCACAGATTGGCACGGATTGATTTTTGGGTCTGTCCACTCTCGCTCTGAGAATTCTACCACAAAACAAATCTATGATAATTCGTGTTAATCTGTGGTCGAGCTTTTCTTCTTGGTAGGGAAATGCACGTGTGGTCAGACGCTCTCGCTGGACACCCACACGCAACTCGAATGATGGCGCAAGGCTGAATCAAAGCACCATCATCGGTTGATTGAATGCCATTACTTCAGCCGGTTCAGAAGTGAGCCGACATTGAAGGAAGATTCTGATACCGGAAGTCTGAAGAGGCGCGCAGCATTCTCGAACATAATCTTGCGCTTTTCCCTCTCCGGCAATGTCAGTTCTTCCATAAACTCGAGATACGATTCCATTGAAGAGATGGGCCAGTCCGAACCGAACAATACCTTGTCCGGCTCCACGCCGTACACGAGCATCTCCTGAAGCTGCTTGTGCATATACGCTTCGAACCTGTCGGAAAAATCCCCCAGCACGAGACCGGAGATATCGGTGAACACGTTCTTGTTTTTATACACGACTTCCATAGAGTCGCGAAACCACGGACTTCCCAGATGACAGATGATGAAGTTCACGTCAGGATGATCCACAGCAACCTCATCAATAGTAAGAGGATGGGAGTATTTGAGTTTACCCGTTGGCGTGTACGTATCGCCGGAATGCACCATCACCGGAACGCTGAACTCCGCTGCAAGTGTGTACAGAGGCTCAAGCTTCGGATCGCTGGGAAAAAACGGCTCATAGCCGGGATAGAGCTTCAGACCGCGCACCGAGCCATCAGTGAGGAACCCGCGCAGCTCAACCAAATCATGATCACTGAAATGGAGATAACTGATACCCGCAACGATGAAGATGTTCTTCAGATGTTCTGTTGCCGTCACCGCGTCACTGGTTGATGGGCGGCCGGGCGTGACTTTGTAGGAAGTAAGCACCAGCGCCATATCAACCCGGTTGCGGCGCATTTCACGCTGTAATGCTTCCAACGACGCGTGCAGCGACTCCACTTCTTCGTTGTGGTAATTGTTGATGTGTGTGTGGCAATCAATGATCATACTCGACCCGTTACTTCTTCCAGAGTTTTTCAAGGACGTGTGCAGCCCACTCTCTTCCGCCCAAACCGAATGCAAGTGCAAGTGCGAGACACAACGCGCCAAACGCGATTTGAAACGCTGAGACCAATATCTGTCCGCCGATGGAAAGCTGCTCAAGCGCAACGGACGCCACGAAGATCAACAATGCCCACTGCGCGATATTGCTCATGAACTCTGCGCCCGTAACGCCGATGTTGCTCAGGTACGTGAAGCTTACGCCTCGCACAAACTTTGCAAACAACGCGCCGAAGATGAGGGCGAGCACCGCGATGATGACGTTGGGAATGAACAGGATAATCTTATTGAACAACTCTGCCGCTGCCACCATCCCGAAACTGTTCAACACCGCCAGCATGACTGCGAACAAAATAAACCAGTACACCAGATTGGCAAGGATGGTAACGGTTGTGTACTGCACATTTCCCTTCAACAGGAAATCCTCGATACCGGCTTTTTCGGCGGCAACGTCCAAACGGACAAACTTCATCAGCCGGATGAGCGCCTTCCGAATCAGCTTCGCAACGAGCCAGCCAGCGATGAGCAGCAACAAACCCGCAGCAAGCTGGGGAAGAACCTGACCGAGTTGATACCAAAACAGTTTCAGTGACTCAAATGCAGCAGCGAGGTGGTCGGGCATAGGAAGCTCCTTTGTTGAACAGCGAGGTGAACGTCATCAAGATACAAACAAAGATGGGAATTCGCCATGCTACAACCAGCCATCTCCGCCGATTCCGCCGTTAATCTTCTTTCTCTTTCCTTTCTCAACATCTTGGCAAAGAAATACACAACGCTAAAGGTAATATATGAGAACGCAAACGTCATCAAGAGAATTGCTTCGGGCGTCATACATCCTCCTCCGGTTCTTCTTCGGGAATATGTTGTGCAACCACCACCTTTGCAATCATCGGGCTTACTGATCTTTCGAAGTCTGCAAAATTTCAGACGAATCAATTCCGTGTGCGTGTATGCATTGAACACAATCTCCTCATCTTCTGCAAGAGCCTTGTCCGCGATGACGGGCAAGCCGTAAAGATTTCCGAACGACGGCATCGCGCCGACCTCACACATCGGGAGAGGCTCCTCAGCTCTTGTGCACCTTTGTGAGAAGTTCATTTACCGATGCAAAAACACCGCTGACGAGGGTGAGGAAGAATAGGAAAAGCATCTCAATCATTGTGGGGGAAATGGACAATCTCCTTTTATCATTTCAGACACATCGCGTCTGCACAGTTAGCCGCTGCCTGCGTTTTCTTGAATGACATAAAGACGATTATCTTCAGTGCGATACAACAACGGAGCCACGAGAATCCTCGGATATCTCAAACGTAAACGCTTTGCTTCGCTCACAATGAAGTCAACCTCATTGCCAATTTCAAATATCGGCGCGAAATGGTGAAAATGTTCTTGGGCTTGTTCTCGTTCCCATCCGGCGCGCTCAACCAGTCCTTGGATAAATGTATCTTTGCGAGACACAAGATTCGCCATCCCGCAGTTGTTATGTCCGATTAAGGCAATGGCACGAACACCACCGACTGCTATCGCACAGGAGATCTCAAATTCACTCAAGCGCACGTCTCCACTTCCGGCGAGAACGTTGTACGCAAAGCCGTCGGGAATGCGAAGGTGACTTTGGTTGTCCATGCACGTTGCGATCAAAAGTTGGGCGGAAGTATGCACATCGAATGGTCGCTGCAGGTTGTGGTATTCCAAGAGAAGTCCGATAGGCGTGTTCCGGTATCCTGGGAAAATATCTTCAGGTTGTGATACGGTGGTCAATCTGTTCATAAGTCACTCCTCCAATAATTGCTTAACAATTCTTAGCGTCTCGTCATTCATAAAGTGTCACATCTGAAACAATCATGACGCCGGAGTAATTGGCAAGGAGAGGTTGGATTCTCTCCACAACACGTTGGATAACGTCCGGGTCATCGACCGTAATGATCAACACGTTGTTGAGGATGTCGGAGAGGTCACCGCCGCTGCGGACGCCGCCTTTACTGCCGCGACCCATGATGTTCGGCAGGATGGAGTATCCCCGGACATTGCATTCGTCAAGAATGCGCAGCACACGTTTCAACTCGACCGCTTCAATAATGATTTCAAGTTTTTGCATTGTCTCACCGTAATAAGTGTACACACCATTCTGCAAGGGAATAATACAACGGAATTCCCACAAGAATATTGAGCGGGAAAGTGATGCCAAGCGACATCGTGATATAGTAGGCGGGGTTCGCCGTCGGGAGCGCCATGCGAATGGCGGCAGGAGCCGCGATGTAGGAAGCGCTCGCTGCCAGAACCACCAACAAAAGCGTGCTGCCGATGCTGAGCCCGATGAACGCGCCGGTGAATGCGCTCAGAATCGCGCTAATCGTCGGGATGAGAACGGCAAAGGTTGCAAGGCGAAATCCCACTTTCTTGAAATCACCAATGCGTTTGCCGGTCATCATTCCCATTTCCAGTAGAAAGAAGCACAGAACGCCGTAGAATGGAGTCACGAAAAACGGCGCAGTCAGCTCGGCGCCACGGTGACCCGTCGCGTAGCCGACCAGAAGACTTCCGAAGAGCAGAAAGATGCTCGGGTTCACCAGCGTTTCTTTCGCAATCTCCCTCAGTACCTGTTTTCCTTCCCCACTGTTTTTGTGCAAACTCCATCGGACCAGTAAGAGGGACATGAAGATTCCGGGCGATTCCATCAGAGCCATCAATCCGACCATGAATCCATCGAAGGGAACACCTGCCCGTTCAAGAAACGTGGCTGCCGTGACGAACGTGACCACGCTGCAGGAGCCGTAGTGAGCAGCGATAGCCCCTGCGTTTGTAGAATCGAGCCGTCCCAGCTTGCGCAGCAATCCGAACGCAACGATCGGTATGACCAATCCGAGCGCGAGTGTTGCGCCAACCGCCGATACGGTCGCTGCCGTGATACCCGTGACGGAAAGTTCGGCTCCTCCTTTGAACCCGATCGCCATCATGAGGTAAATCGAGAGCGCCTTCGTTATGGATTCCGGTATCAAAAGATCTGATTTGACGAACGCCCCGATGATGCCGAGGACAAAAAACAGTATCATCGGTGAAGTCAGGTTCGTCGCGGCGTTTGCCAAGAGATCTGCCAATGTACTTTTTCCTTTGTTATGATCGCTTCTGTTTCTTGAAGAACTATTCTTCACGCCTTGAGGTCAGGTTGCGCTGTCCGTCCATGCTCCATCATCTGCGCGATGTTGCGTAGGCGTCGAGTGACCTCATCCTGAGTGAGACCGAGGATGGTAATGTGGCCCATTTTTCTTCTTGCCCGCACTTCCTTCTTTCCGTACAGGTGGAATTTCACCCCCTCTTCCCGAAAAATCGATGGAAGACCCAGATGCCGGATATCTCGCCCGAGAAGATTGAGCATCGCACACGGCGTCAGAAGTCGCGGAGCGGGCAAAGGCAAGCCACAGATCGCTCTAATCAATGCCTCAAACTGCGACATGTCGCATGCATCAAGGGTGTAATGACCGGAATTGTGCGGACGAGGAGCAAGCTCGTTGATCAGGAGTTGGCCGGCTTCGGTCACGAACATTTCGACACACAACTCCCCAATGATATCAAAACTCTCGATCACTTCTTGACACAACTTCTCCGCCCGCCGTTGCATCTCGACGGAGACGTGTGGAGGGACAACAGTCGTGTAGAGGATATTATCTCGATGAGTATTTTCAGCCACCGGGAATGTGACAACGTTCCCGTCATATCCTCTCACCCCGATAACCGAGAGCTCGCACGCGAGGGGAAGAAACGCCTCGATGATATATTCACCGGCAAGATCTGAAGCGCGAACCTGCGTGAATTCAGCTTTTGTGCGCCATACGTATTGCCCTTTTCCATCATAGCCTGCTGAGACGGTTTTCGCGACAACAGGATATCCAAGTTCACCTACGGCGCGTGAAAGCTCTTCCGGCGTCGATGCAAGGCGATACTCAACTGTCGGAAAGCCTCTCCGGCGTAATTCGTCTTTCTCGGTTCGGCGATATTGTGAGATTTCAAGTATTCGGCTCCCGGGATGAACAACGTTTCGTTCCTCCAGCCAACGCACCATTCCGGCATCGACATTCTCAAATTCATACGTCACAACATCGGCGAGCGTACTGAGTTGTCCTGCCGCTGCGTGGTCAGTGAAGGAAGCGGTTATTGTTCGATCAGCCAGACGTGAAGCAGGACACGAGGAATCCGGATCCCAGACCACCGTCCGATACCCCATCCTCTGGGCTTCACGGACAATCATCATCCCTAATTGTCCACCGCCGATTATTCCGATCGTTGCGGGTGGAAGAATCGATTCGGTCATAGCCTTGTTGCGATGACAGCTTTTCGGATCCGCTTTCTATAGGTCTCCAGCTCCTTTCGAAAACCCGGATACTTGGTCCCAAGAATTCTGACTGCCAGCAGCGCGGCATTCGCGGCGCCATCAATGCCGACCGTCGCGACCGGTACTCCGGCAGGCATTTGAACAATCGAAAGCAGTGAATCCAATCCTTTCAATGCTCTTGACTTCACCGGAACGCCGATGACCGGAATTATGGTCTTCGAAGCCAGCATGCCGGGCAGATGCGCTGCGCCACCGGCGCCCGCGATGATGACCTCGATTCCCCGGCCGGGCGCTTCCTCTGCGTAACGGAACATGTCGTCGGGCGTCCGGTGCGCAGAGACGACCCTGAACTCACACGGAACGTGGAACTCGTTCAGCAGTTTTCTGGCCGGTTCCATATGCTTTGCGTCCGACGCACTTCCCATCACGATTCCCACCAGTGGGGGTGGTTGTTTCCGAGATCTCTTCTTTTTCTTCGTGATCGTTTGCCGCTTTGCTTGTGTCATTTACCTCCTCGATTGACATAATATACACATTTCAATATGCTGTGCCAAAGCCTAACCATGCGCTGCGCGTCGGAGTCGATCCATCACTGCTTCACCAATGCCCACTTCCGGAACACACTCCACAAGAATCACATCCACACCCCGCTCGTCTAATTCTCGCAAGGCACTAAAAAGCTGCTGTGAATATCGCTCGATATCTGATGGGAGCGAGACCACGAAAGCATCATCCCCCATCACACCAACGCTGTGAACAATGCAACCAACTCGTTTTCCCAACGCTCGATGGTCTCCCAACTCCGACCGGAGCTGGGATAAGTGTCCTTCCTCGAACAGAATCACCTTCGCTGCCGGCGCGTAATGCCGATGGCGTGTTCCCGGAGAGCGCCGGAGTTCCTCATTCCCCGCCGCCGTCGAAATGAACCCAATGACTTTTTCGATTTGACTTCGCGCCAAAGCTCCGAAGCGAAGAATCAAGGGAGGATCTGCAGTGACGTCAACGACAGTCGATTCCACCCCGATCTGTGTGGGCCCCGCGTCAAGAATCAGGTCGATTTTTCCATGAAGGTCATTGAACACATGTTCCGCTGTGGTCGGGCTTGGCGTCCCAGAAATGTTCGCGCTCGGCCCGACGATAGCTCGACCGAAAACCTTGACGAGCTGAAGCGTAATGGGATGATTGGGCATGCGAATGGCAACGGTATCAAGTCCGGCTGAGACAATGTCGGAAACCCGGTCCGATCGCTTCACGACGATCGTTAATGGGCCGGGCCAGAACGTCTCAGCAAGAAGTTTGCCTTTCGGTGGAATCCCCTTTGCGAGGAACTGGAGCTGAGCGGGGTCGGAAATGTGAACGATGAGAGGATTGTCGGGAGGGCGTCCTTTGACCTCGAACACTTTCTTAATTGTTTCAGGGCTGGTCGCATCAGCCCCGAGACCATAGACTGTTTCAGTCGGAAACGCGACAAGCCCGCCATTGCGCAGGACCTCCGCGGCTTCCTCAATAGCGGACGCTTCCGGGTGTTGCGATGAAACCCGTATGATCTTCGTTTTTACCATTCGCATTTGGGACCAACGAAGAGGCGGATTGATGTTATCACGTAATGCCTCCTTATGCGATCCTAATCTTCACCCTGCGCTTTGGTGAACCCCATCGCTCCGTCGAACTCCTGAAGCTTCTCCACATGCATCCATCGGTATTCAATGCTGACGCGATGGATAAGGTCGAAGACGTCTTCGTCAGGCAGGTCGCCGTTATCAGAGCGCAGCACAAAGCGACACCGGAATTGGTCAACGCAATCGGTGATTGCACCCGTCGGGGGATACACCTTTGTCCCTCGATTGGAAACCATCTTCAGCCGCAGCGGAGTTGACATGCAAAGTTGTTCGAGTTTCTTGCCGATCTCTTCGGGTGTGGTTGCTGATTCAATGAAGACGTCAACGCCGATGACCCGCCGGCGTGTGGGCTTCACGAAGTCAAAAGCACTGGAAATTTGGGGAAGTTGAAGAGGCTTATACGTTCTCACTTTAGATCGCTCCGCTTTGCGTCCGAGGTTGGCAATGATGGCGTCGGTGTAGGCTGATGTCGAGGCGCCTTTGTCGTAGCCCACGACATCGCCGGTGCGGACTTTTCCTTCTTCAAGGGTGACGAGCAGTGCGTGCTCGATGGTCGCGGCTGCCTCGAATTCACTCAAATGTCGAAGCATCATAATCGCTGAACCCAGGAGAGCCGTTGGGTTGACCACGTTTTTGCCGGCGTATTTTGGCGCAGAGCCATGTACAGCTTCGAAGATAGCGACGTCAGTGCCGATGTTTGCCGATGGCGCAAATCCCAATCCGCCGATCAGGGCAGAGGTCAGATCGCTGATAATGTCGCCGTTCATGTTGGTGGTGACAATCACTTCGAATTGCTCAGGCTTCTTGACCAACTGGTGTGCGCAGTTGTCAATGATGATGTGCTGAGCTTCGATGTCGGGATATTCTTTTGCCACCTCCTCGAACGTGCGTTTCATCGTGCCTTCTGTAAGCTTCATGATGTTCGATTTGGTTGCGCAGTGAACGCGCGTTCGCCCCTCGGCGCGGGCAAGCTCGAACGCCAGCCGGACAATTTTTTCGCAACCCTTCCGCGAGATAACCTTCAGGCATTGCGCGACACCGGGAGTCTGCATATGTTCGATGCCGGCATAGAGGTCCTCGACGTTTTCCCGCACAACCACGAGATCAATTCCGCGACCACTGTATGGGGTGGTCACGCCCGGCAATTCACGCACCGGACGAAGATTCCCGTATGTCTCAAACAACTTTCTTAACGTCACGTTGGCGCTCTTCTCTCCAAATCCAACAGGCGTCTCGAGCGGGCCTTTGAGAGCCACGCGCGTTTTGCTGATTGATTCAATCGTCTCATGTGGAACGCCGGACTCAAGTCCTTTCTTGAAAACACTTGCTCCAGCCTCGCGTTCCTCCCACTCAATCGAAACTCCGGCAGCTTCGATGATTCTTCTGGCTGCATTGACAACTTCCGGACCGATCCCATCGCCCGGGATCAGCGTGACAAGGTGTTTACCTGACGATGTTCTGTATGACATGGTTGATAGTCTCCTTCAACAAGTGTTCTTAGGCTGTGTGGTTTAGTAGTACGTATTGTGTTCGTTAGGGAAGGCTATTTCGTCCCTTTCCGGGCAGCAATTCCTTGTTCAAGAAACCTGATCCCTTCTTATGAGATATGGCGCGGTCAACTCGGCGCCACGGTGACCCGTCGCATAGCCGACCAGAATACTCCCGAGGAGCAGAAAGATGCTCGGATTCACCAGCGTTTCTTTCGCAATCTCCCTCAGTACATGTTTTCCTTCACCACTGTTCTCGTGCAAACTCCATCGGACCAGCAAGAGGGACATGAAGATTCCGGGCGATTCCATCAGAGCCATCAATCCGACCATGAATCCATCGAAGGGAACACCTGCCCGTTCAAGAAACGTGGCTGCCGTGACGAACGTGACCACGCTGCAGGAGCCGTAGTGAGCAGCGATAGCCCCTGCGTTTGTAGGGTCGAGCCGTCCTAACTTGCGCAGCAATCCAAACGCAACGATCGGTATGACCAATCCGAGCGCGAGTGTTGCGCCAACAGCCGATACAGTCGCTGCTGTGATACCCGTAACGGAAAGTTCGGCTCCTCCTTTGAACCCGATCGCCATCATGAGGTAAATCGAGAGCGCCTTCGTTATAGATTCCGGTATCAAGAGATCTGACTTGACGAGCGCCCCGATGATGCCGAGGACAAAAAACAGTATCATCGGTGAAGTCAGGTTCGTCGCGGCGTTTGCCAAGAGATCTGCCAATGTACTTTTTCCTTTGTTATGATCGCTTCTGTTTCTTAAAGAACTACTTCCGTTCTAAGTGGAAGTCAGACTCTTCTTCCCATGATCTACCCTCGTGGTCCCTCTGCGTCTGGTGTGTGTGTTCAAAGGATGGATTTCGTCCGTTGGGGTTCCTCGGGCGCCGTGACTTTAGTGTTTCTACGCGGTCGTAAAATCGAAGCTATGACGGACAGGAATAGGATGCCCGCAATAACTGCTAAGGCAACAACAATCGGAATCTTGTAGATATCGGCAAGTAACATCTTTGCTCCTACAAAGACGAGGATAGCAGAAAGTCCGTAATGAAGGTAATGGAACATCTGCATGATTCCGGCAAGCGCGAAATAGAGCGCACGCAGTCCCAAAATCGCAAACACGTTCGATGTGTAAACGATGAACGGGTCGTGCGTGATGGCAAGGATTGCCGGAATGGAATCGACGGCAAAGATGACGTCCGTTGTCTCAACAACCAGCAGAGCAACGAACAACGGAGTGGCATGAAGGATGCCGCCTTGTCTCACGAAGAACCTGCTCTTTTCATCAAACTCTTTAGTAACCGGCATCAAACGGCGAAAGAGTTTGATGATCGGATTTTTCTCCGGATGAATCTCCTTGTCTTTTTGAAGTGCCATCTTGATGCCCGTGAAAATCAAGAACGCTCCAAAGACATAGATGACCCAGTGGAACTGCTGAATCAGCGTGATGCCGGCGGCGATAAAAACAGCACGCATGATGAGCGCCCCGAGAATTCCCCAGAAGAGAACCTTGTGCTGGTACAGAGCGGGCACGCGGAAGTAGGAGAAGATGAGCAGAAAAACGAAGATGTTATCGACGCTGAGCGATTTCTCAAGGAGATACCCGGTCAAGAATTCAAGGGCTGTTTGCGGACCGCTCCAGAAGTACACGCCCACATTGAACAGAAGAGCTAAGGCAATCCAGAACGCGCTCCATGCGAGCGCTTCTTTAATCTTGATGACATGAGCCTTGCGATGGAACACGCCCAGGTCGAGCGCCAGCATTGCCAGCACGAAGACGTTGAAGCCAATCCACAAGAAAAGACTGTCTGTCATTAAGATTCCTTCATTGATGCGCGAATTGAGTATCCTTGCCTATTGCATCACTTTGTCTTAGCATGCGCTTCACTGTCGACGATCATGCTGTCGAGCGTTGCAGGGAAGAAAAAAGCCGGAAGCATCATTCATGCCTCCGACCTGTACGAGCCTGCCGTCCTAAAACAGCGTGTAGATAAACGGCGCCAGTGCCGAGCCTTGCGTAAACACGAGCAGCAAGCTGAGCATCAACAGCATAAAAACAATCGGGGCAAGCCACCATTTCTTCCGCACCTTCATGAACGACCAAAGGTCACCCACAATCGAGAGTTTGTTCCGCATCAGTTCTGTTCCTCCTTTTGAAAGGTTAGTTGTTTCAGTTTTTTTAACCACAGATTACACAGATTCACACAGATTGATTCTGTGATGTCGTACGCGAATGCCACGCGCACGTGGCGCATCTACCTGCAGAGTATCATTAAGCTGATTGAAGTTTAATCTGTGAAAATCCGTGCAATCTGTGGTTTGGGTTCTGTGAAATCTTATTTGAAGAGGCTGAACATCTTGGCGAGCGCCGTTTTTTCGAGCTTTGACACTGCTTCCATCTCTCCCGCATCAAGCCACACGCCATCACATTGAAAACACTTGTCAATGTTTATTCCTTTATACTCGACCTCGCTGAGCTGCATGCCGCATTTTGGACAGCGCATGTAATGAAGTTCTTTGAGTCGTTTCTTTTCCTCTTCTGCAAGCTTCTTGTGTTTTTCCTCTTCCATCTGTTTTCTTTTTTCCAACTCTTGTCGTGCGAAGTACTCTTCTTCCTTGTCACTTGGTTTCACGGGCATGGTGCTCTTCCTTTCTTTTTTGAAATGTACTTTTAAGTTTGTTCAGTACCGATTAATGGGGATGAGTTCGTCCGCTCACCGAG
>Ga0082335_1004380_pt1 | contig 21351 bp, 16 predicted proteins | sample Subgrocontami58m_FD_72375 | JGI IMG/M metagenome (GOLD analysis project Ga0082335, IMG submission 72375) | Subsurface groundwater microbial communities from S. Glens Falls, New York, USA - GMW37 contaminated, 5.8 m (SPADES assembly) (version 2) ...
CTTCTGTCCTTTGAATAGTCAATGATAACCCCATCAAGTTCAGTTGAATCAGCAATAGGTTCTTTGGAGATAAATTCAATATTCAGCAAATCATGTTTTGGGTCATATTCAATCTTCATTCATACATCATGGAACATGACTTCCCAAGACACGTTGGATATTCTCAGCGGAAGGGTTTTTGATTATCCCTTTTTCTGTAATAATGGCCGCAATATTTTTTGCAGGGGTGACATCAAAGGCAGGATTGAAGACCTTCACCCCTTCAGGCGCAGTCCTCTTGCCAAATCCGTTGGTGACCTCTTCAGGGGAACGCTCTTCGATGGGAATATCATTTCCTGATTTTATGCTCAAATCAAAAGTAGACACAGGCGCTGCAACATAAAAGGGAATCCCATGTTCTTTTGCCAGGATGGAGACGCCATAAGTGCCGATTTTGTTTGCTGTGTCACCATTGGCGGCGATTCGGTCAGCCCCCACAATTACGCATTGCACCTTTCCCTGTTTCATCACATGAGCTGCCATGTTGTCGCATATCAGGGTGACGTCGATGCCTGCTTGCATTAGCTCCCATGCCGTCAGCCTGGAGCCTTGCAGTAATGGGCGCGTCTCGTCTGCAAAGACCTTGAAACGTTTACCCTGTTCTTTTGCTTTAAACATTACGGCTAATGCAGTGCCATAGTCTGCAGTTGCCAGCCCTCCTGCATTACAGTGGGTAAGAACTCCCTTATTATCCTGGATGAATTCAGCGCCGTTCTCGCCGATTTGCCTGCAGATGGCCTTGTCTTCATTTTGTATCCTGATTGCTTCTTGCAGGAGTATTTCTTTTATTTCATGAACGGACTTATCCTTGTTCTCTTGCGCAACACGTTCCATGCGCGCAAGTCCCCAAAAGAGATTGACCGCTGTTGGACGGGATGAACCTAAATAAATTGTTACACGCTTGAGTTCCTTTAAGAATGCATCGGCCTCCTTTGCCTGTACCTCTTTAATACCTAATACTACACCCATAGCGCCTGCGATACCGATCGCCGGTGCACCTCTCACCATGAGGGTTTTAATTGCATGCCAGATGCTCTTGATATCGTCACAATAAACGTATTTTAATTCATTGGGTAACAGGGTCTGGTCAATCAGTCGGATACGACCATTGACGTCTCCTTCCCATTCTATAGTTGGTAGTGGCATTTCATCTCCCTTGTGAAATAATTCATTTAGACAGGATTAACAGGATTTACAAGATTTCTTGTTTTATTTTCTCCTGTACATCCTGTCTTGTATTAAAATTCGAAACGGTAAAATATTATATCTACAATAGTCCAAGTGCTGCTCTTGTCTCTTTATCCTTTTTTGCTACTTCGTCTGCAAGCTTCTTTTTGTATGAAACGAGCTTCTGTCGTAATTTTGGGTCTGATATGCTTACTATCTGAACCGCGAATATCGCAGCATTGATAGCCCCTGATTTCCCAATACCCATTGTAGAAACAGGAATACCCGCAGGCATTTGTACCGTGGAGAGTAGTGAATCCAATCCACCCAGCCCGGAGGTCGGCATGGGTACACCAATGACAGGAATGGGGGTTAAACTTGCAATAACCCCTGCCAGGTGTGCGGCTCCTCCTGCGGCAGCAATAATCACTTCATACTTCTTTTCCGCCTCGATAGCATATGAATGGGCTCTTTCCGGCGAACGATGGGCGGACACGATATTTACGTCAAAATCTACCTCGAACTCTTTCAGCATATTTATGGCTTCCTTCATCGTTTCGAGGTCTGAATTGCTACCCATTACAATTCCGATCTTTTTATTTGCCATTATTCACCTCCAGTTAGTCCCCCTTTTCTAAGGGGGATTTTACACTTCACACCACCCTAAAAACCGCTTAAATAAAATGAAAATCCCTATACAATCTAATTATGTTAACAAAGAGTTATATATTTGTGTAATAAAATTTGGGAAGAATACGGATAAAGTGTCTGTGGCGGATTTGGTCTGTTTACGGAGACGATTCAGGTACGGGATATGATGCGGTTTATTTAATAGATGGCGTGCTGTGGCTGATATATTGACATTTCCACCCTTGGTGACCATGTTTTCGTGTATTTCTAAATTTTCGTCTATCCCGTCCGAAATTGCACGTGCAACAACAAAAGGAATTCCCATGGCGTGTGCCCGTTCTGCAATTGCGAAGGATTCCATATCGACGGCTATTGCGGAAGTTTGATTTCCAACATGTTTTTTAACTGAGGCATGACGAACCATTTTATTAACGGTCAGAATATCTCCACAATGTGATTTAAAGGCGTCGTTACCGCATAAATTAACAGCCATATCCACGATTGATGCATCACAGGATAGTGTAGAATCAATCAGGATTTCCCCTTCCAGTGCTTCCTGAGATGAATAGAGGACGTGTTTCCCGATAACCAAATCCCCAACAGCAACTGCAGGGTTTATACTACCCGCAAAACCAGAAGAAACCATTAATTGTATCCTGAAACATTTTGATAGGTGCTGGATAATATCAGAGACATTTTTACCTATGCCCGTTTGAACGAGGGTCAATGGAAAACCGCGAAATTCCGACTGGTAGAATGTGGCGTGGGCATATCGCATCTTTTTCAGGATATTTACCTTTGATTTTAAGGACGTAATCTCTTGGCTTAATGCAAAGAATATGGCAATCATAAATTTTTTCCCTATTCAAGAAGAACGCATAAATGGAATCAAATTTGGTTATAATTATCAATACAATTATAAAAAAGTAAGAACTATTGCAATCATAATTCGATTGTTTGGTAAAATATATGTTCGGGAAAACTGTTCCCATTCTTTTGTTTTTCTTTGCCAAGGGGAATGTGATGGTGCAATGTTTTGCTACGGTGTTTCGTACGACTTTATAGAAACAACACGTTAAATAACGCTTGACAGTATTAAACAATTGGTATAGCATTTTACATTTGGAATTTATTTGAATTTAATCAGTATTGGCTTTTGCCTTTATTTACAAAAATGGAGTTCTGCCTGTTATGAGGGTTTCACTATCATTATGTTCTTCACTAACAAAATATCTGATTAAGAACCGTTTTTTAGCAAAGGAGCGGTTCCCCCTGGTATTGATGCTGGAGGTTACCCATGCATGTAACCTTGCTTGTGAGGGCTGCGGCCGCATACACGAATACAAAGATACGATGCGGGAAACATTAAGTACTGAGGAATGTATTCGGGCCGTGGAAGAGTGTCCCACGCCGGTTGTCACTGTCACCGGTGGCGAGCCGCTGATGCACCCGGAAATCGATAAGATTATCAGGGGTATCTTGAATAAAAAACGGCATATCTATTTATGCACGAATGGTGTGTTATTAGCTGAGGCAATAAAAAAGCTGAAACCCAGCAAATATTTTAATATTAATGTCCACATCGACGGACTTGCAAAGACGCACGACGCTATTGCAGGGCGAGGGGTTTTTGAACGCGCCATCAACGCTATCCGCGCAGCAAAACGCGCAGGATTCAAAGTCTGCACGAATACCACGATATATAAAAACACCAGTGAAGAAGAGATTAAAGAACTATTTACGTTTCTGGAGGGGCTGGGTGTAGATGGCATGTTGGTATCTCCTGGTTTTAGTTTTGAACATAATGAGAATGAAATATTCCTTTGCCGAAAAGAGATACAGGAAAGATTTGGATTTATTTATGGTATTTCAAAAAAATACAAGATATTGAACTCTCCTCTGTATTTAAAATTTTTAAAGGGGGAAAGGTATCTGAAGTGCACACCCTGGGGAAATCCAACCAGAAACTATCTGGGCTGGAAGAGTCCTTGCTACCTCATTACGGATACCCACTATAGAACCTTCGATGAGTGTATGAAAAATACGGATTGGGACAAGTATCAGGAAGGGAATGACCCCCGCTGTAAGGATTGCATGATGCATTGCGGGTTTGAGCCTACGGTCGTACTGGGAGGCGGAAAACGATTATCGGATATCATAGAGATGGCTAAGTGGAGCCTTAGCTAGAATACGCGCTACCGTGCTATTCATAATTAAAACTTCTCTTTTTTGGAAGTTTTTATGAACCACTGGCGACAAAAAGAGGCGTGAAGTATGAGGTACGATTTTAGATTTAAATCGTACATCGTACTTCGTAAATCGTACCTTCTACTTCTGATTGGAACTCTTCGTGACTTTGCGGTTAAGTCATTATTTCCACAGGTTGCCACAGCTAGGCTTTTTGGGTAAGATTACGGTATTTACCTAATGCGAACAAGGGAAAGTAATCTCGGTACATATGGTACTTTAGATAAAAGACCTTAGGGAAGCCCGTTGCCGTAAATTCAATTTCATCCCAGCTTCCATCCTCTTTTTGCCCCCTTAAGAGAAATTTTATACCCTTTTCTACAGCGGCTGATTTTACCTCGCCGGCAGCAAACAATGCCAGCAGCGCCCATGCTGTCTGTGATGACGTACTTCTACCAATTGCCTTCAGTGACGGGTCGTCGTACGACTTTATGGTTTCACCCCATCCACCGTCAGAATTCTGAACGCTTTTCATCCACTCAGCGGCCTTTTTGATGTATGGCTTGTTCATATCCTCTCCAACTGCCAGGAGTGCAGCAAGCACAGACCACGTACCATAGATATAGTTTGCGCCCCAACGCCCAAACCATGAACCGTCTTTTTCTTGCTCTTTTTGGAGAAATTCTATGGCCTTTCTGATATTAACGTAGGTCTTGCTAAACCCAATACGTCCTAAAAACTCTAAGCATCGACCTGTGACGTCGCTTGTACTTGGGTCTAATAATGCATTAAAATCTGCGAAAGGTATGTGATTTAAAATTGCTTTGTTGTTATTGCGGTCAAATGCTCCCCACCCGCCATCATCACATTGCATAGCCTGAATCCATCTCAAACCGCGTAAAAAAGTCTTTTCCTTGTGTGATGTCTCTGGTAAGGATATGCGCTGTAATGCCATAAGCACAGCGGCGCTGTCGTCCGTATCGGGGTAAAACTCGTTGGCATACTGGAAGTACCAGCCACTTGGTTCTTCCACCTTGCACTTCAAAGCCCAGTCGCCGAAATTCCTGACTTCCTTGCTGACGAGCCACTCTCCTGCCCTCTGTATTGCTGGATGTGTGCTTGGTATGCCAGATTCGTGAAGTGCAATAATTGCCCAGGCTGTATCCCAAACGGGAGATACGCAGGGCTGTAAATAAAGCCTGTCCTCTTCATAAACCACCAGTTTCTCGATTTCTCTTAGCTGGCTTACCAGTGCAGGGTGATCATCTGAATAGCCAAGACATTTCATGGCAAATATGGAATTAATGATTGCCGGCCATATAGCCCCCAATCCGCCGGATTTCTCAAGATGTTCAAGCATCCATTTTTCTGCCTTCCGGAGAGCAATCTTTCTAACAAATTTAATAGGGTGCTGTTCGTAACGCCTGAAAATACTATCTGCATCGATAAAGAAATTGTGCCAGCACCATCCCGACTGGTCTCTCTTAATACGGTAGACCACCTTATCACGGGGAACGAGGTAGAGTTCTTTCAGCAGGTCATCCCCAACAGGAATATGCGGCTTTTTATCAATGGCAATAGAGAGGGGGACGACAATGCACCTCGACCAATACGACATCTCGTAAATGCTAAAATAAAAACCCGGCGGGAAAAGAATCATTTCAGCAGGGACGGCTGGTACCGCTTGCCAGTCAACCTGTCCAAACATAGCCAGATAAATTTTTGTAAAGCAGTTGGTCTTCATTATGCCGCCCATATCAAGGATGCACTTCTTTGCCTTCTGCATAAAAGGCTCATCGGCAGAATATCCAGCTAATTTCAAGGCAAAATATGCCTTTACCGAGGCGCTAATTTCACGGGGCCCTCCGTAATAAATATTCCATCCGCCGTCAGGAAGTTGATGCTCACGGATGAGGTTTACAGCCTTTCCTTGTTTTTCATGATCTACCTTCCCAAGGAAATGCATGAGCATGATATAGTCTGATGTGAGGGTAGTGTCTGCCTCTAAAATTCCTACCCAGTGTCCATCGGAATGGTTTTGATTGCTGAGCAGATATTGTTGTGCACTGTTTATGGCGCTACCCAATGGATCTTTGGCTAGTGAATGAGTATCGATGCCAGTCCTCACGGGGGTACTTTCAAATCTTAATTCATGCCTGGGCAGTTCGGTAACCGAGTGTTTCCCATTCCCGTTCCCATTCCCATTTACATGGAATTTATAGATACGTGTTTCTAATCGTTCTAAAAAATTAGATAAGAAATTTCTCATGCTTTAGAAACCCTCAACAATTACATAGGTGTATAAATTTCCGCCGTCTTCTTAAATATTAAGTAGGTAATTATCATTAGGTTAAGTAAATAACCGATGCACAAAATAACAAATTTGTAACTCAATTTCAAGTAAAACTTGCTTTATTTTGTAGCTTGTTATAGTATTAATCCGCACAACCAATGGGATAAACAAGTTAAAAATTTCTTTTATTTAAGTTTTGGGAATAGTTACGAGTGAAAGTTATAGTAGAAGTTGCAAGTTCAACTCGCACCTATGATTACGGTTACGCTGCGCTATGGCACTCCTTATTTATGACGACATCTTCTTACAGCATGCCACTGGGTATGGCCATCCTGAAAATGCTAAAAGGCTTGAAAATACGGTAAAACACCTTCAGGCGAACGGACTTTGGGATAAATTGAGAGTTGAGAGACCGCGTGCCGCATCTGTGGAGGAAGTCATGCTGGTTCATCCACAATCTTACATCGAGACCGTCAAGCAGATCGCAGATACCGGCGGTGGTTGGCTGGACGGCGATACGGTAGTTTCCCGCGTATCATACGATGCGGCTATTCATGCAGCAGGCGCGCCGCTGACGGCCATAGATTTAATCATGAAAGGGGAAGAGAAAAATGGTTTTTGTTTGGTACGTCCGCCGGGACACCACGCCACACCCGCCAGGGGGATGGGTTTTTGCCTCTTCAATAATGTAGCAATTGCGGCAAAATACCTGGAGTCGAAGTACCGGCTGGAAAAAATCCTTATTGTTGATTGGGATGTCCACCACGGGAATGGCACACAGGATGCCTTTTACAATGACCCAGCAGTGTTGTACTTCTCAATGCACCGATACCCATTTTATCCAGGTTCTGGGAGGAAAGAGGAAGACGGACAGGGCAAAGGCAAGGGATTCAACATTAATGTGCCCCTCTCGTTTGATACGATGCCTGAAAGATATATTGAAAAATTTACGGATGTTATGGAAGAGAGGGTAAATCAATTTGTTCCCGAATTTATCATCATTTCTGCAGGCTTTGATATTTACAAAAAAGACCCGATTGGTGGTTTGAATTTGAATATTAATGATTTTGGGATATTAACGGAGATTGTCAGGAAATCTGCCGAAAGGCATTGTGAGGGCAGGATTGTATCATGCCTTGAGGGTGGCTACCATCTATCAGACCTTCCTTTGTGTATAGAAGCCCACCTCAAGGCATTGTTTCAGGTATAATTAACTTTTTTGTTGCGCAGAGACTTTCATCTGATTAAGCTTTTTTGTGAGTCGCGACTTTTTTCTGCTTGCGGTATTTTTGTGTAAGATTCCTTTCACAACCCCCTTATCTATTTTTTTTACCGTTAGTCGGAGTTCTTCTTGTGCCACTTGTGCCTTTCCTTCTTTTACCACACTCAAAAACTTCTTCATCTGGGTTTTTAACGCACTTCTATAAGTCCGGTTTCTCAAATTATGTTTTATGTTTTGCCTGAGCCTTTTTTTGGCTGATTTCATTATAGGCATGGTATATCACTCCTTTAACCAAAATTTACATATAAATAATATTTAGTTATAAATTCAAAAAACAACAGCTCATAATTTATGTAATTTGTCACCCAAAGTCAACAGGAAAACGAAAGAAGCTTGCATTCTGTGTGCTTTTTTATTATAGTAAATCAAAATTATGTGACTTTTATAGTATTCCTGTAAAAACGTTTTTTCCCCATTTTTATGAGGACAAGTTTGTGTAAGTTTTTAGACTTCGTCGTGAGCTCAGTCGAACGAAATAGTGACGTGTGTCGAATGACAAGTGACGAGTAAAACGTCACCCGCCACACTCCACTTGTCTTATCTTTACTGCTAATACTGCTAATGAATATCGTTAACTATCCAGACCCCGTGCTCCGTCAAAAGGCAAAACCCCTCACAGAGATTAATAAAGAGGTATACCTGAAGGTGGAGGAAATGATGGAATTGATGTATCAAGCCCAGGGCATTGGGTTGGCAGCTCCCCAGGTGGGGTGGTCTGTTCGTCTGTTTATTATTGATGCTGATGGCGACAGTCATGGGGAAACGGTATTTATCAACCCCGTAATTACAGAAGAAGTGGGGGAATTGAATAAGGAAGAAGGCTGTTTAAGTTTCCCGGGCATTATGAGCAAGATTGTCCGAGCCCAACGGATCAAGGGTCAGGCATATAATCTCAAAGGGCAAAAAATAGAAATAGAGGCAGAGGGTCTGGCTGCGCGTGCCTGGCAGCATGAGCTTGACCATCTCAACGGGTGTCTTTTTATTGATAAAATGAGCCCGGCCAACCGTTTGGCCATATCCCATCAGCTAAAAGAATTTGAACGGTCCTATAAAGGTGCCAGAATTCCTGTGTAATTAATGCTTGCGATAATCGTGAAAAAACATATCATAAACACAGGTTGGCTTATCAAACAATGAATGTAGTCTTTATGGGAACGCCAGAGTTTGCAGTCCCCAGTTTATGCTCCTTGGCAACATCAACACATAAAATTATTGCTGCTGTTACACAACCGGACAGACCGAAGGGAAGAAGTAAAGTACTGTGTCCTTCGCCGGTAAAAGAGGCAGCACGAGAATTGGGATTGGAAATTATGCAACCGGTTAATATTAATGAGGCTGCATTTGTGAAACAACTTCAGTGCCTTTCACCCGACTGTATCGTTGTTGTTGCCTTTGGACAGTTCTTATCCACTCCCATTATTAATCTTCCCAGATACCGGTGTATGAATATTCACGCATCTTTATTACCTAAGCTTCGCGGGGCAGCCCCGATTAACTGGGCAATTATACGTGGTGAAAGGATAACAGGCGTTACCTCAGTGGTTATGACCGCCAAAATGGATGCCGGTGACATTATTGCCCACAAAACAACACCTATATTTCCCGGGGAAAACGCACGAGAGCTTGAAGAACGATTGGCTTCTATGGGTGCAACACTGTTGATTGATACGCTAAACCGCATTGAAACAGGAAGCGCCACGTACACGAAACAGGACGAAAAAGAAGTAACCTTTGCACCCAAATTGAAAAAGGAAATTGGATTGATTCCGTGGTCTCAGGATACTCAAAAAATTCACAATCTCATCCGTGGGGTCACCCCATCGCCCGGAGCTTATACCTATTACTGTACAAAAGACACTGAAGAAAAGAAAAGGCTTATCATACTCAAGACACAGATTCACGAAGCAGCGAACACAAAAACGTCTCTTAATCCGGGTACTGTGGTTGAGATTGCTCCCTGTGGAATCCATGTGGCCACCCTGGACGGTTTTCTTTGTATTACACGATTACAACCCGAAGGCAAGCGCGCGATGGATGCGCAGGAATACATACGGGGTTATAAAATGATAACACATAACGTGTTTCTATCGTGAAATTTATATTGTAAGTGTTATAATATTTGTTCAAAAGGCAAAGTGTACACCGATAGATTACATTGTTTTTTCATGAAAACTACCGCAATCTCGGTGTCATTTGTGTGTTGATATTGAACTTTTATCATTTATTTAAAGGCAGGTACTATGGAATTTATTGATAAAAAAGTTGTTTCTATAAATAACCTTATGATGAAGTTTCGTAAAAAAAAGTGTACTCCCAAAAATTTATTGATCCTCTTTCCCCATTGCATCCAGAATTCGCAGTGTAAGCAAAATGTTAAGAATGACTTGAACGAGTGTAAACGTTGCGGGAAATGCAAAATTAAGGATTTATTAGAATTTTCTGAAAAATATGGGGTTCATATTATCCTTGCCACGGGCGGACGCGTTGCACTTCAAAAGGTAATGTCCGAAGAAATACACGGTGTGGTGGCTATCGCCTGCGAAAAGGAACTCAGGACTGGTTTGATGGCCGCCATGTCCAAGGCTATATTTGCAGTGCCGAATCTGAGGCCTCACGGATATTGCAAGGATACGGATGTATATCTGGACGAGGTAAAAGAGGCGATTGAAAAATTCCTCAAGTAAGACAGACGTCCGCTATGAATGCATTCGCATCCTGCGGGAAATTGACGAAAAAGAGATTTTTGCCCAGGAGCTTATCTCTGAAAAATGTTCGCAAGCCGATTGGTTTCCACGAGACAAAAACCTCCTTACAGAACTGGTAAATGGCGTAATTCGCCATCGCTTATCCCTTGACACCCTTATTTCCTTCTTTTCGAAGATCCCACTCAATAAAATAGAACCCTGGGTGTCATACGCCCTGCGTCTGGGTCTCTATCAAATCGTCTATCTGGACAAGATTCCTGCTTCCGCCGCAATAAACACGTCCGTAGAACTGGTAAAAAAATTAGTCCACCGGACGGATGCCGTTAGATTCACGAATGCAATTCTTAGGTCCATCGAAAGAGGTATTCAAAATAAATCTGCGGATGAACCAGATGTTACTGATCTGCAGAAGGCCTTGCACAGAAGGGGAAACACGTGGTGTACGTTCCAACATTCTATCTTACCTAATCCAGACAAAAATCCCTCTGCCTACATGGCGGTTAATTATAGTCACCCTGAATGGCTCATAAAACGCTGGCTCAGCAGGTATGGGAAGGATAAAACTATCGAGATATGTAAAATTAACAATCTTCCCCCAAAGGTATTCCTTCGTATCAACCATAGGAAAATATCTCTCCAGGAATTTATTTTACTGCTTGAAAAAAAAGGTATCAATGCATACGCCATCGATAATGCCGTAGTTGTTGATAACATCGCCGTCTCTGAGATACCAGGGTTTTCGCAAGGATTATTCTTTGTGCAGGATATATCCGCCATGAAAATTGCTCAATTCCTCAAAGTGGAAAAATCGAATGCGGTGTTAGATATGTGTGCAGCGCCCGGCGGAAAGACAACTCATATTGCAGAATTTTTAGGGGACACGGGCAAGGTATATGCGTTGGATATTTCTTTAAAACGCTTGAAATCGGTTCAGGAAAATTGCCAGCGAATGGGGGTTCAGAATGCTTTTATTGTGTGTGGTGACTCATCTGAAGGCAAAGCTCCTTTTCGTATTAAATTTGACCGGGTACTCATAGATGCACCTTGTTCCAATACGGGGGTATTTTCACGTCGTGTAGAGGCAAGATGGCGGCTGAAAAAAGAAGATATAAACAAACTGACAACTCTGCAATATTCAATATTAAAAACAGGCGCTATCATGCTGAAACCCGGAGGGTGTCTGGTATACAGCACCTGTAGCATCGAGCCAGAAGAAAACCAGGATATCATAAAAAAATTCCTCAACAACGAACCCCAGTTCTGCCTCAATGCGGAGGAGTATTATTTGCCCACTATGAATGCAGGTGATGGGGGGTACATGGCAAGACTCCATGCGGAAAGTCCAATGTAAATTTTTAAGAGGGATAGGCAATTTTAGCGCGAAGACATACAAAACCCGATGAAAATAAAATCCCATTTGTTATCCTTCTTTTATTTCCCTTCCTTTCCTCTTTTTTGTACAAACAGAAGATTCGTATCTTTGACTATAAACAACACTTTGCCCAACCCCTGCGTGATGCAATCATTCACAATGCTAACAACTTGCCCACGATAATGGTCTTACCATCGAATACCTGCGGAAAAAGAACTTTCGGAAAGAAGACCGTATCGCTAATATTCTCAAAAAAAGAGGAAACCATCCCGGCCTTGTTCACATCTTTTCAGCGGCGGTTTTGGAGATTATCCCCATGTGTTTACAAAATTACAAAATGGCTTGTTCATGCTTACTCTTTCTAATAAACATCAGGAATTAAAAAACTAAATTTTTATCCTGGAATGCCTACGAAAAATAAAAGGTATTATTTTGCCAAATAGTCTGAGGGAAGTGGCAAAAATCAAATAATGTGGTATAATAACAATGGAGAGGAACTAAGAGAGAGTTTATGAGGTTAAACGTTCCTCAAGGTATAAAAATGAATATAAAGGATGTATGAATGTATCTTTTCGACCGCTCTTAGTTCCCTCCGGTTGCTCTTTGAAATTATCAGTAACATTGAAATAAGACCCGTCCAACAAATTTTAAAAAACATGTAAAGTGCGTCGTAGTCTTTGAAATGTTACTGATTATAATAAAGGATTCTTGAAACCGTTAGAGAAAGAGGTGTAAAACGATATGAGGGAGTTTAGAAAATAGCTTGGTATGTCGGAAATGGCATATCAGGCTATTATCGTTTGTAGATGTTACCCTTTTGTTAATCTTGAAGAAAGTAAATTGCTATCGATTATAAGCAAACGATTTGTTATCGGCTGCAAACTGCCTCGAGAGGGATATCTGTTGAAAAACAATAAGTTCGTTTATGAATCTTCGTTATATGGTTGCCCCTGATATGATAATCCCTGATGAAGATTATCAAATCTTCAAAATTCATTTTAAAAGAAAATGCCCGCAACGGCAGATAACAGAGTGCTTGAGGGTAAAACTCAAAGGCTTTGCCATTCTCAAACACTCGAAACGTTAGCTTGAACTTTAGGAATTTTAGTTTACCCACGAAAGACACGAAAAATACGAAATTATATTCGTGTCTTTTAGTGTGTTTTGTGGGTAATGTCTTACTATCGAAGGTAGCCTAATATGGTTGAGATTCAGGCGTGGAATAGGGACTTCGGTCTCAGGCGGCAACCGTCTATCTGAATTTCTATCTTCCAGTCCTTTCTCAATGTTCTCGGTGTCTCTGTGTTAAAACAATTTTTATCAAACAAAGGCATAATGCAATAAGCCCCTATAGATTTTTTAAGATGCTGAGGAACTCTTCGACATTGACAAAGCCTGTAATTGCTTTATCGCTGGCAATAGTTCCATCCTTGTTGATAAAAACAATAGTTGGCAATCCTACGATTCTATACTTCTCCCAGAGCTGCTTGATCTTCGGGTCGTTGGTATTAGTACAGTCGATTTTAATGTTTATTAATTTCTTCAGTTCTTTCATAACCTCCGGGTTTGTATACGTAATCTTTTCAAACTCCATACAGGCGGCGCACCACGATGCCCAAAAATCAATCATCGCTGGCTTGCCTTCTATTCCGGCCTGTTTCAGTCCTTCTTCCTCGCTTACCATCCAATTTATTTTTTCCTGAGTTGTTACTGACTGGGCAGGAGTTGTGGTCAAGAAGGGGGGGAGAATAAATCCCTTGATCATGAGATGTCCCACAAGAAAATATGTCCCAAAGATGAAGGCTATGAGACCAAAAGCCCGCTTGGCACGATGAAAGTTCGTACTCTCGTGGGTTAGTCGATCAAAGCCCCCTGAAAATACGGCAGTGATTATTAAAAACAATCCAAGTATGATGACAAAGGCGCTCTCTGAGATAATGAGCCTTAAATAGTAAAGCGCAGCGCCGATTAAAAGGAGTCCAAATATTCTTTCGACCGTTTCCATCCATACCCCTGATTTCGGGAGCGCCTTGATAGTGCCTGAAAATGTGCCTAACACAATGAGAAGCACACCCAGTCCCCAGGCAAAGACAAACAGCATCCAGAATCCCATAAATTTATTCCCAGTGCTGGCAATATAGACAAGCAAACTGGCCAGGGCAGGGCCAATGCAGGGTGAGGCTACTATACCCGAAACCGACCCCATGACAAAAACCCCGATAATTCCCTTTCTCGTTCCAGTTCCCAACCGATCTGAGATAAAGGATGGCACCCGCAGGTAGTACACTCCAAACATACTCATGGCAAGTCCGACAAAGACTGCTACTACAAACCCTATAACCCATGGGCTTTGCAGGGCTGTACCAAACAATGACCCGGTAGAAGCGGCGGCCACACCCATCGCAGAATATACAATGGATATGCCCAGGACGTAAATCAGTGAAAGGAAAAAGGCCGTCAGTGGTTTCCTGCCAGCGGATTGGTCTCCAGTGGCCTGTCCACCAATTACGGCTATAGTGATTGGTATCATGGGGTACACGCACGGAGTAAAACTGAGTCCAACGCCAGCCAAAAAGATGAGGATGAGTGATACGAAAATCCCCTTGCTTTCAAGAGTCTTCTGGAAACCGGTAGTTTCAGACTTTATATCAGATTTTGAAACTGGTTGAATCGCCTTTCCTTCTCCCTGCGATACAGGTACGCTCCAAGTTGCCGATTCTACCTGCACGGGCAGTATGAATTCCTCCGTCTTTGGGGCAAAACAGATTCTGTCAGAACATCCCTGATAATGCACCTTGAGTTTTATGTTGTGGTGACCTGCCGGGATGTCTTTTGATGCCTGAAGAAATAATTTCGCCTCCAATTGCCCTTCGTAAAGCTCAACATCTTTTTCCAGGAATGGGTCGAACTTGATTTTCCCAGCAGGAAGCACTATCGATGCTATGGTGAATTGACCAGAAACTCCGCTTTCTACCTTGATTTGATCCTTGTAAATATGATGGTTCGGGGCGATTGAGATGGAAACGGTAACTGGTATAAGATCACCGGTAGAAACGTGGTCTTTTAAGAGGGTCGTGTTTAGTTTGAATGGAGAAGTTTCCCCGAAAGTTTTTAAGGGAAATAAGAGCATAATGAAAACAATGGCAAATAAACCCTTCATAAAGAAACCTGTTTTCATGGCATATTCTCCTTGTTTGAATATATAGTAAACGCCAAAAGAGTTGTCATTGCGAGGAGGAACGGCGAAACAATCTCAAAACAGGGATTGCTTCGCTGTCGCTCGCAATGACGTTTTATGTTAACTTATGTAATACATTAACTTTTGTGCCGGTTCATGCTTGTAGCCAGAACCGAAACATTTCGGTTCCATCGAGGACGATTTAACCAGTAAAGGAAAACTTCTTTTGCAAGTTTTTAGAAATAGTAACGAGTGGCGACTGACGAGTGACGCAGAAATCGCTACCCGTCACATGCCACTTGTCACCTGTCTTCATTTTTCACACTCTGGTTGCGGCCATGCCGCGCTAAGGTATATTTTATTTGATTATTTGTCTCTATTTCCTAAAAACTTACTCAGCAAGTCCCTTGATGCCCTGAGTTTTTACAAGCAGGTCAACGATAAGTCTGAACTCGTTTTTTGTAAACCAATCTTTTTTTAAATCTTGCCTGGCTTGTATACGCATATCTAAAACGCACTTTTCCCAATCCATCCTGGATTTCCGCTCTAAAAGTATCCTGCCCGCTTCGTGGCATACAAGACATTTTTCTTCCATAATTTGCGCAGCGATATCATCACGTATGATGTTTCCTCTTTCCGTGAGAAAGTCTGCAATGACAGGAATGTCTTCGTCAAGGAACAATTCAAGGGCATTATCACGCATCCGGATTACCGTTTCTACCCACTCATCTCTTGTTTTATTTTTATCCAGTATCCGGCTTACCGTATGGCATCTTGTACACCTGTCGATAAAGAGTAATTGGGCATCAGCATATTTTTTCTTTTGAGGGATGGCGGCTACAATATCCTTTCTTTTCCCGATGATTTCGTCAATGATCTGTGCGCCTTCTTCCTCTGTAACCCAGAGTTTGTTTTTATTCATTATCCGGGTGATGCAAATTCGCCATTCATTCTCAGTTTTTGGCTCGGTGAATACACGTTCAAGGGTATGGCATTTTGAGCATTTTTCCTCATATAAAAATCGCCATTCTTTGAATTGAAATTTTTCCTTTGTTTTTTGTGTCTGTCCGTCTCCTACAGAAAAAGGTATAAATAATATCAGAAATAACAGAGAAGACCTCACCATCAAGATCATACTATTTTAGGATAATCAAGCTCTCTTAACTATAGATAAAATGCAACCGCTCATCGGCTACAAGGAAGGGGGTCTCTTTTCCCAACATGTGACTTTATTATAATAGGTAAGGCGGTAATTATATATCTTTATTTACTTTTCTCCATAAGACTTTTAATTGCCTCCGAAACTATTTTCTCGTGCTGTTCGGCAGTCTCTGCCCTTCCGTACTTTTCGACGATCTTCTGCCATTCGGGTGTTCCATGGTGTTGATGACAGCCCATGCATAAGCCCTCTCTTTCAACAAGATTTCTTTCTTCCTGGTTCAAAGGCCTGTCCTCCGGAAGTGGCATATTTTGTATTTGTTTTCCGCTTCTTACAACCAGTTGGTCCAGGGCATAGGGGAAATCTTCTATCTTTGGAGTTTGCCATCTTCCGGTTTTTATATTGGGGATATCTCCGTAGACTCCCTTTGATAAATCCTGGAACAAGGGGCTGTCACCCAGGAGCTTTCCTGCACTCCTCGAATTTCCTGTACCATATCCTACGGACTTGGGATTCGTATGACAATCCTCACAGGTTCTTGCAACCAGACTAATTGAATGAGGGTGCATGGGCGCTAAGGTGGGGGAATTGTGACCTGTAGAGGTGGTATAATGTTTATTAAGCGTCTTGATACTTCCTTTCTCATCGACAAAGGTGTAAAATACCTGACAACCTGGGGCAAGTGGGGAGACCTTTTCTCTCAGGTTAATCCCCAGTATCGGACTTTCCCACCGCATAAATGACCTGTTTTCAAGAGACAAGTCACCAAATTCCTCGGTTACCGTTTGTCTGCCTGTAAAGGGGTCTACTTTCTTGGATGTCGTTATCCAGTCCGTACCCTTTACCCTCCTATCGTATTGCATATGGCATCCAAAACACTGGGGAGCCCACGTTGCATGACAGGCGTAACATTCCAGCTTTTCTATATGTTTGTGAATAGTTGACATAGCGACCTTTCCCTGTTGGGTTTTAAATGTATCATTCGCTCTTATGTTTTTGAGTAAAGGGATTTCATGTTTTTTCCCTGTGAATAAACTAAATACATACGCCTTGTCTTCTTCTCTGGTCCAGTTTGCCTTTACATTCCCCCGTGAAGTAAGGAGATATTCCTTGAGCCCGTCCTTATAGATTCCTATACTGCCTTCCAGAATAACGGGTGTTCCATACCCCACAGGGAGTTCCCAGGGATATTCTTTGGGCGTACCATGACAATCATAGCACGTAATTTCCACTTGATAGACAGTTGCGGGGTAGATATTGCCATCTCCATGAACGTCTATCGAGGTGTGGCAATCAACACATTCCATGCCTCTTTCAAAATGCACGTCTTTTCTTACATGCAAATATTCTTTCGTAAAGAGGGTCTCTTGAGGTTTTGCATGTTCATCAAACGGGGGTGCATGACCGTCATTAACATAGTCATATTCAAACATACCCACGAAGGTTGTTCCTATCCTCCTCCCCCTTGTATGGCAGTGGGTACATTGAGCAGCTGGTATGGCGCTTGTAATACGATGTCTCAGCGGATGGGGACGCGTTCCATTGTTTTTGATATTGGGATCACTTCCTTCATATTTGCCATCATTTCCGTAGAGTATATGGCATGCGGCACACCCGGAGGCCCTTAAATCTCCCCGTTCGTTCCTTCCTTCTCCCCAAACATGACACCTTGCACATTGTTTTCTATAGGTATCAGAAAAGCCCGCCTTTTCTTCTGAACCAAAAACCTTAACCCCCTTTCCAAAGTCAGGGATCTCATCCACTTTTTCAAGCCTTCTTAGATAGCCTGTGTTTATAGCCTTCCCAACCCATTCTTTGTATTTTTCGGAACCGACCCTCGGAATAGGGCCATCGGTGTCTACCATGTCAAAGTTTCCATATGGAAAGGTGCCTTTGGGTATAACTCCATTCGATGAGAGTGTCTTACTTGCTATTCCTGTCATCAGCGAATGGAGAGACATAGACATCCTATAGGTATAATCTATTCCCAAAGTCCCGGAAGGCTCCAATGAAGGAGGCTGTTGAGATATTAATTCCCCTCCAACAGGCTGATTGAGAGGTTTTCCCATCAATGTAGTTATACTTCCTTTGCTATCGTGGCATTTTGCGCAACCCTTCCCTTCATGAAGTACCCACATGCTGGATGGATTTGGAATGAGGTTGTTATGGGCTTCTTCCTTTTTGCTGGATGAGGGGTTGCCTTCATGGCAAATAGCGCATTCATATCCCTTACCTCTTTTGTATTTTTGTTTGGCAAAGCTCAAGAGAAATGGCTGCATTCTGTCATTGATCGTTTCGATACCATTATGACACGATAGACACCCTTTTTCTTCTGATATTTCTCTATCTTTTACTGTGTGATTTACAGAAGTATTTGTTATTCTTGATTTTGTACTTTCACATCCTCCAATCATTCCTATAATAAATACAAACACTCCAATTGAAAATAAATTGACTTTACTCATGTTTGTACCCTTGTATTGACGGGCATGGAACCGTTCCAAATGAGCAAAACACGCAGCAGTGTCCTGTTTTGGGTTTTAATCTTGATTTGCAATTTTCACATTCATAAAAATATTGACAGGCATCTGTAGGCATTGTTTCTTCCTTTTGATGCCCACAGTTAGGGCAAGTGATTGTGGATTTTAAAATAATCTCTTTTTTCATTTTAATTATATCTTAGCAGCATTTTGGTCCACATGCTATTTTCACATCTGTGTTTTGCAAATTAGATATTAAAAACATCCCTTTATAGGGAGGGTTTGAAAGTTTCCAAGCCGTATCGGTGCATATTTCTATGGGTATTCCCATTGGATATGTATGATCGTCATCATCCGAGATACTACTGAATGGCCCTTTATAGATTGCATATTGCCCTGTGTACTTACATTCAGGAGATTTCATATATTTGTATCCCCTTGCGGTCACGGAATAAAATTTAAAACCCTCCACTTCCTTATAGAGAGAACGATTCACCACTTCCCGTCCATAAAAATCTAACTTCTTCGTTATATGGAAAAACTCTTCTTCCGTAACAGCCCCCGATACGCACTCACTCCATAATATTTTGTCCCGTTTCATAGATACAGGAACTTCCCTGTCAGAGACAATGTCAGATATTACAAATCTACCACCTGTCTTTAATATCCTGAATATTTCTTGAAAAACCTTCTCCTTTTGAGCTGACAAATTGATGACGCAATTGGATGTTACCAGATCGACGCATTCATCCGCAAGAGGTATTTCTTCCAGAAACCCATTCATGAAACGAACGTTATCAAAACCAAGGTTTTGCGCCACAATCTCTCTTGAGGCATTGGCATTTCTCAGCATTTCCTCGGTCATATCTATTCCGATAACTTGTCCATGTTCGCCAACCATTTTTGCCGCAATAAAACAATCTATCCCTCCGCCGGAGCCTAAATCCAGCACACTTTCTCCTGGTTCGATCTCGGCTTGTGTCACGGGACTGCCGCATCCATACGAAATGTTCAGGACTTCCGGGGGAATATGCGATAGGTCTGCTGGATTATAATTGATTGGGCAACATAATTCCTTTTGAGGTTGAATTGCCGCAGTGGCATAAAATTCATTAACCGATTTCCTGACGTTGTTTCTTATAATAAGTTTCGGTTCTTCATTTTTACAGGTCAATCCTGAAGTTCTACAGGTATAACAGGCAGGCGATTCCATTGTATACGGACCAAGGGACTCTCCCAAACTCCAGCCCATCCAGGCATTTGGAGCGGAAATAAGTATGGGACAGACAAAGACCCCTTTACTGGTCACGATACGGCTGGCGGTGCATTGGAGATTGTCCATCGGGTAGTTATCAAGGCACTTCTCTGTAACTCGTTCGCTTTCATCGTAAGGTCTGACGAATTCGGCGCATCGTCCCAGGAGAACTAAAGGTAGTTTTTTAAGTCTTAACTGTGGGATATTCAAAGAACGTTCTACCGACTGAAATCCTTCTGCCATTTCTTTAGTAAACTTTCCATATTTCGACCAATCAGCTACCGTAATAATCGGATTAAAACCAGCATGTACCAGGGACTGAATACCCCTGATTGCCCTCTTAAATGATCCCTCTCCACGGATTTGGTCATTTTCTACCTCTATAAAACTTTCCAGGCTTACCCTGAATTCTAATTTATGTTTGGATATGCGAGATGCCTGGGCTAGAGTTTGTGAAAGACCCTCTGTTATTAAGGTGCCATTTGAAAGGACTGTGGTCGGACCGTATTTTAACGCTTCCTGTAAAATACCTGCAATCTCAGGGTGTAAAAACGGTTCGCCTCCGGTAAAATAGAATTCTTTTACACCCAATGTTAACGCCTCGTTCAAATATCGCCGGATCACGTCAAATCCGAGGATGTCAAGATCATTGCTTTTCTGGCCGCAAGAGATAAAGCAATGGGTACACTGCAGGTTACAATGAGTCCCTGTTACCTGAAACCACAACGTTTCGAGCTGTTTTAAATAAACCTTTGGCGTACTGATGGTTCTAACCTCCTAAAATTACTCAAAGGTAAAATTCATGAAAGGTTTTGTTATTTTTTCAGCAAATTGTTAATTTCATCTTCAAATTCTTTCTCTGATACATAACCAACATGTTTGCTGGCTGCTTTGCCGTCTTTTCCGTAAACAATAGTTGTTGGGTATGCCTGTAGGTCGTACTTCTGGGCAATATCACCCCCATCAAGATAAACCTGATAATTGATGCCCATTGCTTTCATGAATGGGGGAACTACTTCTTGTCCATTTTCATCAAATGCAACACCAATGATCTCTAAGCCTTTATCCTTATATTTCTTGTAAAGATTGATAAAACCGGGTATCTCTTTCCTGCATGGCGGACACCATGTTGCCCACAGGTCAAGGATCACCACCTTACCTTTGTTGCTCTCAAGCAAGGTATTTAATTCCGCAAGTTTTATTTGCTTAACTGCATCTCCTGCAAAAGAAATTATTGGGGCTATAATCAGGCTCACTGCAAACAAAAAAGCAAAGCATTTATATTTAAATATTTTTTTATTCATGATTGGCTCCATTCTGTTTAAAATGATTACAAATAATTCAAGGTTTCAGCCTTGAAAGTTCGCTTCCGAAGAGTTAATTGAATAACCAGTTTCCTAATATCCAATACGCGCCGCCGCTAAATACCGCGGCAACAGGCAAGGTTATGAACCATGATAAAAGTATTTCCAGTACTATACGAAAGTTTATATTCCTTGTGAATAAACCTATCCCGAAAAGGGACCCTACTGATACATGTGTTGTGGATACCGGCATCCCTAACTTACTGGCGAATATCACAAGAATAGCAGTAACAAGGTTTG
>Ga0082335_1004381_pt1 | contig 21339 bp, 23 predicted proteins | sample Subgrocontami58m_FD_72375 | JGI IMG/M metagenome (GOLD analysis project Ga0082335, IMG submission 72375) | Subsurface groundwater microbial communities from S. Glens Falls, New York, USA - GMW37 contaminated, 5.8 m (SPADES assembly) (version 2) ...
TCGGCTCGATGTACACCCGATACAAGACGCCGGCGCTGGTGAACCTCGACTTCACCACCACCTTCACGCCCAAGCTGTTGCTGAAGGACATGGAGTTGGGCCTGGGCGCCGCCAAATCCTTCGGCGTGATGATGCCGACCGCGTCGGTCACCCGCGACTCGATACTGTCGTTGTCGCATCAGCATCCCGGCGACATCGACTTCTCCGTGCTGCTGCTCGAGCTCGCGCGTGCCGCCGGCATGACGCTCAAATCGGAGAACGTCGAAGTGAGCGACGGACTGAAATAGCCATGGCCCGACTGCTGCTGACATCCGGCATCGTCGTCACCCAGGACGCAACGCTGGGCGTTCTGCCGACCGGCGACGTGCTGGTGGAAGACGGCCGCATTGCCGCCATCGCGCCGTCGCTTGCGGCCGGTGACGCCGAGACCGTGGATTGCGGCGGTCATTTCGTGATGCCGGGCCTGATCAACGCCCACATGCACACCTGGCAGACGGCGCTGCGCTCGGTGGCGGCCAACTGGACGCTGCTCGAATACTTTCGCCATGTGCACGCCGGCCTCGCGACCGTCTTCACGCCCGAGGACATCCATATCGCGACGCTGGCGGGCGCGCTCAACCAGCTCGACCACGGCGTCACCACCCTGGTCGACTGGTGCCACAACAACCCGACGGCCGAGCACACTGACGCCGGGATCGCGGGCCTCAAGGAGAGCGGCATCCGCGCCGCCTTCTTCCATGGCTCGCCCAAGCCCGATCCCAAGCCCGGCGAACCGCATTTCTCCGAGGTCCCTCACCCACGCCACGAAATCGAGCGGCTGCTGAAAGGCCCGCTCACCGATCGCAGTGCGTTGGTCACGCTCGGCATGGCGGTGCTCGGCCCGCACTATTCCACGCTGGAAGTCAGCGCCCACGATTTCGCTCTCGCCCGCGAGATGGGCATGGTCGCCTCGATGCACCAGGGCGGCGGCGAGGCCAAGACGCCGGGCGGCTGGGAGACCCTGATGACGCGTGGTCTGGTCGGCCCGCACATCAACATCGTCCATGGCAACAACCTCACCGATGCTCAGCTCAAGGCCTTCGTCGAGCTGGGGGTCAGCTTCTCCATCACGCCGGAGAACGAGATGGCCCAGGGCCATGGCCATCCCATCACCGGCCGCCTGCGCGCGCTGGGCTCGGCGCCCTCGGTCGGCGTAGATCTCGAATCGGCGATCAGCGGCGACATGTTCACCGTGGCGCGCATGGCGCTCGCCTCGCAGCGCGCGCTCGACAACGCGGCGGAACGAACGAAGAGCGGCGGCATTCCCGCGACCTCGACCGTCCCTGCCGCCGAGGCGCTCGACTGGATCACCACAAGGGGTGCGGCGATGCTGGGCAAGGCCGACCGCATCGGCAGTCTCGCGCCGGGCAAGCAGGCCGATATCGCCGTCATGTCGCTGGGCCCACTCGCCATGTGGCCGGTGCACGACCCCGTCGCCACCCTCGTCATGCAGGGCTCGGGCGCGCGGATGCGCGACGTCCTGGTAGCTGGGCGCTTCGCCAAGCGCGACGGCAAGCTCCTCCGCACGGACATCGCCCACCTTCGTGCGAGACTCGCCGCATCGGGCGAGCGCATGCTCGGCCAACTCGAGGTTCCCAGCGTCAGCCGACAAATCGCGGCTCAATAAGGAAATGGATAAACAGGAGGAAACCATGCTGCGTCGTTCCGTCTTGGCTGCGGTCGCCGTACTGACCGTCACGGCCGCGCAAGCCCAGACCTTTCCCGACAAGCCCATTCATATCATCGTGCCTTTCACGGCAGGCAGCGCCACCGACGTGGTGGCGCGCACCCTTGCACAGGCGATGTCCAAGAACCTCGGTCAGCCGGTCGTGGTCGAGAACAAGACCGGCGCCGGCGGAACCATCGGTGCAGCCCAGGTCGCCAAGTCGGCGCCCGACGGCTACACGCTGCTGGCCAACTCCTCGGCCCATACGGTCAATCCGTCGATCTATCCCAATCTCAGCTACGACACGGCCAAGGATCTCATCGCGGTCAGCCTGCTCGCCCAGCAGCCCAACATCATGGTCGCTTCCCCGTCGAAGGGTTGGAAGACGGCCGTCGACTACGCGAAAGCGGCGAAGGCCAACCCGGGCAAGCTCACCTATGCCTCGGCCGGCGTCGGCAGCGGCACCCACATGAACGCCGAGAAGTTCAAGTTCTCGGCCGGCATCGACATCCTGCATGTCCCCTATCGCGGCACGCCCGAGGCGCTCGCCGACACGATGAACGGCCGCACCGACATCTTCTTCGCGCCCGTGATCGCGGCCCTTCCAATGGTCCGCGACGGCCGGGTCGTGGCGCTCGCCGCCGGCAGTGAGAAACGCTCGTCCGTCCTGCCCGATGTGCCGACCACGGAGGAGCAGGGCTTCAAGAACAGCGCCTACGATTTCTGGAGTGGACTGTTCGCACCTGCCGGCACGCCGCCGGCCGTCATCGCGCGCCTCAATGCCGAAGTCCGGAAGGCGCTCGAATCACCCGAGGTCAAGGAGCGGCTGAGCGCGCTCGGCACCGACATCGCACCGTCGACGCCGGCCGATTTCGACAAGAAGGTCGCGCGCGAACTGGTCGAGAATGCGGAACTGGTCAAGAAGGCCGGTATCAAGATTCAGTAGGAGAAGTGATGTCCGAAGTATTGCTGCAGACCACCGTCGTCGGTTCCTACCCCCAGCCCGACTGGCTGGTGAACCGCGAGATGCTGTCGAAGGTCGTGCCGCGTACGCGCCTGAAGGAGATCTGGCGCGTGCCGGAGGCCTACCTGCAGCAGGCGCAGGACGACGCCACCGTCCTCGCCATCCGCGACATGGAGCGGGCGGGCATCGACATCATCACCGACGGCGAGATGCGCCGCGAAAGCTATTCGAACCATTTCGCCACCGCCCTCGAAGGCGTCGACCAGGAGAATCCCGGCTACGTGACGACGCGCTCGGGCCAACAGACGCCGGTGCCGCGTGTCGTCGGAAAGATCCGTCGCACGCGGCCGGTCGAGGTGCGCGACATGCAGTTCCTGCGCGCCAACACCGACCGTCCGGCCAAGATCACCCTGCCCGGCCCCTTCACCATGGGCCAGCAGGTCAAGGACGAGTTCTACAGGGACGCCGAGGCGATGTGCATGGACTATGCCGCGGCAGTGAACGAGGAGGCGCATGATCTGGTCAAGGCCGGCGCCGACGTGATCCAGCTCGACGAGCCGTGGCTGCGCAACAACCCCGAGGAGGCCAGCCGCTATGCCGTGAAGGTGATCAACCGCGCGCTGAAAGGCATCACCGTCCCCACGGTTGTCCATCTCTGCTTCGGCTACGCCGCTGTCGTGCCTGGCCTCAGCAAGCCCACGGGCTATTCGTTCCTGCCGCAGCTCGCCGACACCATCGCCCAGCAGATATCCATCGAGTCGGCGCAGCCAAAGATCGATCTCGGCGTGCTGAAGGATCTCGCGCCCAAGAAGGTCATGCTGGGCGTTATCGACCTCAACGATCCCGAAATCGAAACGCCGGAGAAGATCGCCGACCGCATCCGCGCCGGCCTGAAATACATGTCGCCCGACAAGCTGCTGCCGGCGCCGGATTGCGGCATGAAGTACCTGCCGCGCGCGACCGCCTTCGGAAAACTGAGGTCCCTGGCGGCGGGCGCCGCGATCGTCCGGAAGGAACTGTCATAAGGGACCGCGGGCCTCCAGGCCCGCCTCATGGCGGTGACCCAACCCAAAGGATAGCACTCCAGAGGATACCTACCCCATTTCGATTCTCCCGAGACCACCCAGTTCGTTACATTTCGACGGGCCGACAGCCTGCCTCGTACCGTGGGTGAAGCCCTCCGGCTTCAAGAGGACGCCGTTCAGCACATCGACCGAGAACTAGATGCGGGTCTAGGTGCATGTTCGCTTCGGAAGGCCGAGATCGCCTCCCTAGTTCTGGATGCACGGCTCCATTTCGACGGTGAGCGGTACCGGTCTCTGACGTGGTGCATCATGCCGAATCACGTGCATGCCGTGATCGACGGACCAGGCGATTATTCCCTGGGTGACATCGTGCGGAGCTGGAAATCCTTCTCGGCAAGACGAGCCAATGCGCAGCTCCGCCGTTCGGGCTCTTTCTGGCGTGCTGCCTATTTCGACCGTTACATGCGGGACGAAGATCATCTGGCTCGCACAATCGAGTACGTCGAAGAAAACCCGGTCAAAGCAGGTTTAGTCGGGCTCGCCACGGATTGGGCATGGAGTTCGGGGCGCGCTCGGAAAGTTCAAGCGACGACATGAGCGAGCCTGGAGGCCCGCGGTCCGTATGAGACCTAGCGCGCGATCACGCTGCCGTTGGGAGAGGCCGTCACCGACTTCTCGACGTTGCCGCGCGTCGCCTTGGCCGTCCACTGGCCGTCGGGACCGCGGCGCAGATCGTGGACGTCCCTGTAACCCAGCGTCTGGAGGCGGACTTTCGTGTCCGCCGCGCCAGGGGCATTTGCCGGGCTGGACTTGGTCTGCGCGGCCGCCGGCCCGGCGAGGGCCATCAGGACGGCGGCGAGGACGAGACGTGTCATGAGGCCAGTTTGCCCTTCAGAACATGGCCGAAGTAAGCCCCAGTCGCCTCGCCGTTCTCGAACGCCACGGCGCCGCTCACGAGCGTCGCCTTGATGCCCTCGGCCTTCTGCACCAGGCGGCGGGCGCCGCCGGGCAGGTCTTTTTCGACCGTCGGCAGGCTGGGCCGGATGCCGTTGTCCTCGAACAGCACGACGTCTGCGCGGTAGCCCTCGCGCACCAGGCCGCGATCGTCGAGTTCCCAGGCCCGGGCGTTGTCGTGGGTGATCTTTCTCACCGCTTCCTCGAGCGTGAAGGCGCCGCGCTTGCGCACCCAGTAGCTGAGCAGATGCGTCTGCAACGACGAGCCCATCTCCTGGCACACATGAGCGCCGGAATCCGAGAAGGTGGCGAGCGTGCGATCGTGCTTCAGGATGCCGAGCACGTCGTCCGGCGACTCGTTGACCAGCGGCTGGACATAGACCTGGTTCTCGTTGGCCAGCGACAGGTCGATCATGACCTCGACCGGATGCTGGCCGCGCGCCGTGGCGAGCTGCTCGACCGTCGGATCGTCCCAGTCGACGCCTTTCATCGCGAACAGGTTGGAATAGTCGGGCTTGCGCGGATCCGTGGTGGCGGCCCCGCCGCCCTGGAAGACATTGTCGCGCAGCTTCATCCGGCCTTCGGCCGCCACCAGCTCGCGCCGCACATCAGGATCGGCCAGCCGCCGCTTCTGCTCCGCCATTGGCAGGTCGCGGACCGTGCGCCACGCCGGCAGCACGTCAAACGGCAGGTAGGACTTCAGCGAAAAGATCGCGTTGATCGAACGCGTCGTGCCCTGGCCGAACATACGGCCGCCGGCGGCCACCGTGTCGTCGATATAGCGCGTCTGGTAAGCCCAGCCTGTCGGATCGTCGCCTTGCTTGGTCGCCAGCACGCCGAACATGATCGGCCGCTTGTAGGCGAGAGCGACTTCGCGCAGGCGTGCAAGGAAGGTGCGGTGCGCAGCACCACTGGCGATGTCGGGCCCGATCTGGAAGATGCCGGAGTCGAGCTCGGCCATGGCCGCCACGATGCGGTCGATCTCCTCCCACTCCGCGATGCGGCTCGCGACGGGCGTGTCGTCGGGCGTCACATGCGTGGAAGCGCGCGAGCTGGAGAAGCCCATAGCGCCGGCGCGCAACGCTTCCTTCACCGCCGCGGCCATGCGCGTCATGTCGTCCTCGGTAGCTTTCTCCGAGAGCGCGCGCCGGCCCATGACATACATGCGCAGCGCCGAATGGCCGATGTACATGCCGTAGTTGATCGCCTTGGGCAGACGCTCGACGGTGGCCATGTATTCCGGGAAGGTCTCCCAGCTCCAGTCGATGCCGGCGGCCATCGCCTCGGTCGGGATGTCCTCGACCGCCGACAGGCAGCGCGCATACCAGTCGCGATCCTCCGGCTTGCAGGGCGCCAGCGCGAAGCCGCAATTGCTCATGATCACCGACGTGACGCCGTGCCAGCACGAGCAGGTGCCCAGCGGATCCCAGGCGACCTGCGCATCCATGTGAGTGTGGCCGTCGATGAAACCCGGCGAGACGATCAAGCCGTCGGCATCGATGGTCCGCGCGGCGACCGAGGTGACGCGGCCGACCTCGACGATCTTACCGTCGGCGATGCCGACATCGCCAGTGAAGCGGGCCTTGCCCGAGCCGTCGACGACCGTGCCGCCGCGGATCACCAGATCGAGGGCCATCAGAGGCGATCCTTCTGTTCGACGATTTTCCAGTAGGTGTCCTTGGCCGAGATCTTGCCACCGCGGAACGTGTAGATGTCGCAGCCCTGGTAGTTGAGATCCTCGCCGTCGGCGCCCTTGCCTTTCACGGTCCAGACCGAGATCGCCCGGTTGCCGGCGTAGATGTACTCCTTGTGGTCCCAGCGCATGTCGGGGATCACCTTGAAGCGGGCGGCGAGCGTCTTGCGGATTTCCGCCTTGCCGCGGAGCGTCCGGCCGACCGGCTCCGGGCCGCGCGCCAGCCAGAAGGTGGCGTCGTCGGTGAAGCAGGCTGCGATGCGGTCGACGTCGCGGCTGTTGAAGGCCGCCGAGATCGACTTCATGAGTTCCGGCGTGGCGATGTCGGCGTTTGCGGCTGTGATGTCCGGCATACGAAACCTCCGTCGCGGTGTTTCTAAACGATTGCAGGCTTCCGGGCCCTCGGCAAGGTCATCGCCACTTCGGACCGTCGCGTGCTAGCGTGGGTTCAACAAAAAGGGGAAACGCGCGGTGTACGACTATATCATCGTGGGCGGCGGCTCGGCCGGCTCGGTCATGGCCCATCGGCTCTCGGCCCGGAGCAGCAACAAGGTCCTGCTGTGCGAGGCGGGCCAGGACACGCCGCCGGGCAAGGAGCCGCCCGAGATCGCCGACAGCTATTCCGGCACGGCCTATTTCGATCCGCGCTTCCACTGGACCGAACTCAAGGTCCATACCCAGGTGGTCAGCCACAACAACCCGCAGGAGAACCGGCCGCCACTGCGCAAGTACGAGCAGGCCCGCGTGCTGGGCGGCGGCTCGTCGATCAACGGCCAGATGGCCAACCGCGGCGCGCCCACCGACTACGAGGAATGGCAGGCGCGCGGCGCCACCGGTTGGGGCTGGAACGACGTACTGCCCTACTTCAAGAAGGTCGAGCGCGATCTCGATTTCGACGGGCCGTGGCACGGCAAGGAGGGGCGCATTCCCGTGCGCCGCATTCCGCGCGAGCACTGGAGCGGCCACGCCCAGGCCGTCGGCAAGGCGTTCGAGGAGAAGGGCTTCAAGTTCCTGCCCGACCAGAACGGCGAATTCGTCGAAGGCTACTTCCCGGTCACCCACTCCAACGCCGAGGAGCGGCGGGTGTCGGCGGCGATGGGCTATCTCGATTTGGAGACGCGCAAGCGGTCCAACCTCACGATCTCGACCGACACCCAGGTCAAGGCCCTGCTGTTCGAGGGCACGCGCTGCGTCGGCGTGACGGCGATAATCAGCGGCAAGGAGCAGGAGTTCCGCGGCCGCGAAATCATCCTGTCGAGCGGCGCCATCCACTCGCCGGCCCACCTGATGCGGGCCGGCATCGGGCCGGTGGGCCAGCTCGCCGAGCTGGGCATTCCCGTGGTCTCCGCCCTGCCCGGCGTCGGCCAGCGGCTGATGGATCACCCCTCGATCGCGCTCTCGTCCTTCATCAAGCGCGGCGCACGCCTGCGGGAACACACGCGGCGCCACATCCATGTCGGCCTGCGCTATTCGTCGAACCTGCCCGGCATTCCCAAGGGCGACATGTTCGTGGCCGTGGTCAGCAAGTCGGCTTGGCACGCGGTGGGCGAGCAGATTGCCTCGCTGCTCACCTTCATCAACAAGACCTATTCCGAGACGGGGCAGGTGAAGCTCGCCTCGCGCGAATGGCAGCGCGAGCCGATCGTCGAATTCAACCTGCTCTCCGACAAGCGCGACCTCGACCGGCTGATGAGCGGCTTCAAGCTGATGGCCGCGGTCCAGATGACCGATGCGCTCAGGAAGGTGACGGATGTTCCCTTCCCCGCCTCCTACAGCGACAAGGTACGCGAGATCGGCGTGGTCAACACCAAGAACAAGTGGCTGACCCGGGCGGTGGCCGCCCTGCTCGACGGCCCGGCGGCGCTGCGACGCTACATGATCGACAACTTCGTGGTCGAGGGTTTTACCTTCGACCAGGTGATGAATGACGACGAGGCGCTCGAAGCGTTCGTACGCAAGGCCGCGATCGGCGTCTGGCATGCCTCCTGTACCTGCCGCATGGGCCGCGACGACGATCCGATGGCCGTGGTCGACACGCAGGGCCGCGTGCGCGGTGTCCAGGGCCTGCGCGTCGTCGATGCGTCCGTGTTCCCCGTGGTGCCCTGCGCCAACACCAATTTTCCCACGCTGATGACGGCCGAGAAGATTTCCGAAGCTGTGTTGGCTGGGCAATGAAGTTCAAACTGGACCGCGGGCCTCCAGGCCCGCCTCATGAGCGGGTCTGGAGACCCGCGGTCCGCTCGAGGAGCAAACCATGTCTGTAGTCCTGGGCAGCGGCGAGCATCGCTATCGCGTGGTCGAGAACTGGGCGAAGTTGCCCGACGGCTGGGAGTTCCGCGATGTCGCGGCCGTGGCCGTCGACAGCAAGGACCGCGTCTATGTCTTCAATCGCGGTCAGCACCCGATGATGGTGTTCGATCGCGACGGCAACTTCCTGCGGTCCTGGGGCGAAGACCTGTTCAGCCGCGCCCACGGCATCGACATCGACAGCGACGACACGCTTTACTGCACCGACGACGGCGACCACACCGTCAGAAAGATCACCACCGACGGCAAGGTCCTGCTGACCATCGGCGTGCCCAACCAGCCGGCGCCCTTCCTGAGCGGCAAGCCGTTCAACCGCTGTACCCACACCGCGCTTTCGCCGAAAGGCGAGATCTACGTCTCGGACGGCTACGGCAATTCCTGCGTCCACAAATACGCGCCCGACGGCCGCCATTTGATGTGCTGGGGCACGACCGGCACCGATCCGGGCGAATTCAACATCGTGCACAACATCGTCACCGATGCCGACGGCTGGGTCTACGTCGCCGACCGCGAGAACCATCGCGTGCAGGTGTTCGACGGCAACGGCAAGTACGAGGCGCAGTGGAACAACATGCACCGGCCTTGCGCGCTCTATTGCTGCGGCGATCCGGGACAGAAAGGCAATCCACAGTTCATCATCGGCGAGCTGGGACCGGGGATGCCGGTCAATACCAAGCATACAAACCTTGGTCCACGCCTCGCCATCGTCGACAAGAAAGGCAAGACGCTCGCCCGGCTGGGCGGCGAGCACGGCCCGGGCCAAGAGCCCGGCCGCTTCCTGTCGCCGCACGGTCTCGCCGTCGATTCGAAGGGTGACATCTACGTCGGCGAGGTGAGCTACACCAACTGGCCGAGCACCCATCCCGGTGTGCCGGTGCCGAAGTATCTGCGCTCGCTGCAGAAGCTGGAAAAGGTCGCGTGATGGACCCTGCCGGCCGCCTGCATCTGATCGGCAGCATCCCGCTCGACAACAGCGAGCAGGTGTTCCGCGCGCTGACGACGGAACTCGGCCCGTTCCTCAGCAGCATGCCCGACGGCGAGACCGGCGAACGCTCGCGCTGGGTCTACTTCCAGCGTCAGATGCTGCTCGATCATCCGGCCATGGAGATCGACCCCACCGTGCCGCCTTACAAGTTCATCCAATGGGACGGCAAGCTCGTGCGGGAGGTCGAGCAGGTGCGCTTCAAGCCGGGCGCGGACCCTGCCACCGTGGTGTTCGAGACCGGATACGACAAGGCGGCGCTTGCCTCCTACGACGTCTTCAAGCGGCTGCGCGGCGCCGGTGCCATTCCCAAACATATGCGCTTTCAGGTCTGCCTGCCGACACCCCAGTCCAGCGGCTACATGTATGTTAGCGGTCCGGCGCGCGAGACCTACTTCGGCGTCTACGAGCGCGCCCTGAAGACGGCACTGGCCAACATCGTGAAAGCGATTCCCGCCGGCGATCTTTCGATCCAGTGGGACGTCTGCCAGGAAGTCCTGGCGTTCGAGAATTATTTCAAGGACCGGCCGGCCCACTACAAGACGCAGATCTTCGAGATGCTCGGCCGGCTGGGCGATGCCGTGCCCGAAGGCGTCGAGGTGGGTTACCACCTCTGCTACGGCTCGCCGCGCGACGAACACCTGGTCCAGCCCAAGGATGCCGCCATCCTGGTCGAGATGATGAATGGCATCGCGGCTGCCACGAAGCGGCACATCGACTTCCTGCACATTCCTGTTCCCAAGGGTCGCACGGATGAGGCCTACTACGCCCCGCTCAAAGGCTGGAAACGGCCGCCAGATCCCAAGGGGGGAACCAGGCTCTATCTCGGGCTGCTGCACTACGACGACGAGGCCGGCGACAAAGCCCGGATCGCCGTTGCGCGGCGGTTCGCGGACGATTTCGGCCTGTCGGCCGAATGCGGCTGGGGCCGCACCGAGCCCGGGCGCCTGCCCGGACTGCTGAAAGCTCATCGTATTGCTGCGGAGGCACTCTAATGGTTGAACGCGTACTCGTGGTCGGGCCCAAGGACACCATCTCCATGGTCGACGACCTCGCGCCCAAGGGCTTCGAGGTCGTGAAGGCACTGCACAACTCGCCAGAGATGAAGGCCGCCCTGCCGGGCACCGACTACTTCGTAGGCTTCATCCAGCAGTACGTCACGCCGCAGCTCTTCAAGGACGCGCCCAAGCTGAAGCTGATCCAGATGCTGAGCGCGGGCTACGACCGCGCTGATCTCGATGCCGCCCGCAAGAGCAAGATCCCGCTCTGCAACAATGGCGGCGCCAACTCCGTCGCCGTCTCCGAGCACGCCCTGTTGCTGATGCTGGCGGTGTCGCGGCGGCTGATCACCCAGCACGCCAACGTCACGGCCGGCCGTTGGCACGGCAACGCGCCGCCGACCGTCCACGAGGTCCGGATCAAGGTTCTGGGCATCATCGGCCTCGGCACGATCGGCAAGAAGGTGGCGCGCCTGGCCCAGGCGTTCGGCATGGTCGTGCACTACTACGACATCAAGCGCCTGTCCGAGGCCGAGGAAGACTCGCTCGGCGTGCGCTTCCGCCTGCTGCCCGAGATCCTGCGCCATTCCGACATCCTGTCGCTCCACGTGCCACTGAACGATTCGACGCATCATCTGATCGGCGCGCAGGAGCTCGCCGTGATGAAGCCGTCGTCGATCATCGTGAACACGTCGCGCGGCCCGGTGATCGACGAGAAGGCGATGACCGCGGCGCTAAGTGCCGGCAAGCTGTTCGGCGCCGGCCTCGACGTGTTCGACGAGGAGCCGACGCCGCCCGACAATCCCCTGCTCAAGCTCGACAATGTCGTGCTGACGGCGCATCTCGCCGGGCCGACCTGGGAGAGCAACATCACGCGCCTGCGCAACGGCTTCGACAACGTCCAGAGAGTTGCCCGCGGCGAACCCGCACTCTGGGTAGTTCCGGAACTGCTGTAGCAGACGCAAGCGCATCGTCGAGGGCGGATTCGCTGCCTCAATTTGTGCATCGCAGCATTCTCCCTTGTATCGCCACATTTGACGCAGAATTATCGCGTGTGCGTTGCAGCATAGCAACGCTCAGGGAGGAAGCCCGCTTATCCGCGTCTTGCGCAGAGGGACCCATGCCCGACTCCGGCTACGTGATGGAACACTTGCAGGAACCGCGCGGCGATCTCGCCTCGCGCGTACTCGCCATGCCGACCGACACCAACCCGAAGGGCGACATCTTCGGCGGCTGGATCATGTCCCTGATGGACATGGCCGGCAAAATGTCCGCCACGACCGTCGCCAACGGCCGCGTCGTCACCGTGGCGGTGGATCGGATCGTGTTCCGTGAGCCCGTGAAGGTGGGCGACGTCGTGTGCTGTTACACAGAAGTGCTGCGCACCGGCCGGTCGTCGGTGACGCTGTCGATCGAGGTCTGGGCGATGCGCCAGGGCCAGGGTGTCCGGGTCAAGGTGACCGACGCCGTCTTCACCTTCGTCGCGGTCGACGACGACGGCCGTCCTCGCCCTATCATCCCGACTGCCTAGGCAACTTCTAGAGGTTGCCTGTAGGTCTCCTTGAAGCGAAGCAAAGCAAGGAACGAGATAGCCGCGGCGACCATGATCATGAACGCCGGGCTGTAGTCGTTGCCGGTGCGGCTGACCAGCCACGTCGCGACCAGGGGACTGAGGCCGCCCACCACGCCCAGCGTGACGTTGTAGCCCAGCGCGATGGCCGTGCAGCGGACCGCCAGTGGTGCCGCCTCGACCATGATGGCCGGTTGCGTCCCGACGAAGGTGCCGACGGCCAGGACGAAGCCCAGCTGTCCGAGGAGCGCGACCACAGGATCGACGTGGTGCATCAGCCAGAAGAACGGCAGGGCGCCCACGAACCCGAGCGCAGTCGCGGCCAGCATCACGGGCCTACGACCGAACCGGTCCGTCGCCCAGCCCATCGCGATCATGAGCGGCAGCAGCAGGGTCATGCTGATGGTGTTGATGCCGAGGGCGCGGGCCGGCGCTATGCCGTCGACGAGCTCCAGCCAGCTCACGATATAGACGAACATCAGATAGAAGCCGACGGAGTTGAAGACCGAGAGTGCGGCCAGTCGCGCCAGCAGAGGGCCATGGCCACGCAGCGTCTCGACCAGCGGCGAGCGCGCAGCGGCGCGTGGCTTTACTGTTTCCTGAACATGGCGCCGCAGCAGAAAGCCCGCGAGGCCGACGAGAAGGCCGACCAGGAACGGAATGCGCCAGCCCCAGGCTTCCAGTGCCTCCGGCGACATCGTCGAGGCCAGCAGCGTGCCGGTCGCCGAGCCGAGCAGGATTCCGCCGACCGCGCCGCAGCCGGCCATGGCGCCGATGAGGCCGCGCCGTCCCGGCGGCGCGCGCTCGACCATGAACACGATCGAGGTCGTGTATTCGCCGCCCACCGACAGGCCCTGGATCATGCGCAGGAAGGTGAGCACGATCGGCGCCGCCACGCCCAGCACCTGATATCCCGGCAGGGCGCCGACCAGGAACGTGGGGATCGCCATCGCCGCCACCGAGAAGGTGAGAGCGGCACGACGGCCGAACCTGTCGCCGATATAGCCGATCAGCGCGCCACCGACCGGACGCATGAGGAAGCCGACGGCAAAGATGCCGAACGCCGCCAGCACCTGCGCCACCGGATCCTCGCTGGGGAAGAACGCGCGGCCGATGGCGGCTGCGAAGTAGCCGTAGATGGCGAAATCATACCATTCGAGCACATTGCCGATGGCGCCAACGGCGATGGTCCGTCCAGTGCTGGATGCCATATCCGACGCTCTCACCTGATCCTGTTGGCGCGTCTGCCGCCGAACAGCCACCGCCAGACGGTGAGGCCGAGCCAAACGACAACCACCGGCCCCAGCATGACGATGAAGAGCCGTACCGGGTCGACGAGCTGGAAGACCAGCCCGAAGCCGTCCAGCCCCACGACATTGGGATCCTGCTGGGGCCGTATGACGACGAACCGCACCAGCCAGGATGGGCTCGTCGGGTCCTCGGTCACCAGAAGCCAGGTGGCCACCCCGATGCCGACGATCCACAGAATAGACAGAACTGCCCCGACAGACCTCATCGCCCCCGCATCCCCCTGCTCGCGTCGGAGCAGGCTATCACATCACCAGTGCGCGCCGAGGAACTCGTTCACGCAGTCAGGCGAGGCCTTGGCATAGGTGCCGCGACGACTGACGGTCGCGCCGGTCAGGCGGCGAAGCGCCAGCGCCATCTCGGCTGCCTTGGCGGCCACAGCGATGCCGTTCAGCACGACCGCGCCATCGACAACGAACGGGCATTCGCGGGCGAACAGCAGCATCGGCAGACCGCCGGCCGGGATGATGACCTCCGCGCCCCCCGCGACCAGCGGCCGGACCTGCTCGACGAACTCGGCGCGAACCTGGGCGTAGGTGGCCTCGTCCGTGAAGGCGCGCATGAATCCGGGCAGATCGGCGTGGATCGCCCGCACGCCGGCCACGCGTGCTTCCAGGCCATGCGCCCTCACCTGCCGCTCGTGCCAGTCGATGAAGACCGGATCGATGGTGACCAGCCCGAACCGGCGGCCCATCGTCAACGCGGCCAGCATGCCGGCCTCGCCGAGCCCGATGACGGGAATGTCGACCGCGCCGCGGATCTCGAGCAGGCCGGGCTCCTGAAAATGACCGATGACGAACGCGTCATAGCCGGCACGTTCGGCTTCCAGCGCCAGGCGGATCGTCTGCGCGGCGCAGCGGAACTCCGTCAGCGGATGGAAGTAGCGGTCGGGCGGGTCGAGGCCATGGACTTCGAAGCGAACGTCCGGCCCCGCCACGTTGTCGAGCTCGGCCTGCAGGCGCTCAATGTAGGGCGCCTGCTCGATCGGGTGAACGAAGCTCTGATACCAGATCCGGGCGGGATGAACCGATACCACCATATGTTGCCCCATGGTCGTCGACATTTATAGCTGCTATCGAATTGTGACAGGGATCGACCGACCGATCGACAGCAAGAGGGCCTTCCTTTGAACGCGCTTTTTCCGAACCATATCACCTATGAGTTCGTCACCTTGTTCGTCGTCCTCGACCCGATTGCGAGCCTGCCCGTCTTCGTCAACGTTACCGCCGGACTTACCCGACGCCAATCTCTTCTGGTCGGTTTCTACGCCCTCGGCATCTCGTTCCTGATCTTGCTGTTCTTCATCGTCGCCGGACAGCACCTGCTCAACGCGCTGAAGATCCCCATGGCCTCTTTCCAGCTCGCCGGATCTCTCGTCCTCCTGTTGTTCGGCCTAAAGATGGTGCTGGGCAAGATATCGGAGGAAGCAAATGCCGCAGCGGCATCCGGCAGCTTGTTCGAGCGTGCGGTCTATCCCCTGGCGGTGCCCGGTATCGCCGGCGCCGGTGCGATGCTGACGGTGGTCCTGCTCACCGACAACAACACCCGCTCGATCGCCGAACAGGCCACCACCACCGGTATCCTGGTGATCTGCCTTGCCATCTTCTTCGTTCTGTTCTCTCTGGCGGCGGCGATCTTTCGCGTGCTCGGCCGGCCCGGCGTCGAAATCGTGAGTCGCGTCTTCGGGCTGATCCTGGCCAGCATCGCCGTCACCAGCCTCGTCATCGCGATCAAGATGAGCTTCGGATTGGCGGTGGGCTAGCCGAGGCCGGGGCCCGTTCGCCTCACCCGACCAACCGCCAGACACGCCCCGCCATGGAAATTGCGCGTCCGGACAGCAATCCCGAACAGGCCGTTGCAACCAAAGCTGCATAGTAGCGCCAAGCCTTGCTATCCGGCCCGACCACGGCACCTGCAATATCGACAAGTGCTGCCACCAACACCAGGGCCGCTATCCAAATGACGGTGCGCCTGCCGGCCGGCCGCACCACCAGCCAGAACTCGTCGACTTCCAACTTCATGGTGAGCCCGCGCGCGCCGCCAACGACCAGGCCGAGCCCCAGAGCGGCCAGGAATGGCCACGCTGGTTGCTTCGTCCCCACCTGGAAGAACACCAGCAAGAGTGCCACGACAATAGCGAACCACGGGGACCAGAACAGTCTCCTGAGCCTGATCGTCCGGCGCCGGCTCTCCCACAAGGCAAGGTAGAGGCAGGCGCCGGCGCTCGGCAGCAGCAATGCGTGCAGGAGGTTGAGCTTGTGAGCGAACATTCAATCCCGAACTCGAGCCCGGCCTGGAAGTCCACTCGTTCCACCGAAGCTGCGCCGCCGTCAACTCCTGAATGCGCGAGCCGGTTGAGGCACCTCCGGCAGCGTGGCACCATGCGGCGCAAGGAGAATCCATCATGCCGTTCTACGAAAAGGGGCCCGTCCGCATTTACTACGAAGAGGCCGGATCCGGCTTTCCTCTGTTGATCATTCCCGGCGGCGGATTGAACTCCACGATCGCGGGTCTCGCCACCACCCATCCGTTCAACGCGATGGCGGAGTTCAAGGACCGCTACCGCTGCATCAGTATGGACCTGCGCAACGCCAATGCCGGCCAGTCGTCCGGCCCGCTCGAGGTCGACAGGCCGTGGGACGCGCACACGGATGATCAGCTCGGCCTGATGGATCATCTGGGCATCGAGAGATTCATGGTGCTGGGCTACTGCATCGGCGGCCCCTTCATCTGGAATCTCCTGAGGCGGGCGCCCGGGCGCATCGTCGCCGCCGTGCTCGCGCAGCCTTCCGGCCATCGGCCGGAGATGCCCGACCAGTTCTACAACAACAACATGAAGGGTTGGGGACCGGCACTGATCGCCCGCCGGCCCGAGATCACGATGGCGACGGTCGATGCTTTCCTGAGGGAGATGTACCTCGCCAACGCCGACTTCGTGTTCACCGTGACGCGCGATTTCGTACGCGCCTGCCAGACGCCGGTCCTCGTGCTGCCGGACGACATCCCGCCGCATCCCTACGCAGTGGCCATGGAGTCGGTGATGCTGGCGCCCAAGTCGGAGGTGAGCCTCTTCCCCTGGAAGGAGCCCAAGGAGCGGATTCCCCTGGCGGTGCGCCAGATCCGCAGTTTCCTTCGGGCGCATCAACCTGCTTAGGGCATTGTCTCTCCTGGGTCTTCTTCTGGCGTCGTCGGCATTCGCGCAGGCGCCTCCAGGTTCAGGACGCGCGCCGGTGCCCAACGTGCGCGCGCCGCTGCCGCAGGCGGAGCCGACGCCGGCGGCGCCGGCACACGCCGCTACTTCGATGCCGCCCCGCTCCCCCGCACCTTCGGAAACCGAACGACAACTACAGGGCGCCGCGGGCGTGGGACGTGTCGTCGACGGCGATACCCTCCGGCTCGAAGGCCGGACCTATCGCCTGTGGGGCATCGACGCGCCCGAACTCATCCAGGTGTGCCAGCGCGACGGCCAGGGATATGCCTGCGGCCGCGAGGCGGCGGCCTACCTCCGCGCGCTTCTCGTTCCCGACCCCGGGCTCGGCGAAGGTACGGCTGCGGGAACCACACCCCAGCTTGTCTGCGTGCCGCGAGCGAGCGATCAATACGGCCGGACCGCAGCACTCTGCAGTCTGGGCGACAAGGATCTCGGCGCCGAGATGGTCCGCGCCGGCTGGGCGCTGGTGTTCACGCGACACAGCAGCGACTACGCGCCGGAAGAGGACGAGGCGCGCGAGCTGCGGCGTGGATTGTGGGCGGGCACCTTCGACACGCCGTGGGATTGGCGGGCGAAGCGGCTGGGCGAATGACGGTGTACCAAGTTGAACGGAGATCTGCCGATGTCAGCCAATCTTTCCCTCCTGGACGAAGTCAAGCTGCAGGCCGAAGTGATCGTACCGGTGCTGCGATCGCTGCGCTCGGAAATCGGCCAAGCGAGGGCCGACAAGATCGTTGGCGATGCGTTGCGCCGGTGGGCACGAGATCTCTATCACCGCATCGGCGAGGCCAAGCAGGGCACACCGCGTGAGAAATGGGATGCGGTCTGGGCCGAAGATATGCGCCCGCGCATCGGCGATGCAGTCGAACGCGACATGCTCAAGGACGATGGAACGGTGCGCGAATACAATATCACGCACTGCAAGTACGCCGAATTCTTCAAGGCGCTTGGCGAGCCCGAGCTGGGCGGCATCCTGCTGTGCGATTCCGATTTCCATATCGCCGATGTCGGCGGCCCTGACGTCGAGTTCAGGCGCACCCAGACCATCATGCAGGGCGCGCCTTATTGCGATTTTCGTTATCGCTTCAAGTAAGGCACCCGCATCGAGAGGCTTGGTCACTCCCGTCGCGTCGGCTAGGATAGCCGTCTCATTTTTAGGGGAGCCCGATGCCCATGGCCGACCACGATCACGACCCCCACCACGAGCACGGCTCGGAGCTGTCGGAGACACAGCTGCGCGTACGCGCCCTGGAAACGATCCTGACCGAGAAGGGCTACGTCGACCCCGCGGCCCTCGATGCCATCGTTGAGGCCTATGAGACCAAGGTCGGCCCGCGCAATGGCGCCGCCGTCGTCGCCAGGGCGTGGACCGATTCGGCCTTCAAGCAGGCCTTGTTGAAGGACGCCACCGCCGCGGTTGCCACGCTCGGCCATGTGAGCCCCGTCGGTGACCATCTGGTTGCGGTCGAGAACACGTCCGGACGCCACAACATGATCGTTTGTACGCTGTGCTCCTGCTACCCATGGGAGGTGCTCGGGCTTCCGCCGGTCTGGTATAAGTCGGCGCCCTATCGTTCGCGGGCGGTCAAGGATCCGCGCGGCGTCCTGGCCGACTTCGGCGTAAGCCTGCCGAAGGAAACCGAAATACGCGTCTGGGACTCGACCGCCGAGACGCGCTTCCTCGTCCTGCCGATGCGCCCCGCGGGCACCGAAGGCTGGAGCGAGGAACGTCTCGCCGATCTCGTCACCCGCGATTCGATGATCGGCACCGGCCTTGCCCGGACGCCGGCGGAGCTCGCGCGATGAACGGCGTTCACGACATGGGCGGCATGGACGGCTTCGGCAAGGTCGAAGTCGAAGCGAACGAACCGCCGTTCCACGAGCGATGGGAAGGCCGCGTGCTCGCCATGCAACGGGCCCTCGGATATGCCGGCGCGTGGCACATCGACGATTCCCGTTTCGCCCAGGAGGCGCTGCCGCCGCAGGTCTATCTCGCCGCCTCCTACTATTGGCGCTGGGCGCTGGGCATGCAGAAGAACCTGATCGAGCGCGGCTTCGTCACCGCCGACGAGATCGCCGCCGGCCATGCGCTTCGGCCGGCCAAGCCGCTGCCGCGCAAACTCACGGCCGATGTGGTTCCGGCCAGCATGACGCGCAGCTCCTTCTTCCGCCAGCAGCAGGGCCCTGCCCGCTTCAAGCCGGGCGATCGCGTGCGCACCGCAAACATCCATCCGCAGACCCACACCCGCCTGCCGCGCTACGCGCGCGACAAGCTCGGCACGGTCGAACGGATCCATGGTTGCCACGCCTACCCCGATTCAGTGGCGACCGATCGCGGCGACGATCCGCAGTGGCTCTACACCGTCGTGTTCGATGGTCGCGAGATCTGGGGAGCCGATGCCGATCCGACCCTGAAGATCTCGATCGACGCGTTCGAACCCTATCTCGAGCCGGCGTGATGGCCGGCGTGATGGATCGGCAGACCATCCCCGTTCCGGGCATTCCGTGCGACGCCGAGGGTCCGGTGTTTCGCGAACCTTGGGAGGCGCAGGCCTTCGCCATGGCGCTCGCGCTCCATGCCCGCGGCCTCTTCACCTGGCCGGAATGGGCGGCGACGCTCGGCGCCGAGATCAAGCGGGCGCAGGCAGCCGGCGATCCCGACACCGGCGAGACCTACTACCGGCACTGGTTGAACGCCCTCGAACGCCTGGTTGCGGAAAAGGGTGTTACCGACGCCGCGACCCTGGCGCGCTACCACGACGCCTGGGACCGCGCCGCCGACCGCACGCCGCACGGCACCGCAATCGAGCTGCGACCGGAATATTTCAGATAGCGGCTGCCAGGCCGCTAAGGACGGTCGAGCGGCGACGCCGCGGTGGCGAACGTCGTGTTTCCGACACGGTGGACGTTCTCGAAATGGGGCGGCTTGAGGCGCTCCCTGGCGATCCGGTAATTGCCATCGTGCAACGGCTCGTAGACGCGTTCGTCGGTATTATCGAGAACGACGATCCCGCCCTGCTTGACGAAGGGCATCCAGTTTTCAAAGGCTTCCCGCGCGCCGTCGGGTGAATGATCCGCATCGAGCAGCAGGAGATCGATCGGCTTCCGCCATCCCGCCGCGATCTGGCGCGAGGTCCCCTTGCAGACGGTGACGGTGCCTTCGAGCTTGAAGTGCTTGATCTGCGATCGAAAGACCTGCTCGAGCGTCTGACCGCGAAACTTCCGGAGGACGCCCACGTAATGCGGCACCGAGGCCGGATCGCCGGAACAGTCGAACGGATCGACGCAATGGACCTGCCCGCTGCCCTGCAGACGACGCGCGCCTGCCATCAGGAACGTGCTGCGCCCCATGAAGACACCGACTTCGACGATGGTCGGATCCGGCGCCAGATTGTAGGCGGCGGCAGTCATGGTGAAGTACCAGGAGACTTTCTCCTCTCCTCGGTACCGGGTCTTTCGGAGAGTACCAATGGTCTTTATCCATCCGAAAGTTTCCTCGATGCGTTTTCTGACCCGTTGGCTGACCTCATATCCGCGATGCCGCGTGGTGCGACTGTCAATGGCTGATCGCCGATTGGTATCATTCTGGGCGACATGGGGCGTCGCGTTAAGGCTACGCAAGGTGGCAACGAAACCTTCCGTATCGTAACCCTTGTCGGCACCAATAGTCACTCGTTTGAGGCCTGGAATGTTTTGGATCATATCCGCAGCGGCTTTCCGTTCTGACGTTCCCGTGGCTTTCGTTACGCGGGTATCCACTACCAAGCCGTGGCGGTTTTCCATGAGGACATGACCCATATAGTAGAGCTTTGATTCCTTGCCTTTCCCTTTCCGATACAAGCGGGCATCTGGATCAGTCACGGAGACATGGGTATCGTTCTTCAGAGTCTTGCCATGAAAGTCCACGCTGTCGTTCCGTCCCACACTGTTTTGCGGTCCACCATCGCGGGGACGGAAACTCTTTGTCGATGCCCAGGCTTCGATAAGCGTACCATCAATGCTGAAATGCTCTTTCGATAACAAATGTGCATCCTTTGCTTGTTCGATGACCCGCTGGAGAAACAGCACGGCAATGTCGGTACCGATCAGTCGTTCCTGGTTCTGAGAAAATGTAGAGTGATCCCAGACTTTGTCCTCCAAGGATAAGCCCAGAAACCAACGGTAGAGGATGTTGTAACCGAGCTGCTCTACCAAGAGCCGGTTGCTCCGAATGGAATACAGAATCTGCAACAGCAATGACTTCAGCAGCATCTCCGGAGGCACCGACGGCCGGCCGGTATGGGAATACATCTGGTCAAATTCCTTGGAGAGAGAGGTTAATGCTTTATCCGCCATCAATCGTATCGGCCGGAGAGGATGATCCCCAGGCACAAAAGATTCCGGTGAGACATAAATGAAAAGAGCATCGCTTCTATCTTCCAACCCGCGCATAATGTTCTCCTGTGATATCGAAATGTTATGCGCATTTTTCTATCATAAAAAGAACTTTTTTACCACTATTTATGAAGAGAGTTTTTCAACAACCTGTTAGAGTTTGTGAGGAATCTTATGCGTGACGTGGAAAGCGGGTTTTTCTTTCTTTGTTTCTCCTTATTTGTCCTCTGGGAGTCGCTACAGTTGGG
>Ga0082335_1004382_pt1 | contig 21338 bp, 23 predicted proteins | sample Subgrocontami58m_FD_72375 | JGI IMG/M metagenome (GOLD analysis project Ga0082335, IMG submission 72375) | Subsurface groundwater microbial communities from S. Glens Falls, New York, USA - GMW37 contaminated, 5.8 m (SPADES assembly) (version 2) ...
CGTTGAACGAGCCCGCCGGCCAGCGCGAAGCGCGCGCGATCGAGTTCTACAACGTGCTGTCGTCGTTCGATTTCATGAGCTCGACGCCGACGCTGTTCAACTCGGCGACCCGCCGCTCGCAGCTCGCCAGCTGCTATCTGACCACCGTCGCGGACGATCTCGACGGCATTTACGAGGCGATCAAGGAAAACGCGATGCTGCAGAAGTACGCGGGCGGCATCGGCAACGACTGGACGCCGGTGCGCGCGCTGGGCGCCCACATCAAGGGCACCAACGGCAAGTCGCAGGGCGTGGTGCCATTCCTCAAAGTGGTGAACGACACCGCGGTCGCAGTGAACCAGGGCGGCAAGAGGAAGGGCGCAGTGTGCTCGTATCTCGAAACCTGGCACCTCGACATCGAGGAATTTCTCGAACTCAGGAAGAATACGGGCGACGACCGCCGCCGCACCCATGACATGAACACCGCGAACTGGGTTCCCGATCTGTTCATGAAGCGCGTGATGGAAAACGGCGAATGGACGCTGTTTTCACCGTCCGATACGCCCGACCTGCACGACAAGTTTGGCCGGGCGTTCGAGCAGGCCTACCTTGGCTACGAACAGAAGGCCGCCCGCGGCGAGCTGAAGCTGTTCAAGAAGATCCCGGCGGCGCAGTTGTGGCGCAAGATGCTGACCATGCTGTTCGAGACCGGGCATCCCTGGATCACCTTCAAGGACCCGTGCAACATCCGCTCGCCGCAAAGCCACGTCGGCGTGGTGCACAGCTCCAACCTGTGCACCGAGATCACGCTGAACACCAACGAGGACGAGATCGCCGTATGCAATCTGGGTTCGGTCAACATGCCTGCTCACCTCGATGTCGCGACCGGCAAACTCGACTTCGAGAAACTGAAACGCACCGTCGGCACCGCGATGCGCATGCTCGACAACGTGATCGACCTCAACTACTACTCCGTCAACAAAGCGCGCAACTCGAACTTCAAGCACCGCCCGGTCGGCATCGGCATCATGGGCTTCCAGGATTGCCTGCATATGCTGCGCATCCCCTACGCTTCGCAGGCGGCGGTGGAATTCTCCGACCGCTCGATGGAGGCGATCGCCTACACCGCGTACTCGGCCTCCGCCGAGCTCGCTGAAGAGCGCGGGCCGTACTCGACATTCAAGGGCTCGCTGTGGGATCAGGGCGTCTTCCCGCACGAATCGTTGCAGCTCCTGGCGGCGGAGCGCGGCGGCTACGTCGAAGTCGACCTGTCGACGACGCTCGACTGGGATCGGCTGCGCACTCGCATCAAGCAGGTCGGCATGCGGAACTCGAATTGCATCGCCATCGCGCCGACCGCGACCATCGCCAATATCACCGGGCTGTCGCAGTGCATCGAGCCGACCTATCAGAACCTCTACGTGAAGTCGAACCTGTCAGGCGAATTCACCGTCACCAACGAGTATCTGGTCGAGGACCTGAAGCGGCTCAACCTGTGGGACGAGGTGATGATTGCGGACCTCAAGTATTTCGACGGCACGCTCGCCAAGATCGACCGCATAGTGCCGGAAATCCGCAACCTCTACGCGACCGCTTTCGAGGTCGATGCGAATTGGCTGGTCGAATGCGCGGCGCGGCGCCAGAAATGGATCGACCAGTCGCAGTCGCTCAACATCTACATGGCGGGCGCATCGGGCAAGAAGCTCGACGAGACCTACAAGCTCGCCTGGCTGCGCGGACTGAAGACCACCTATTACCTGCGCACGCTCGGCGCCACGCATGCCGAGAAATCGACCGTCAAGGCCGGTGCATTGAACGCGGTGCGCGCCGATGGCGGCGGGCTCGCGGCCGGCGCGGGCGAGGAGCCGCAGCCGAAGGTGTGCTCCATTCTGGATCCCGATTGCGAGGCATGCCAATGAGCAGAATTCGATAAGCCGTGTATTCCCACCCACAACACCCATCAAGGGAATGCCGGCGGTTGATTGTCGTCCACCCATAACATCAATAAAGGAGATACACCATGTTGCAATTCGAAGAAAGCGTGACTCATGGCGGTGGTCGTGCCGCAGCCGGGCTGCAGCCGATGGCGGGGACCGCGCCGCGATCTGAAATGCTGCCGCGGGACCCGGCCGCCGCGCTGGCCGCGGTCGCACCGGCGCAACTGCGCCGCGTCAACGTCGCCGACAAGCGCATCATCAACGGCCAGACCGACGTCAATCAACTGGTGCCGTTCAAGTACAAATGGGCATGGGAGAAGTATCTTTCCGCGTGCGCCAACCACTGGATGCCGCAGGAAATCCAGATGAGCCGCGATATCGCGCTGTGGAAGGACCCCAACGGGCTGACCGAGGACGAGCGCCGCCTCATCAAGCGCAACCTCGGGTTCTTCGTCACTGCTGACTCGCTGGCGGCCAACAATATCGTGCTCGGCACCTACCGCCACATCACGGCGCCCGAGTGCCGCCAGTATCTGCTGCGCCAGGCGTTCGAAGAGGCGATTCACACGCACGCCTACCAGTACATCGTCGAGAGCCTGGGCCTCGACGAAGGCGAGGTGTTCAACGCCTACCACGAGATTGCGAGCATCCGCGACAAGGACGAGTTCCTGATTCCTTTCATCGACACGCTGACCAACCCGCACTTCAAGACCGGCACCCCGGACGCGGACCGGAAACTCCTCAAGAGCCTGATCGTGTTTGCCTGCGTCATGGAGGGGCTCTTTTTCTACGTCGGCTTCGTGCAGATTCTCGCGCTCGGGCGCCAGAACAAGATGAGCGGCGCCGCCGAGCAATACCAGTACATCCTGCGCGACGAATCGATGCACTGCAATTTCGGCATCGATCTGATCAACCAGATCAAGATGGAAAACCCGCACCTGTGGACGCAGGAGTTCCGCGAGGAAATCCGCGACATCATCCGCAAGGCGGTCGACCTCGAGTACCGTTATGCCGAGGACACCATGCCGCGCGGCGTGCTCGGACTCAATGCGCCGATGTTCAAGGAGTATTTGCGTTTCATCGCCAACCGGCGCTGCCAGCAGATCGGGCTGGATCAGATCTACGAAGGGGCGACCAACCCGTTTCCCTGGATGTCGGAAATGACCGATCTCAAGAAGGAGCGAAATTTCTTCGAAACCCGTGTGATTGAATATCAGACCGGAGGCGCGCTCAGTTGGGATTAAGCCTGCTCGCGAAAAGATACCCGCGGAATCGGCGCCGCACGCATACCATCACCGAATGCCGTGCCGAGGATAACTACACGTTGTGGCTGAAATTCGCCGACGGGCTCGAGGGTCACGTCTACCTCGGCGATCTCGTGCACACCGCGTATTTCCGGATGTTGGGCGACATCGACACTTTCAACCGGGTCGTGGTTGACCCGGTTGAAAACACGGTGACCTGGGAAGGCGGCATCAAGCTCGATCCGGAAATGCTTTACCGCGATCTGGCCAGCAAAGCACTGTTCGCTTTGCACTAGACAGGAGACTGATAATGGCTAAAGCGAAGAAAAAACCCGCGAAGAAGAAGACAGCGCGGAAGAAAACCGTTGCCCGCAAGCGTAAAGTGCTCGCCGCCCGGAAATCCCGGCCGGCACGCAAGCAAGCCGCCGCCAGAAAAACGGCCGTCAGGAAAAAGCCTCGCCAGGCCGTCAGGAAAAGACCCGCGGCCAGGAAAAAAACGGCGCCCGGGAAATCGGCGGCCAAACCTGCGGCAGCACCGATAACGCCGGCAATGCCGCTCGTACCGGCACCGCTGGCGCCGGCGCCGATTCCGGTACCGGGGGCATGGCCTTTCCCGATGGGCAACAAGCTTTAGAACGCCTCGCACACGCGTGATGCGCTGGCGCGGTTTTGAAACCGCAATGACACTCAGGTTTTACAGGGCAATCGCGCTTCTGATCATCAGTTTCGCCTGCGGCAGCGCGCTCGCCGCCACGCCCGGTGTCAGCTTCCGGTCCGTGAAGGGCGATTTCGACGACGTCAGGGAGCGTGTAGTGTTGGCGCTCGAGGGCCGCGGTCTGGTGCTAAATTACACCGCGCACATCAGCAACATGCTCGAGCGCACCGGCAAGGATCTCGGCCGCGAGCGCCAGATCTATGGCGCGGCCGAGGTGTTCGAGTTCTGCAGCGCCGCCGTATCGCGCAGAATGATGGAGGCCGATCCGCGCAACATTGTGTTCTGCCCCTATACGATCGCCGTCTACACGCTGCCCGATGATCCCGCCAAGGTATATATCGCGTACCGCAGGCCGCTTGCGGCGGGCTCGGGACCTTCGCTGAAAGCGCTGCGCGAAGTCGACAAGTTGCTCGACGACATCGTGCGGGACGCGCTCAAATAGGCGCCTCTCGCGATGGAACGCAAGCGCCTGAACGCCAGCAACATCCGCTCGGCCGGGTATGACGCGCGCAATCGCGTGCTCGAGGTCGAGTTCAGCAATGGCGGCATTTATCAGTATTCCGGTGTCTCGGACGAAGTCCACCGGCGCCTGATGAATGCGCCGTCACCGGGCAGCTATTTCCACGACAACATCGAGGAAAGTTTCAGCGCGAAGCGCATCCGCTGACTACTTGCTTTTCCACACGTCGGCGAAAGCACTGATTGCGTGATCGACCTCCGCGTCGCCGATATGGCGGTGCGTGACGAAGCGCAAATCCCACGTTGCGCACGGGCTCACCAGCACGCCACGCTGTTTCATTTGCGCCGACCATTCGGCCGCCTTGCGGCCGCTCGCGCGCACGCAAACGCGCACCAGGTTGGTTTCCACCGTTGCCGGGTCGACGGTGCTCGCATCGATCGCGTGTAATCCCGCCGCCAGGCGCTGCGCGGTGCGATGGTCCTCGGGCAGCCGCTCGACCATGTTTTCGAGTGCGACGATGCCGGCGGCGGCGAGCGGCCCGGCCTGGCGCATGTTGCCGCCGACCATGCGACGGAAACCTCGCGCGCGCTCGGTGAACTCGCGCGTGCCGCAGATCAGCGAGCCCACCGGCGCCGACAGGCCTTTCGAGACGCAGAAGGACACCGTGTCACCGTGCTTTGCAACTTCCTGCGCGCTGGTGCCGAGCGCTGCCGCGGCGTTAAAGATCCGCGCGCCGTCGATATGCACCGGCACTTCGTGGTCGCGGGCGAGCGCCTGAACCTCGGCCATGTGCGCGAGCGGCAGCACCGCGCCGCCGGCGGCGTTATGCGTGGTTTCCATCCAGACCAGCGCGGTGCCAAGCTGATTGCGGTTGATCCGCGGCCGGATGTGCTCGCGCAGCGCCTCGAGGTCCATCGCGCCGCGCGTACCCGGCAGTCCGCGGTAGAACATCGCCGCGAGATTGCCGACCCCGCCCAGTTCGGCGGTCAGGATATGCGAGGTGCCTTCGACCAGCACTTCGCCGCCGCGATCGGCGTGCGCGAGCAGCGACACCAGGTTCGACATCGTGCCGCTTGGCACGAACACCGCGGCTTCCTTGCCGGTGCGCGCCGCGGCGAGCGCTTCAAGCTTTTGCACCGTGGCGTCGCCGTCACGCGAATCATCGCCGAAAGTCGCCGAGTGCATTGCGTCGAGCATCGCTTCGGTGGGGTGGGTTACGGTGTCGCTTCTCAGATCGATCATTGTTACTCCTGACGAGGTCAAAAACTTCAGTGAAGGTTACCGCGCGGCGAGCAGGAAATCCACCAGCTCGCAGAACCCCGCGCCGCTCCCGGCCTGTGTCACGTAAGCAGGTTCAGTGGAGAGCTGACCGCGGAACTCCCGGATATTCGCGACCCCGACCGCGTGCGGAAAGAAAGCGAACATCGGTGCATCGTTGGGCGAGTCGCCGGCAAACGCGAATTCGTCCCGGCGCGCATCGAGATTGATGCCGAAGCATTCAAGCAGCGCGGTTTTGGACATGGACAGCTTGTCGTAGTTGCCGAACCAGCCATTGACGTGTATCGAGCTTACTTTCGCCGTGAGTCCCGCCTGCTGCATGAGCGCGACGATTTTGGCGACTGCCGCGGGCGGCAGCCGTGGCACGTCCTCGCAGTAGTCGATCGCCAGATCGGCTTCGCGGTAATGCTGGTCCGCCGCCACGGCGCAACCCGGCACTTCCTGCAGAAGCTGGTCGCGAACCGCCGCCAGACGTGCGCGGCCGGCTGCGCGCTGCTCGCCGCTCAACGCATATCGGCGCACCATGTTTCGCGCTGCCGGGTCATAACGGAAGTAGAACGCGCCGTTCTCGCCGACTACCGCATCGACCGGCCACATGCGCGCAATGTGGTCGCACCAGCCGGCCGGGCGCCCGGTGATCGGGATCACCAGCAGTCCGGCGCGATGCAGATTTTCCATTGCCGCATAGGCGGCCGCGGTCAGCCGGCCGCCGGTCGTGAGCGTGTCGTCGATGTCGAACAGCAAGCCGCGGATACGACTGCGCTGGGCCAGTGGAAATTCAGCCAGCGGCCGCATCACTCGGCCCGTATACCGGCGTCGCGGATCACGTCTGTTCTTCCGCGTCGCTTTCGACCAGCGCCCAGACGCGGCGAAACGGCCCGCGGCTCCTGAGCAACTCAGCGCCGGCATCGGCCGCCGTCTGCTCGTCGAGCCAGACCGGTTTGCCTAGCCCGGCGACTATGCAGGCGCGTTGCGCATTCTCCTCGAACAGAAAGGTGCCGCCCACCGCTTCTTCGACACTCGCGCCGGTAATCGCCGCGCCGTGTGCCCGCAACAGCACCGCGCGATGCGGTCCGAGCGACTTGGCCAGCGCTTCACCGCGTTGCCGGTTACTGACCAGCCGGGGATCCGGGTAGATCGGAACACCGTCGTGGAAAATTGTCCCCATGAGATGGATGGGCCGCAGCGTCTGCTCGCTGGTAGTGAACGCCGTAGAGTACATCCCGTGGTAGTGGATGATGCTGCCCACGTCCGGCCGCGCTCTGAAGATATCGAGGTGGATCGGATACTCTCCGGGTATATCGCCCTGGCCGGAAATCCTGCGACCCTCCAGGTCAAGCACGAGAAAATCCCCGGCAGTCGCCTTCGGACCCAGTGAATGCCGTGCGATGAGGAATTGGTCGGAGTCCGGCAGGCGCGCGCTGATATGGCCGAAGCCCTCGATGAAGCCGCGCTTGTAAAGAAAGTGCCAAGCCTTGAGGATATTGCTGATGAGTGTCGGTGTCATAGTGCGACTTTGCATGCGATTGTATCGTCAATAACACGCTTCCCGGCCGGCGGGCCGGGCTGGGCTCTGCACGAAACCGAATTTGACCGGGACAACGCTCGCTGCGATGGCCAGCACCGGCACCGTGTCCTCGCGGTAGCGCAAGCGCAGCTTGGCCGTGCCGCCGTCCTGCAGGCGTTCGAGCGCAGCGGCAATCTCGTCTTCCGTCAACGCGGTATCGCGCTCGTCGGTAAAGCACGGCAGCAGGCGTTCGAGATCGCGGTCGTCTATCATGCCCGGCCCGTGCTCGGTCGCGATCAGCACGACACCGGCCTCGTCGATCCATGCGCTGTCAACGCGGGTCACCGGTCGTCCCGTATGGGCCTCGATGCGCAGCGGCATGCCCGGCGCGAAGTCCCAGCCGATGCGATAGACGAACGGAGTGTAGGCTAGCGCGATGTATACGCGCTGCGGCCCGTTCTGGAAGAACCAGTGGCCCGCGGCGTCGTGTTCGTAATTGCGGCTGATGCAGGCGGCGACCAGCGGGTTCGAAATGCGTTCGCCCCTGATCAGCCATTCACCGCGACGGTCGAGGCCGAGCCAACCATAAACGGACGGCACATCCGGCCACTTGGCCATCGCCTGCTTGACGATATCGTCCATGCGCGAACGAGTGAACGGCTCCTTAATGCAGATGCCGGTTGCGCGGGTGCGGCTGCAGCACCGGCGCCGACACGGCCTGTTCTTCGATGGGCGGACGGTTTTTCCAGTCCGCATCGAACATCTGGTTGACCACCGCAGCCACCTGATCGACCTTGGGTTTGTCGAAGTGCGGCGACAGCAGCGCGGCGAGATCTTCCTCGACGCATTGGCGGCGGATTTCGTGGATCGCCTCGGCGCTCGGGCCGATGAACATCTGCTGGAATTCTTCCTTGCCGTTGTCGTGATAGTAAGTGACGGTGATTTCGGAGGCGTATTCGGTCAGCGGCCCGAGCGCCTGGAACGCGTCCTGCAGGCGGCCCTGAAAACTGCGTCCGACATCGCCGGTCCAGCAGATGTCGAGCGCCTGCTCCTTGGCATCGAGGCGGATGCCGGGCTCCTCGCGCTCCAGACTCTGGACCTTGGCGATTGCATCGACTTCGAGGTAGTCGAGCCACGGGCGCAGCGCATGCTCGACCTGGGTCAAGTGCACGCCCTTGCACAGGAACGCGCTGCCGTGAACATGAACTTCCATGCGCATTTGAAGCTCCGGATCGATTGGGTTGCCCATCGGATTATCGCTGCGGGCGGAGTGGCTAGCATAGCACAGTGAAACCACGGGGAGCGAGCAGCGGGAGGAGGACAGGGGGCGGTGACTGGTTGAGCCCGCAATTGCAGCGGTGATAACACCGCGCGCCGCTGGACACAGGGGGGGGCAATTCGCTTATAGTACCAACATGGCACACGACCACGAACATGACCACGATCACGACCACTCGGAACTGTCACCGACGCAGTTGCGGGTGCGGGCGCTTGAGACGGTTCTCACCGAGAAGGGCTATGTCGATCCCGCCGCGCTTGACGTGCTGATCGAGACCTACGAGAAGAAAGTCGGTCCGCGCAATGGCGCGCGCGTGGTTGCGAAGGCGTGGACCAATCCCGAATACCGTGCCTGGCTGCTCAAGGATGCGAATCCGGCCGTCGCCTCGATCGGCTACGCCGGACGGCAGGGCGAGCATCTCGTAGTCCTGGAGAACACTCCCCGGCGCCACAACATGGTCGTGTGCACCCTTTGCTCCTGCTATCCGTGGCCGGTGCTGGGCCTGCCGCCGGTTTGGTACAAGTCGGCGCCGTATCGCTCGCGCGCGGTGGTCGATCCGCGCGGCGTGCTGAGAGATTTTGGCGTGGAGTTGCCTGCCGGCACCGAGATCCGCGTCTGGGATTCGACCTCCGAAGTTCGCTACCTGGTGCTGCCGATGCGGCCTGCGAGTACTGACGGCTGGAGCGAAGACCAGCTCGCCGAGTTGGTCACCCGCGACAGCATGATCGGCACCGGCCTGCCGAAACAACCGGGCGGCGCCACATGACGGACGGCGTGCACGACATGGGAGGCGCGCGCGGCTTCGGGAAAGTGGTTCCCGAGCCGAACGAACCCCCGTTTCACGCCGCATGGGAGCGGCGCGCGTTTGCGCTCACCATCGCCATGGCGAGGGCCGGCGGCTGGAACGTCGACATGTCGCGCGCCGCGCGCGAAAGCCTGCCGCCGCAGGAATATCTGGCGAAGAGCTATTACGAAATCTGGCTTGCCGGACTGGAGAAATTGATGGCCGAGCGCGGGTTCGTCGCGCGCGATGAGGTCGAAGCCGGCCACTCGCTGTACCCGGCGAAGCCCGTCAAGAGCACACTGTCACCCGGGGACGTCGCGCAGGTACTCTACCGCGGGGCGCCGACCGCGCGCGATGCGACCGGCCCGGCGCGTTTTGCCGTTGGTGAGCGCGTGCGAACTCGCGCTGTCAGTGTGCCGACCCACACGCGGCTGCCGCGCTATGCGCGCGGCCATATCGGCATGGTCGAACTCGTGCACGGTTGCCACGTTTTCCCTGACAGCAGCGCGCTTGGCGCGGGCGAGAACCCGCAGTGGTTGTACGCGGTGAGCTTCAACGGCCGCGAATTGTGGGGCGCCGACGCCGATCCGACGACGCGGGTTTCCATCGATGCGTGGGAGTCCTACCTGGAGCCGGCTTGATGGCACTCGATGCGCACACCCTGCAGGCGACTGCCGCCATTCCCGGCATACCGCGCGATGCCGACGGTCCGGTGTTCCGCGAGCCGTGGGAAGCGCAGGCGTTTGCCATGACGCTCGCATTGTATGAGCGAGGGCTCTTCACCTGGAATGAATGGGCCGCCGCGCTTGCGCTCGAAATCAAGCGCGCGCAGGCCGCGGGTGATCCCGACACCGGCGAGACTTACTACCTGCACTGGCTTGCCGCGCTGGAGCGCCTGGTGGCGGAAAAAAATGTGGCGACCCGTGAAATGCTGGTGTGTTATCGCGACGCCTGGGCCTGCGCGTGCGAGCGCACGCCGCATGGCCGGCCGATACAGCTGGAGCCGCGGGACTTCCGTTAAGAGCCCCGGGACGGCAGCGGTTTGTTGATGATGATGGTCTTTTCCTCGATCCGGATATAGCCGCCGGCGGTAAGGTCTCTGATAATCCGGTTGATCACCTCGCGCGAGGTGCCGACCCGGCTGGCCATTTCCTGCTGCGTGAGCCTTTCGGGAATCACGAGCCTTCCTCCCTGCTCGACCGCCATGTCGAGCAGCATCCGCGACACTCTGCCATAGACGTCCAGCATGGCGAGGCTCCGGACATTTTCATCGAGGCCCCGCGCCATGCGTATCAGGTTCTTGATCACATGCAGCGATATTTCCGGATGCTTGAGCAGGAGCGCCTTGAAATCCGTGGTTGAGATGACCGCGAAGGTGCTCGGTTCGGTCGTCATTACCGATGCCGACCGCGGCCCTTCATCGAGCACCATCTCGCCGAAGTATTCGCCGGAGCCTTTGCTGTCGAGGACCAGTTCTTTGCCGTTTTCGTCATCGAGAAAAATCTTGACCCGGCCGGAAACAATCACGTATAGCGATTTGGTGAATTCCCCCTCGGTAATGACGACCGCGTTCTTGTCAAAAGACTTGATGGCGGCTTTTTTGGCGATGGTCTGCAGATCACCGTTCGGCAAGTCCGCGAATAACGGAACGACCTTCAGATTGATAGCCATGGCAATCCCCGGCGCTTAGATGTGACTCCAGAACTGAAATTATACATTCAAAAGCCACTGGCATGCAGCGGCGCGCAGGCGCGGCCGATTTCCCGCCTTACTCTGCCTGGATGCCCGCCTGCCTGACCGATTCAGCGGCTTTCCCGTGGAACGAAAGAATCGTTCCCGGAGTGATATTATCCCCGCTCGCGGATTCAACGTCATGTATTCAGGGGGCGATTGCCAACGGCGGGAGCGGGCAGACTTGCCGGAGCCACGGCCATCGTGACCGGGGCCGGCGCCGGGATTGAAGCGGCCGGAGCCACGGCGCCGCTGATAAAGGAGCATCAGGCATGGAAGTGAAATCGACTTTGAAGGTGATCGATGCGGCGGGGTTGAAGTCGCACACCGGGGTATGCAAGGGCCAGACGATGCAGCAGCTCGTCGGTTTCGCGGAGTTGCCGACGGACCGCATACGCGCCAGCCTCGCAACCTACGAGGCCGGCGCGCTGGAAGAGCTCCACTGGCACCCGATCGAGGCCTTTTATTTTGTGATCTCGGGACACGCGACCGTGCGGGATATCGAGGGCAAGGAATACGAAGTCGGCCCCGGATCATTCATCTACGCGCAGCCCGGGATCGCGGGCGCGCACGAATGGGAAGTCAAAGAGGCGCTGCAGATCATGGCCGTGCGCGCCACGACGGAACCCAATCGCAAGTTTCAGTTTACCGTCGACAAGAAAACCAAACGCTCGTACATCGATCTCGGGGAACTGGCGCGGCGTGGCGGCGTGAGTTTCAAGTCGCATTATTAAAGAAGCTCCGCAGTCATGATGCAGCGCAAGGAACTCGGCATAGCGGTAATCGGAGCGGGGCGCATCGGCACGCTGCGGGCGATCCTGTCGGCGAATCACGCCGCGGTGCGTTATCTCGCGATCTCGGATCGTGATCCGGAACGCGCACGAACTCTCGCCGAAAAAACCGGCGCGCAGTTCCATTCCGGCGACAATCTCGCGGCGATCTCGCGGCCGGAGGTAAATGCCGTCATCGTGTCGACGATCGAAGTCGAGCATACGCTACCCATCCTGCAGGCGCTCGAACTCGGCAAACCGGTGCTGGTCGAAAAACCGCTGGCGCTCGATTTCAGGGAAGCCGACCGCATCATCGCCGCCGCGGGCAAGGCCGGGGTGGACCTGCGTGTCGGCTACAGCCGGCGTTTCAAGCAACGTTACCTGCTGGCCAAGGAGCAAATCGTCAGCGGCCGGCTGGGCCGCATTACGAGCGGCGCGGCGCGCGTTTATAACTCGCGCTCACAGGCGCTGCAGACGCTCAAGCGCTTGCCGGCCGACTCCGGTTCCATCTCGGGCCTGGTTTATTACATCGACCTGATGAACTGGCTGCTCGCCGGCAATCCGGCGGTCGAAGTGTTTGCGCGCGGCCAGAGCGGCGTCATCAAGGGCTCCGGTTACGACACCAACGATGTGACGTGGGCGATCGTGACCATGAGCGATGGCGCGGTCGTCAACTTCGGCGTGTGCTACGCGCTGCCGCAGCACTACCCGGCGCTCGGTCACGCGGCGCGTGTCGAGCTGCTCGGCACCGACGGGGTGTTGATCATCGATGACGATCACACCGATCAGCTCATGTACAGCGAGCACAAGGCGCCGCACGTCTACATTCCGGATCACCACGTCAACATGGTGTTCCTCGGCAGCGGCACGCCCGGCGACTGGGCGCTCGGCGAGTTCCAGGGCCCGGTCGCTACGGAAACGCGCGCCTGGCTCGATCATCTGTCGATGGGCCGCCCTTGTGTGCTTGCAACGGCCGCGGACGCGCGCCGCACGCTGGAGATCACGCTCGCGATCGGACGCTCGCTCAAGAGCGGCGCTCCCGTCAGGCTACCGCTGGATTAAACCTAGCGTTGCGCGATCGGCGACGGGCGGTTTGCTTCGGCTCGTACCTGGCCCTGGCCAACCAGGCGGACGATCGCCTCTGCAATGCCCTTGCCCCACGCGCGATAACCGTTCGTGGTGAGGTGTTGGCCGTCGGTGGTAGCCCATTCCCCCTGCTTGGAGAAAGCCGTTGAATCTATGTATTCGCAAGGCGCCACCGCCTTGGCAAGAAAATCGGACATTTCCTTCACGCGGGCGTGCGTCTTCATGTAGCCGGACCCCTCGGAACCCCACGTCGGCCCTACCCAAATGCAGGCGACGTTCTGCGCCTTGATCGCGGATGTGAGCGCCCGGACCTTGCCGTAGATCCAGGCTTGCGGCAAGGTCGAGTGACCGAAACCTGCCATGGTGTCCCCCTGCTCAACGATGATCAGATTCGGGCGGTGCTGCTCGATCAAATTCTTGACGGTCCAGCCTTTCGCTGTCCGACTAAAGTCAACCAGCGCTTTTGGGTCCTGCGCGTGACGCTCGGCCTGGCCGCAATTGCCCGACATGCCGTATACCCAATCCGCTGCGTTCGCGCCGCAGCTACCGTAGGAATGGACGATGGCCTGTTGGCTCGTCAGCTCGTCATGCAGCGAAGCGATAAGATAGTTCGGTGCAACCATGTGGCTGTCGCCGATTACCAGCAGGACCAATCCCGCAAGCGCCATGTTCATGATAAACATCCCATAGTCTGTGCCCTGCGCCCGGACGTAGTGTGACTTTTCCCACACGCGCGCTGACAATGCGCCGAATCGGCGGTGTTGGATGTGACTTTAGGCAATAATTCATGGTGACTTTAGTCACATTCAGGCCGGCAAAAGTGATCTTTATCAAGAATCGACAAATGGAATTCCGGAACGGCAAATGAAACGCAGATTGCGGCTGCGATCAGCTTGCGGTGACGGGTTTCGCGTGCGCGGGTTCGCCGTTGGGGATGAAGAAAATCAGGAAATTCGAGGCGGCAATCATGGCGGCGAGAAAGTAGAACCCGGTGTAAAGGTCGTAAGCATCGGCAATCATGCCGAACAGTGCGGGCGAGATCGCAGAACCCATGGCCGTGATGCCGAACTGTATCCCCACGCCCGCACCGGAAAGATTGGTCGGGACCGACTCGACGGCCCACGCCTGCAGCACCGAGCGCATCGCGTAGAGGAAGAAACCGACCAGCGCAATGAACACCACGAACATGGCGCTCTTGCCGGCGAGCACCATGCCCACGATCATCACCGCAGTCAGCGTCATGCTCGCGGTGACCACGCGTTTGCGGCCCATTTTATCCGACAGATGTCCGCCGATCGGCGACGCGATGAAGCCTGCGACCTGCATGGCGGTCAGGAACGTGCCCACCAGAAACGGCGAATAGTCGAGCTCGTAGGCGAGATAGACCGGCAGAAAAGTGAGCAGCCCGACCTGCGTCATGGTGCGGAATGCGGAGCTGCAGGAGACCAGTATCAGCGATTTGTTCCTGAGGAGCGTGGCACTATCCCGCAAGTAGCCCCGGAAGCCGCGCGCCGCGCCGGTAGCGTTGATGGCGTTTTTGTCACCGGCGTGTGAAATCGAAAACGCGCCGAGCAGCACCAGGATCAGCACCGACATTGTCAGGCCCGGCACCACATTGATCACGACCACCGTGCGCCAGCTGAACCACGCGAGCAAGGCGCCGATCACGAATGGCGCGAGCGCTTCACCGACATTGCCGCCCATGCCGTGAAACGACAGCACCAGCCCTTTGCGGTCGGGATAGCGGTACGCGAGCGTGGAAATCGCGGCGGGGTGCCAGAGATTGCCGCCGATGCCGACCAGCGTCACGCACGCGAGCAGCATCCAGAAGCTGTGGGTGAGGCTCATCAGTGCGTACGGAAAGCCGACCCAGAACAGCGAAGTCGCCATCAGGTAGCCTTTCTTGCCGACGGTGTCGACCAGCATCCCGCCAGGCAGATTCGCGATCGCGCCGGCCAGGTTCTGGATGGTCATGATCAGCCCGATCTCGGTGTACGACAGGCCGAGCTCCTTGCCGATCAGCGGCAGCAGCAGATAGAAGGTCGCGGTATACCAGTGGGTGAGACCGTGGCCGGCGGAAATCAGCCACACTTCCCTGGAAGTTTTTGGCGGGGCGGCGGATGCGGTGGCGGTATGCATTAATTTTTTTCGTCACTTCAAGCGCGGGTTTAAAGCGCGATCATAACATCGGCCACCGTGTCCGAGTATGGCAGGTGCGCTGTATGGCGCCGACAGCGGCTTGCGGCGCACGGCGGTTCACGCATACCATACGAAGTTCTGGAGGGAGGATGCGCAAGGACCTGGAACGGTTGTTCAATCCGCGCTCGATCGCCATCGTCGGCGCGTCGCAGGATCTCGCCACCATCAGCGGCCAGCCGCTGAAGCACCTGATCTCTCACCATTACCGCGGCGCGCTCTATCCGGTCAATCCGAAGTACCCGGAAATTCTCGGAATCAGATGTCATGCTTTGCTCGAGGCGCTGCCGGAGACGCCTGACCTCGTGATGATTTTGATCAACGCCGCACGGGTCGCGGAAACGCTCAGGCAGTGCGGCAGGAAAGGCGTGCCGTACGCGATCATCTTCAGTTCCGGTTACTCCGAAGTCGGGGGCAAGGGAGTGGAACTGCAGCGGGAGCTTGCCGCAATCGCCGACGAGTACGACATCGGCGTCGTCGGCCCCAACTGCCAGGGCATGATCAACGTCGCCGGGAGCGTGTTCGCAGGGTTCGGCTCGGTGTATTACTCCGATTACGATCCGGGCAGCGTCAGCATGGTGTCGCAAAGCGGCGGCTTCGGTTGTTCGGTGATGAACCTCGCCGCCAAAGACGGCGGACTCAACTTCCGCCAGATGGTGACGACCGGCAACGAAATCGGCGTGAGTTCGCTCGATTTCATCGATTATTTCATCGACGAACCACAGACCGGCATCATCGTCGGCTACATCGAAGGACTCAAGGACGCGCATCGCCTGATCGGGATCGGCTGCAAAGCGCTTGCCGTGAAAAAGCCGATCCTGGTGTGGAAAGTCGGCAACACCCCGCAGGGGCAGCAGGCCGCCGCCTCGCACACCGCCAACCTTGGCGGCGCGATGGCGCTTTACAAGGCCGCGTTCCGGCAGGCGGGCATCATCCAGGTCGACGACATTCAGGACGTGATCGACTACGGGCACGCATTCCAGTGCGGCAAAATGCCGGCGGGCAATCGGGTCGCGATCATCACGATTTCCGGCGGCGCTGGCATCCTGATGACCGACGAGTGCGTGAACCGCGGCATGCAGGTGCCGCCGCTCGCGCTGGCCACGATCGAACGGCTGCGCAACTTCGTGCCGGCATTCGGCTCGCTTGCCAATCCGATCGACGTCACGGCGGCAATCTTCAATGACCCGGACCTGCTCAAGATGACGCTGCATGCGGTGCTCGACGACCCCAATATCGACAGCGTCGCGATGCTCAACGCGTCGCTGCAGGGCGAAATCGCGAATAAGGTTGCCTCCGAGGTGGCCGAAGTCGCGCGCGAATCCGCGAAGCCGATCTTCATGTCGTGGAGCGCGCTCGACGAGATCAATAGCGGCCCCTACGCGCTACTCGACGCCGCGAAGGTTCCCCATTACAAATCGCCGGTGCGCTGCGGGCGCGCGCTGGCCGCGTTGTCGTGGTATGCGGACGCGCTGCGCCGCAACGAGGTGGTGCGGCAGGAGACGGCGACGGTAATCTCCAGCAGTCAGGCGCGCGCCATGCTGACGGGAAAACAGGAAGATGTCTTCGAGTACGCGGCGAAGCAGATCCTCGCACAATACGGAATCGGGATCACGCAGGAAGCGCTCGCGGCAAGCCGCGAGGAGGCGCTCGCAATCGCGCAACGCATCGGTTACCCGGTCGCGCTCAAGGTGCAGTCACCCGACATCTCGCACAAGACCGAGGCCAGGGCGGTGCGGCTGGCGCTCGCGTCGGACGCCGAGGTTGGCGGGGCGTATGATGAGATCCTGCGCAATGCCAAAGCCTATAAGGCCGACGCGCGCATCGAAGGCGTATTGGTGCAGGAAATGGTGACGGGCGGCATCGAAGCGATACTCGGCGTGACCAACGACAAGTTGTTCGGGCCGGCGGTGATGTTCGGTCTCGGCGGCATATTCGCCGAGGTGCTGAAGGACGTCGCATTCCGCATCGCGCCGGTGACGAAATCGGCCGCGCTCGACATGATTGCAGAGATCAAAGGTTATCCGGTGCTGACCGGCTCGCGCGGTGCGGCGCATGCCGACATCGACGCGCTCGCCGATGCGATCGTGCGATTGTCGGCGCTCGCGCTCGATCTCAAGGACCACGTTGCCGAACTCGACATCAATCCGCTGTTCGTGTTCGCCAAGGGCAAAGGCGTCAAAGCAGGCGACGCGCTGATAAGACCATTGCAGGAATAGTAGCCACCGAGACCACGGAGAACACGGAGAAATACAACAGCGCGTAGGATGGGTTGAGGCCTTCAGGGCCGATACCCATCGCCATGGAATGCACGATGGGTATTGCTGCGCTCAACCCATCCTACACTTGCTCAGGAGCACCGATGCAAATCTCCCCCGAAGTCAGACAATTGTGCGACGAAATTCGCCGCTTCATCCAGAAGGAAGTCGATCCACGCTCGCGCTGGATCGAGGAACACGACGAAATTCCGGCCGATCTGATACAGAAGACGCGCGAGCTGGGACTGTTCGGTCTCACGATCCCCGAGCAGTACGGCGGCATCGGCCTCGACCTCGCCGGCAAATGCGCGATCGAGGAGGAAATGGGCAAGACCAATTACGGTTTTGCGACGCTGATCGGCAATCACACCGGCATCAGCACCACCGGCATCGTCGCGCTCGGCAACGAGGCCCAGAAAAAGCACTTTCTGCCGCGCATGGCAACCGGCGAGTGGATCGGCTGCTTTGCCTTGACCGAGCCGCAGGCCGGATCGGACCCCGCCGCAATGCGCACCACGGCAGTCAAAAAAGGCGACCAGTGGGTGCTGAACGGCGAGAAGATTTTCATCACCAACGCCAGCGTCGCGCACGTATTCACCGTGATGGCGATCACCGACCGGAGCAAAGGTATCAAGGGCATCTCGACATTCCTGCTCGAGCGCGATTTTCCGGGGCTGACGGTCGGCAAGAACGAGCTCAAGATGGGCATGCATGGCTGCAGCACCGCGCCGCTTGCGTTCAACGAATGCGTGGTGCCGGCCGCCAACCTGCTCGGGCCGGAAGGCGCGGGCTACGTTCAGGCGCTGAAAACGCTCACGGCCGGGCGCGTCACGGTCGCGGCGCGTTGTGTCGGCATCATGGACAAGCTGATCGGCCGCTGCGCTGAATACATGAAGGTGCGCACCCAGGGCGGGCATAAGCTCGCGGAGTATCAGGGCTTGCAGTGGATGCTCGCCGACATGGCGGTGCAGCGCGACGCCGCGCGCGGCCTCACCGAGCGCGCGATAGCGACCCTCATGCGCGGGGAGCGTGGCACGCTCGAAGCGTCAGAGGCGAAACTGTTCTCGACCGAGGCGCTCGGCAAGGTCGTGGATGCCGCGGTGCAGATCCACGGCGGCATGGGCTACATGCGCGAAGTCGGAATCGAGACCACCTTCCGCGATGCGCGCATCACGCGCATCTACGAAGGCTCATCCGAGATTCAGCGCAACATCATCGCAGGGCAATTGCTTAAGGACAATTGAAAGGTGACCGCATGGCTACGGTAAAAGAATTGATGAATCTCGAAGGCCGCGTCAGCGTGGTCACCGGCGGCGCGACGGGGATCGGCTTTCAGATGGCGACGGGGCTCGCCGAAGCGGGTTCGAACGTGGTGATCTGTTCGCGCAAGCTTGCGTCCTGCGAACAGGCGGCACAGAAGCTCGAAAAGCTCGGCGTCACCGCGCTCGCGCTGGCGTGTGACGTGACCAAGGTCGATCAGGTCGAGGCCATGAAGGATGCGGTGATAAAGAAATTCGGCCGCGTCGATGTGCTGGTCAATAATGCCGGCCGCGCGTGGGTCGCATCTCCGGAGGACACGCCGCTCGATGGCTGGCAGAAGGTGTTCGACCTCAACATCACCGCGCCTTTCATCTGCGTGCAGGTGCTGGGGCGCGAGATGATCAAGGCGAAGCGCGGCAGGATCATCAACATCGCGTCGGTCGCCGGACTGGTCGGCCGCGACGCGACAACTTATAACTCGATCGCTTATTGCGCCAGCAAGGGCGCGCTCGTCAATTTCACGCGCGACCTCGCGGTGAAGTGGGCGCCCCACAACATCCGGGTCAACGCGATCTGCCCGGGCTTTTTCGTGACCCCGCTCAATGAGAAACTGCTCGAGCAGTCCATGCAGACCGTGGTGCGCGGCATCCCACTCGGCCGCACCGGCGGGCCGGACGACTTGAAGGGCATCGTGGTGTTGCTCGCGTCCGACGCCTCGAACTTCATGACCGGCGCAATCATTCCGGTCGATGGCGGCGCGGTGGCGTGGTGAGCTGGGGGTTTTGCCGCCGAAACCGCAAGCCTAGCATCGAATGCTTCCAGCAATTAAGCAGAAACCCAAGCGGTCTGGGTTTATGATACAATGCCTTCCGTAGCCAGGATCGGGGCGCTGCGAGTGGTCGTATACCCCAACGATCATCGTCCTGCTCACGTTCACGTGATAGGTGGCGGTTGCGAGGCGGTCTTCAATCTCAATTGTCCCGAGGGTCCGCCGGAATTGCGAGAAAACTTTGGCTTTTCGATCGCGCAGGTGGCGAAGATCAAAACGGCGCTTGCTGACGATCTGGGGTTGCTATGTGCAGAGTGGAGCAGGATTCATGAGAGTTACTAAGGTCGAATTGGAAATGGCGAAACGGCGGGGCGAAGCGCGGCTTCGCAACACTCCGTGCGCAACGAATGTGCATTACGAGCGCAAAAGAGGTCGTGTGGTGATCGGACTCAGCACGGGAATCGAGGTCGCGTTTCGGCCTCGTGATGCGCAGGGCCTCGAACGCGCCAGGCCTAGTCAACTCGACACGATTGAAATATCCCCTTCCGGTCTCGGGATTCATTTTCCGAAACTGGATGCGGATATTTATCTGCCAGCGCTGTTGGAAGGCTTCCTGGGCTCGAAACGGTGGATCGCTGCCGAACACGGCAGGCTCGGTGGCAGCACGTCGACGACGGCGAAAGCGGCCGCCGCAAGGCGCAACGGCAGGCTCGGCGGACGGCCGAGGAAGATCAAGGATCCAGCTTGAGTGGCATCAAGAAGCGTAACAAAGCAACATTCGTAGACCCATCAATTACGCTTGCCTCCAACTTCATGACCGGCGCAATCATTCCGGTCGATGGCGGCGCGGTGGCGTGGTAAGCGCGTCGCGCCAGTTCTCGGGTCAATCCGAGCGCAGGCCTGCGGCGCGGATTACCTTGCCCCACTTGTCGATTTCGGATTTGATGAACGCGCCAAATTGCTCGGGCGTGTTGCCGACGGGCTCGGCGCCTTCGATGAGCAAGTGATTTTTCACCTGCGGTAGCGTGACGATCGCAACAATTTCGTCGTGGAGCTTCATCACCACTGCGCGCGGCGTGGCCTTTGGCGCGAGCACGCCGTACCAGGTGTTCGATTCGTAGCCGCGGATCCCGGCTTCGATCATGGTCGGCAGCTCGGGCAGCGCGGGCGAGCGGTGGCCGCCCGTCACCGCGAGCGCGCGCAGCTTGCCCGATTTGACGTGCGGCGCGCCCGAGATGATGCTGGGAAACGTCATCGTGACCTGGCCGCTGATCACGTCGACGATCGCCGGTGCGATGCCTTTGTACGGCACGTGCACCAAGTCGATGCCCGCGAGAATTTTGAACAGTTCGCCCGAGAGGTGACCTCCGGCGCCATTGCCCGCGGAGCCAAAGGTGAGCTGGCCCGGTTTCGCTTTGGCGAGCTGGACCAGTTCCGCCACCGATTTCGCGGCAACTCCGGGATTCAGCAGCAGCATGAGCTGTTGCGAGGCGACCTGCGTGACCGGCGCGAAATCGCGCACCGGGTCGTACGGCACGTTGCGCGAAAGGTTGACGATGGTCGCCATCGCGGCGATGGTTGCCATGATGAGCGTGTATCCGTCCGGCGGCGCCTTCGCGGTCATGTGGGCCGCGATCGTTCCGCCCGCGCCCGGGCGGTTGTCGACGACCACCTGCTGCTTCCAGCGTTCGCTCAAGTGCGTGCCGACGATGCGTGCGAGCGTGTCGACGCTGCCGCCCGGCGTGCTCGGCACCAGCAGCCGAATCGGCCGGTTGGGATAGCTTTGCGCCGCAGCGCTGCAGGCGAGGAGAGCGAAGGCCGCAGCGGACGCGAGCGAGCGCAAATTCCAGTGCGGTGCAGCGGTCATGCGAAATGACCGTCTGTTGAAATTAAACGACTATCCATGCGAGTCCCCGCCCGGCTGACTGGACGGATACACCGGCTTTTTTTTCTCGCTGATCGCCTTGACTCCGGCTTGTGCATCGCCCGAGAAAAACGCCATTTTCTCGAGCGCCAGCGAGTAGTCGAAGGCGGCGAGGCCGCCGAGGCGCAGCCACTGATTGATCGACCGCTTGGTCATCGCCA
>Ga0082335_1004384_pt1 | contig 21332 bp, 17 predicted proteins | sample Subgrocontami58m_FD_72375 | JGI IMG/M metagenome (GOLD analysis project Ga0082335, IMG submission 72375) | Subsurface groundwater microbial communities from S. Glens Falls, New York, USA - GMW37 contaminated, 5.8 m (SPADES assembly) (version 2) ...
GGATCACCTCGCCCTGCGCATCGAGCGGCTCGAAGCCGTGCTGCTGGCCCGACACGCCGATGCCGCGCACGCGCGCGCGATCGATCTTGCCGGCCACCTCTGCGATGACGCGATCCAGCGCCGCGACCCACTCCGGCGGATGCTGCTCCATGTGGCCAACCGGCAGGCCTTCGATCAACTGATGCGGCGCGCGCGCCTCCGCGATGACCTGGCGCGCATCGAGATCGAGGACGACCGCCTTGACGCTTTGCGTGCCGGAATCGATGCCGATGAAGAGGCTCATGACGGAGCATCGCGGCAAATTTGCCCGCGCGCGGCAAGACGGAGTTGTGGAGCGGAAGCCGGGAGGCTTTCGCGTGCCCCAGCGAAACGCTCACGCGTTCCGCTGCCGTGACGCTTGGGCGCGAGCTTTTTCGACGCCCTCTCAGCCGGAAGTGTGCAGTTGGTTCGAGGTGGAACGCGACCTCGGGGCGCGTTCTTCCGGCGGACGTGGCCCAACGGCGCCCGGCCGCCTTCGCCGAGCCTTCGGCGCGCCATGGATTGCTCGCCTCGTCGTAGCCCGGACGGCGAAGACGGGAGGTCGCCGTCCACCGTTCTGCTTCCACCATTGCGAGTGATATCGCGCGTCAACTGCACGCTCCCGGCTCAGGCTCCTATGCCTTCACCGGCATGGTCGTGCTGGACGGTGCCGCGGGCGTCGACGGCTTCTCCCGGTTGCCCAGCCCGAGGAAGAAAAGAATCGCCGCAGTCACGGCCATTGACGCGGCCAGGTAGTAAATGCCGCCGACGAACGAACCGGTGATTGTCTGCACCTTGCCGATCACCGCGGGCCCGAAGAATCCCCCGAGATTGCCCAGCGAATTGATCAGTCCGATGCTGCCGGCCGCGGCGGAGCCGCTGAGAAACAGGCTGGGCAGCGCCCAGAACGCCGGCAGATACGCCTTCAACCCACCGAACGCGATCATGAAGCACGCGATGGTCAGCGGAAGGTTGCCCCGCGTGGCCGGCGTGGCGGCGAGCGCGACCACGGCCACGGCGATTGGCACCACCGCGTGAAATCGCCGCTCGCGCGTGCGGTCGGAGTTCCAGCCGACGAACAGTTGCGCGCCAAGCGCCACGCATGGCGGCAGGATCACCAGCCAGGTGATTGCGTCGATCTTCAGGTTGTACCACTGCTGGATGATGCTCGGCAGGAAGAACTCGATCCCGTAGGTGCCGGTGACCGTGCAGAAATACGCGAACGCGAGCAGCAGCACCATCGGGTGACGGAGCGCCTGCAGCAGTGTCATCCGTTTCTTGCCACCCGCCGCCTTGTCCGCTTCGAGCTGCCGCTCCAGCGCCTCGCGCTCCTCCGTCGTCAACCAGTGGGCGTCGCGCGGCCGATCCTTCAGCATCAGGAGCACCAGCACTCCGAGCACCACGGCGGGAATGCCCCAGAAGATATACACCCACTGCCAGCCGACGAGGCCCAGCACCTCGGCGTGCCGCACCGCTACGCCGTTGACCGTCTCGGTCGTGCCAATCTTGAGCAGAGCGTTGGAGATTTTCGGGCTGATGATCTGGGCGATGGGCGTGGCGACGAAGAACAACGAGAGCGCCCGCGTGCGGTCGCGCGCCGGAAACCAATGCGTCAGGTAGACAATGACCCCCGGGAAGAATCCGGCTTCAGCCAGGCCGAGGCAAAAGCGCACGACGTAGAATTGCATCGGCGTCTTCACGAACGCCGTGCACGCCGCCATCACGCCCCAGGTCAGCATGATTCGGCAGATCCATTTGCGCGCGCTCCACTTCTCGACGAGCAGCGATCCGGGAATCTCCAGCAGAAAGTAACCCCAGAAGAACACGCCCGCCCCGAACCCGATTACCGCGTTGTCGAAGCCCGGCAGATCCCTCGTCATGGTGAGCTTCGCGATGCCGACGTTGGAGCGGTCGACGTACGCGATCACATAGCAGACGAACAGCAGCGGCAGCAGCCGCCGGTATGCCTTCGTCCGCGCGCGATCGAGCGGCGAAGGAACGGTGGGGGCGGCCGCAGCGGAGGGGATCATCAGCGCACGCGAACTGTCGCGGGCCGCAGCGCAGTGCGTCAACGATTGAAACCTGTCTTTTGCTGCAGGGCGGGGTCTCCCGACGTAGATTTTCTCACTCACCCGAAGGGACGCAAAGGACGCAAGGGGCGTTGCGGCGCGAACGCATTGCGACCGTCGCGACTTGGGCGCAGGGCTTGAGCTCGCGCTGCTACTTTCCGTCGGCGTTGTTCGCCTTCAGCGTATCGAGGAACTCCACGGGCGCGAAATCATCGCTCAGCACTTTCGCGTTGCGCAGGCGTTCGATCGGAATCGGCACGTGTTCGCGGCGCACGTCCGCGAGGTCGAGCCGGCCGCGAAACGCCGGCCGCATCAACGTTTCTGGCGCCGGCCACTTCGCCGGGTCGGTGATGACCGGCGAACGGTATTTCACCGCGAACGCGATCACGTTGCCGCGGCCATCGGTGTTGAAAAGCACGACCTGGGGGAAAACCGCCTGAATCGTCTTCACGTCCGAGTAAAAAAGCTCAGTCGTCGCGTGCAGGTTGCTGATGAACACCCCGCGCTCGCTCAACCGCGCGGCGCACTCGCGATAAAACTCCGCCGTCTTCAGGTGCGGCGGCACGAAGCCTCCGCGAAACGCGTCGAGGATCAGCCAGTCCCACTGCTCCTTGTTTCGCTTCACGAACATCCGGCCATCCATCAGCGCGACCGGCGTCCGGGCGGTCGGACGAAACTCCATCTTCGCCTGGCAGAGCTCGTACACCTTGGGATCGAGTTCGACCGTCTGCAGCAGCGCCTCGGGGAAGGCCGCCGCGAACAGCCGGTGGAAGCCGGCCCCGCCCAGCCCGATCATCAGCACGCGCTGCGGCTTCGGCTGGAGGAAGAGGCCACCGTACAAGGATCGCGTATACGCGACGACCAGCTGGAGCGGATCGCTCAAGTCGACCGCGGATTCGAGCGCCTCGCTCCCGCGGGCGCGCGCGCGCAGTTCCACAATGTTGCCGCGGCGCTCGACCGTGAGGCTGTTGTAGATCGTGTCGTATTGCTCGACGTAATCTTGACTCGCCGCGCCGCAGACGGAGCCGAGGGCGACGAAACCGGCCAGAAATCGCAGGGGCTTCATGAGGGAGAAACGGGCACGCGCAGCAGCCGTACGAGGCTCGCGAGGCTGACAATTGCCACGCCGAGCCAGAGGTAAAGCAGCGTCGAGACGCGCAGGTGCGGAATCAACGCGAAGGCCGTCAACATCACGCCGACGATGTTACCCAGCGTGCTGATGCCGTACACGATGCCCGACGCCTTGCCCGGCGGCGTGCCGCGCGACGCGAGGAACTGCACACACTGCGGCCCAAACGTCGAAAGCGCGGTGACCGGCAGAAAGAAAATCCCGAGGCAGGAGACGAACAGCGCCGTGCTCATGTCCTCGAACCTGATTTCGATTTGTCCGAGCAGCGACCGGCCAAACGCCGCGACCGCCGCAAGCGAAAGCACCGCCACGATCACGCCGATCAGTTGACCGCGTTGCCGCTGCGGCACGGGCAGGTTGCTGATCCAGCCGCCGATCATCGAACCGGCGCTGAAAGCGGCCAGGAAAGTCGAGATCAGCCATGCCCACACGATGATCGACGAGCCGAAATGCGGGTTCAACAGCCGCGAGGCGAGCAGTTGGAAGCCCATGCTGAGAACACCGAGGGTGATTACGACGACGTAGAAAGCGAAAAGCATCACAGCGGCCCGGCACGGTGCGAGGTCGCCCGGGCGAAGCCAACCTGAAATTGGACGGAGGCTCTCCTTCTGCATCTGCCGGTGGTCGATGATCGCAGCGGCCTGAACGCAGCGCCGGCATCTTGCCGGCATTTGCAAGTGGCATCGGCATCCGGCCGATGAGTCTGCGGACGGAAGCAGCAGCCACTGGCCGGCAGGATGCCGGCGCTACGCTTGACCGACAACCGGGAGACGCGCCCGATCACCCCGGCCGAATGGCGTCCGGCTTGCAGCGACCGCGTTTTTCTGTGGTGTTCGCAGCCGCACCGACGCCCCACCCTGCTTCTCATGTTCTCCCGTGCTGCGCTTCTCCTTGCCACCGTCATGACCACGCCGTCGCTCTTCGCCGCTCAGCCCGGAAAACCGGCGGGGCCCAAACCCCGGATCGGCTCGACCGTGTTCGTGTGGGACCAGCTGGAGCGACGCGTGACGCCGAATGGCGAGCGCCGCAACGTGGCGGAGAATCCCACGCCGACGCTCGACGTGTTCGAGTGCCACATCACCACCCTCAATCCCGGCCGCGCATCGCACGCCCCCCATCGCCACCCGCAGGAGGAACTGATCCTCGTGAAGGAAGGCACGCTCGAAGTGCACATCAACGGGCGCACGCAAGTGGCCGGGCCCGGTTCGACGTTGTTCTACGCGAGCAACGATGCGCACGCGGTGAAGAACATCGGCACGGACCGCGCAACCTACTGGGTGATCAACGTGACCACGGCCGCGACGCACCATCCGGCGGGCCAGAACACCACGCCCACGCTGCACTCGGCGGTCCACGATTTCGCCAAGCTCACCGTGAAGCCCTCGAAAGTCGGCGAAGGTCGTGCGGTGCTGAACGGCTCGACCGTCACCCTGAAGAATCTCGAGACGCACATCACGACCATCAACGCGGGCGAGGCGCCGCACGCCGCCCACCGGCATCCCGACGAGGAAATGATTCTCGTCCGGGAAGGCACGCTCGAGATCGCCATCAACGGCCAGCTGCAACGCGCCGGCCCGGGCTCGGTGTGTTTCTTCGCGTCAAACGATCTTCACGGCCTGCGCAACGTCGGCGGCACGCGCGCGACGTATCACGTGATTCGAATGGTGACCGCGGCGACGCCGGCAAAACCCGCCGCCAACCCGTAGCGGAAGGGCGAGACTTCGCGATCTGCCGAAACCGCGGGCCGAATTGCGGCGGAGCACGGGCAACCTGCCCGTGCTGATGGGAGCGCGGGCCGATTGCCCGCGCTACGAGCTTGCGACGCCGCGCGCGTTCCCGGCACGCTGGCCGGCTTCCATGCATTGGGTCGTCGCCAGCCTCGTCTCAGCCTTCTTCCTCGGCTGCTACGACCTGTGCACGAAGCACGCGGTCCGCGACAACGCGGTGCTGCCGGTGCTTTTCTTCGCCAACACGTTCAGCGCCTCGCTTTGGCTGCTGCTGATGGCCGCGCACCGCACCGCGCCGGAGTTGCTGCCAGCGAGCCTGGTCGTCGAGCGACTCTCCTGGCACCAGCACGGGCTGCTGTTGCTCAAGTCCGCCCTCGTCGCGTCGTCGTGGTGTTGTTCCTACTTCGCGGTGAAGCACCTCCCGATTTCGCTCGCGGCGCCGATTCGCGCTACCGGGCCGGTGTGGACCTTTACCGGCGCGCTGCTCGTGCTCGGCGAACGGCCCAGCCTGCTCGAAGTGGTGGGGATCGCCACGACCCTCGCGTCATTCGTGGGCCTCTCGCTCGCCGGCCGCGCGGAGGGCGTGCACTTTCACCGCAACAAGTGGATCGGCTGGCTGCTTATCGGCACGATGCTCGGCGCGCTCAGCGGGCTGTACGACAAATTCCTGCTCGGCCGGCTCGGCTTCGCCGCCTCCACCGTGCAGGCGTGGTTTTCCATTTACCTCGCGCTCCTCTTCCTGCCCCTCGCCACCGGCTGGAAACTGCGCTGGTGGCCGCGCCACGAGTTCCACTGGCGGTGGAGCGTGCTCTTCGTGTCGCTCGCCCTCCTCGTGTGCGACTTCATCTACTTCACCGCGCTGCGCGATCCGCAGGCGCTGGTCTCGATCGTCGCCAGTCTGCGCCGCGCGAGCGTGCTCGTCGCCTTCGGCGGCGGCCTGCTCTTCTTCGGCGAAATCAACGGCCGCCAGAAACTCCCCGCCGTCGCCGGTGTGCTGCTGGGCGTCGTGCTGACCGTCCTGGGGTAGCATTTGCCGTCCTTCGTCTGGTGGCGCGCCAGCGCCCAACTCGGGAGTTTGGCCAATTGCAGGTGGTCGCAGAGTGTAACGTAATACGTTACACTATGCGGGTTGCGCCACCACGGCCAGCACCGGCCGGCCCCCAATTTCGGTGCCGCGCTCGTCGCGCCGCCGGGCGCGGAATTCCAACGAAGCCCCCCCGCCTGGTCTGCTTCCCGCGGACGATCACCTTCGGCGACACGTCCGCGCTCCACACCATCCCCATTCCCCCGCTATTTTCCGCGGCCCGGCTTGAATTCCATCCCCTCGATCGCACCGAGGATTTGCTGGTACGCCTCGTCCTTGAAGCTGTCGGCGCCGATGAAGACCTCGATCAGGACATCGGGGGCGAGTCGGATCTTGCCCGCACTCACGACCTTGAACTCGCCCGGTGGGGCTTTCTTCGCGCCGCGCAGCGCCGCGTCGGTGAAATTGCAATAGTAGCCGTAGCCGGTCGAAAGGGTGAACTCGCGCGCGTACGCCTTGCCTTCCACCGATTGCTCCGTGTAGGGCGCGCAATCCGCTTCCACGCGCAGCTTGAGCCGCGCCTTCGTGTCGTAACGGTCAACGTCGGGATAACTCACCTTGAACGAACACGAGGCGTTGATGTTGTCGTCCTTCGGTGTCAGCGTCATCTCGTACTGGCCCGCCATGTTGATGACGGTGGCTTTCCAGTCGCCGAGGAGAAACAGGGAGAGCCTGCCGTGGGAGCCGAAGTCGAGGACTTGCTCCTGCGCGGAGGCCAGCGCGGCAGTGAGACAGAACAACGCGATCAGTCGTTTCATGGTGGGAGAGGCAAACTCGCGCGGACTATGCGCAGTTTGCGCGATTTCGCTATGTTAAACCGTGCCGCGGCAGCCAAGCCACGGAATTTAACAGAAGGAAACGAAGGGAACAAAGAGTCGTTCATGGCAGAACCCTTCGTTCCCTTCGTTGCCTTTTGTTCAAGAGGATTGGAGAATCCGTGGTTGGGCTGCGCCGCGCTGGGTCATCTTCGGCCCGCCGGCAACGAGCTTTCCGCAATATTCGCGCGGTGATTGCCTTTGACCGTGCCGGGCGGGCCAACTTAGCTCGCGGACTCTATTTTTTCACCATGCCTGCGGCTCCCACGATTATCTACACCAAGACCGACGAAGCGCCCGCGCTCGCGACGTATTCGCTGCTGCCCATCGTGCAGGCGTTCACCAAGCAGGCGGGAATCAACGTCGAGCCGCGCGACATCTCGCTCGCCGGCCGCATCCTCGCGCAGTTTCCCGAGCGGCTGACGGAAGCCCAGCGGATTGGCGATCATCTCGCCGAACTCGGCGCGCTCACGCTCAAGCCCGAGGCCAACATCATCAAGCTGCCCAACATCAGCGCGTCCGTGCCGCAGCTGAAGGAAGCCATCGCCGAACTGCAGGCGCACGGCTACCCGATTCCGGATTATCCCGAGACGCCGAAGACCGACGCCGAGCAGGACGCGAAGGCGCGCTACGACAAGGTCAAGGGCAGCGCGGTCAACCCGGTCCTGCGCGAGGGCAATTCGGACCGCCGTGCCCCGAAGGCGGTGAAGGACTACGCGCGCAAGCACCCGCATTCGATGGGCGCGTGGTCACCGGATTCGAAGACGAGCGTGTCGACGATGGGCCGGGACGACTTTTTCTCGAACGAGAAATCGGTCACCGTCGCGGCCGCCACCACCGTGCGCATCGAATTCGTGCCCGCGGCCCCTCCGCCCGGCGCGCCGCCGGAAGTCGTGGCGAAGGCCGCCCAGACCATCGTCCTCAAGGAAAGGACGCCGCTCAAGGCCGGCGAGATCTTCGACGCCACGTTCATGAGCAAGAAGGCGCTGGGCGCCTTCTTCGCCCAGCAAATCGCCAAGGCCAAAAAGGACGGCGTGCTGTTTTCGCTGCATCTCAAGGCGACGATGATGAAGGTTTCCGACCCCATCATGTTCGGCCTCGCGGTGCGCGTTTTCTTCAAGGACATCTTCACGAAGCACGCCAAGACGCTGGCCGGCCTCGGCGTCGACCTGAACAACGGCTTCGGCGATCTCGTCGAAAAGATCCAAAAACTGCCCGCGGATCAGCGCACCGCGATCGAGGCCGACATCAAGGCGGTGTACTCCTCCCGGCCCGCCGTCGCGATGGTCAATTCCGACCAGGGCATCACCAATCTTCACGTGCCGAGCGACGTCATCGTCGATGCTTCGATGCCCGCGATGATCCGCGTCGGCGGCAAGATGTACGACGCCGCGGGCAAGTTGCAGGACGTCCTCTGCGTCATTCCCGACAGTTGCTACGCCGGCGTCTACCAGACCACGATCGAGTTCTGCAAAAAGAATGGCGCGCTCGATCCGAAGACGATGGGTTCGGTGCCCAACGTCGGCTTGATGGCGCAGGCGGCCGAGGAATACGGCTCGCACAACAAGACGTTTCAGATCCCCGGCAACGGCACGGTCCGTGTAGTCGACGACTCCGGGAAAGTTCTCCTGGAACATCAGGTCGAAGCGGGCGACATCTGGCGCGCGTGCCAGGCGAAGGATGCCGCGGTACAGGATTGGGTGAAGCTGGCCGTCAACCGCGCGCGGCTGAGCAACACGCCCGCCATCTTCTGGCTCGACGAGCAACGCGCCCACGACGCGCAGATCATCGCGAAGGTAAAGACGTATCTGGCGCAGCACGACACGAAGGGGCTCGATCTGCGCATCCTGCCGCCGGCGGCAGCCTGCCAGCTCAGCCTCGAGCGACTCAAGGCGGGCCAGGACACCATCAGCGTCACCGGCAATGTGCTGCGCGACTACCTCACCGACCTTTTCCCGATCCTCGAAGTCGGCACGAGCGCGAAGATGCTGTCGATCGTTCCGTTGATGAAGGGCGGCGGCCTGTTTGAAACCGGAGCGGGCGGCTCGGCGCCGAAGCACGTCGAGCAGTTCATCGCGGAAAACTATCTGCGGTGGGACAGCCTGGGCGAGTTCTTCGCGCTGGCCGCGAGCCTGGAGCACCTGAGCATCGTCGCCCAGCACGCGAAGGCGAAGGTTCTCGCCGATACGCTCGACCTGGCCACCGCCAAGTTCCTCGAGCACGACAAGTCACCGGGCCGCAAGCTCGGCACAATCGACAACCGGGGCAGCCACTTCTACCTCGCGCTGTATTGGGCGCAGGCCCTCGCCGCGCAGAACGGCGATCCGGCGCTGCAGAAAACGTTCGGCCCGATCGCGGAAAAGCTCAGCGCCGGCGAAAAGCAAATCGCGCAGGAACTGCTCGGCGTGCAGGGCAAGCCGACGGACATCGGCGGGTATTATCAGCCCGATGACCGCAAGGCGTCGGCCGCAATGCGCCCGAGCCGGACGTTCAACGACATCCTCGCCACGCTGTAGTTCTACTCTGTTACGTCCGGGACATTCTCCGGTGAAAACTCGGTATTTGTGGGCGGGGTGCCCCCACCCCGCGAAAAAGCATTTCCGAATCACTGTCGCGGGGTGAGGGCACCCCGCCCACACTCATATTTAACAAAGTAGAACCAGCGAGGCTTCGCCTCAGACCAAAGACCAGGGACCAGAGACCAGGGACCTCGAGCCAAGATGTGTTTTCGAAAACTTGACCTGTTCACAATGAGTTTCGGCGTTCAAGGACTCTAGCGCGAGTGGGCTCACGCGCAGGCCGGCCCAGCAGGTCAGGAAAACGCCATTGGAGGGGCAACCGCCGCGTCGTCCTCAAATAGGGTCTGCGACGCGCTCGAACTTCACCCGCTCGCCGTCCGGCTCGAGCCAGTAGCGGTGAACCTTCACGCTATCGGAATCGAGGGCGTTCGCCGCGACGGCGAGATCCGCCAGCTGCCGCCGCTTGATCTCCGCCGGGGCCAGGCCCGGACACAACGCCTTGTAGTGGCCGCAGCCGGCGTGCGCGAGCAGCACGACCTCGGTGATCCCGTGGTTCTTGATCAACATCTCGGCCGAGTGTCTGACGTGCTGGGCCTCGAGCACGGAGCTCGCCCACGGATTCAACAGGCCCGGCCCGCCCGGCAGGGTCAGCGTATCCAGCCGTTGGTGACCGAGGTGCCGCAACAGTTCCTCGACCGCCTCGGTAAACCGTCCATCCGAGCAGTAGACCGCCAGCGCGGTCGGATAGCTCGCGCGATACGGCGTGTTCGCGACAAACGTGCTCACGCCTGACGCTGCGCGGCCCGCCGCGGCGCCGTCAAGACCTGGCGCGCGTTGGAGACACGATGATCGTTCATTGCTGCAAGGGGGCGTCGAAAACGGTAGGGCGCGACCGCTGGGCGCGCCGCAACGGGTGCGAAATGCCGAGGTAAACAAGGCGGGCCCAGCCGGTCCAGCCCTGCCTTCGAACCGAGTTTTCTCCGCCCTCCATGGTTCCGGCGATGCCTCCGCCGTCGCACGCTCACAGCCCGGCCAGCGAAACCCGAAATGCCGCCATCTCCTCGGCGTTGCGCACCAGCAGGACATCGCCGGCCAGCACGGGGTGGTTCCACGTCTTGCCCTTGATCGCCGGAAACCGCGCCAACTCCTTGAACTCGCCCGCCGTCGCGGCGACGAGCGCGACCTCGCCGTGCTCGGAGAGCACCAGCAGGAGATCCTGATCGGCGAGCAGGACGAGTTGGCCGTTGCCGTAGCGCCCACCCTTCCACGTGCGCTCGCCGTCCTTCAGGTCGATGCACGCCAGCACACTGCCGTCGAAGCCGAATGCGTGCCCCTTGTGCACGACGCAGTCGTTGAAATACGGCTTGAGCGCGCGCGAGGTCCAGCGCTCCTCCACGCTCCAGCCGCCGGCCCGCTGCACCACCGCGAGTCGCCGCGTGCCGAGCCCGCCCGAAGGACCGCCGGTGCTGATGAGCACGTCGCCCTCCGGCGTCATCATCGGCTGCACGATGGTGGTGCCGGTCCAAGCGTGTTCCCAAAGCACCTTGCCGCTTGCCGGCGCCACGCTGGTCGCGCCGGCGGTGCTGAGCAGCAGAACCTGCGGCACTCCACCGATCGTCGCCTGATGTGGCGAACTGTAACCCCCGCCATGCGCCGGCCCGAACCAGCGCGGTTTGCCCGTGGCCGCGGCATACGCGACGAGTTTTCCGCCGGCTGCGACCACCACGGTGTCGTCCACCACGAGTGGCGAACTCGCGAATCCCCATGTGGGCACGCTCGCGTGGCGATCGGTCGCGACATTGCGGGACCAGATGACGGCGCCGGTGGACGCGTCGAGCGCGTTCAGCAGGCCGGTCGCGCCGAACGTGTAGATTCGTCCGCCGCTGAGGGTCGGCGTCGCCCGCGGCCCCGCGCCCGCGTTCGACTCGTAGAAACGCACCGCATCCCGATGCCGCCACGCCGGCTCGCCCGTCGCGAGCTTGTAGCAGGTGACCACCTCGTCCTCGCCCAGCTGCTCCTGGGTGTAAAGCACGTCATCGTGCACCGCGAATGATGACCACCCCGGGCCCACGGCGCGGCGCCAGATTTCAACCGGCGGCGATTTCGCCCAGTCCGGGTTGATCCTGACTCCGCGCACGATGCCATCGCGATTCGGCCCTCGAAATCCCGACCATGCGGCGGCTTTGTTCGCAACCTTCGCCGTTTGCGTGGGCGCACCGCGAGCAGCCGACTCCTTGTCGGCGCGCTCCGCAAGCAGCCGTTCCTCGTGGGTTTTCGTCCAGCGCCAGTGCAAATCCGATCCGCCGTCGCCCGTGATCCCATCAGTCCGCAAAAGGGTGAAGACGCCGCAAGCGGCCACCACGCCGCCAATCAACATCGCCCGGCGCAGGCCCGGACCGCGCCGGCGGGTCGCGACGGCCGCGACGACCAAGGCCAGACTCAGCACCGGCACCGCGGAGAAAGGCAGCATCAATCCCATCATGCCTCCCGCAATCGACGGGTGCACCACCCGGAGTGTCGCGATAACCGCAAGCACCATCACCCCCAACGCTCCGATTCGCTCGATCCACGGCGCCCGGCTGAAGAACAGCCACCACACGATGATGCCCAGTCCGCACGCGAGTCCACCGAGCACCCCAAAAATCAGCGCCGGCGGGAACAAGAACGGCACGACAAACCGGAGCACCCACTGCAGCAGCACGAGGATGACGCCGGGCCACAAGCGGAGCGGAGCAGAGCCAAACGCGGGATGCGCGGAGACCGACGGGGCTGGGCTGGTCGCGGGGATTGGAGTCATGGGGGATGGCGCGAAGCCGGGATCACGCAGTCGGATCCAGGTGGAACGCGATCTCCGGGCGCGTTCTTACTGCAGAAGCGAACAGACGGCGCCCGGAGGTCGCCGTCCACCGTTCGGTGTTCGCCGCTGCGAAGGAAAATGTCTTCAATTGCATGAACCCGACCAAGTCAAATGAGGGGATATTGCTTGAGGCTGGTGGCGCGAGCCGTAGCGCGGTCAATGCGCCAAGGGCGCACAAGTCTGACCGCGCATTTCGAGCGGTCGGTGGAGGCGCGGTCAGGCTTGTGCGCCTTTGGCACATTGACCGCGCTACGCGAGAACATGACGAGAATGTTCGTTGCCTTGGCGCCCTTCGGTTCATGGGGAATCAATGCCACGGGGTTCGGGGGAACGAAACTCAGAACACAGCCCAAGGCACGGAGGTTTCATTTTTCAATCCGAATTCGCCCCGGAGGCCGCCCGGCCGGGCCGGCCCGCAATCGCCGGATGTCGCGGAACGGCTTACGTTGTTTGCCCACAAAGGACAGAACATGAGTACGCCTGCCAACCCGGAGACCCGCCCGCGGCGTTTCTCGATGATTCGCTCGTTTGTGATGGCGGACTTCCTGACGCTGGGAAACGGATTCTGCGGTACGGGCTCGGTGCTGGCGGCCATGCAATTCCTCGTGACGGGCGATCAACCATGGCTCGTGGTCGCGATGGCACTGCTGCCGGTCGCGCTGATCCTGGATTTTGCCGATGGTCGGGTGGCGCGCTGGCGGCGCCGGTCATCCATCCTCGGTGCGGATCTCGACTCGCTGGCCGACGTGATTTCGTTCGGCATGGCCCCCGCCGCGATCGGTTTTGCCGTCGGCCTGCGCGGCACGATCGACGTGATCATTCTGCTCTACTTCGTCGCGTGCGGCATCAGCCGTCTCGCGCGCTTCAACGTCACCGCGGTCGCGCTCGCCGACGAAGGCGGCAAGGTGAAATATTTCGAAGGCACGCCGATTCCCACGAGCGTGTTCATTGTGCTGTTCCTCGCGGTGTTGCTCTTCACCGGCCACCTCGGCGACGGGCTGTGGCTCGGCCGCTGGCAGCTCGGCCGGGCGGTCTTGCACCCCTTGGCGATGGTCTACGCCCTGAGCGGCAGCGCGATGATCAGCACGATTCACGTGCCGAAGATTTGAGGGTGGTGCCTGGCGAGCGGCGCGACCAGCGCGCCACCTGCAGATACACGGTAAGCTGCCCGGTGAAAAGGAAACGGCGGCCCCGCAGGGCCGCCGTGAATTTCCCAGAATACACGGCTGACTCAGCTCTCCTTCTTCTTGCCCGGCTTCTTCTCGCCGTTCGCATCGCCGCTCTTCTTGCCGGAGCCGGCGGTGAATTCCTCACGGCTGAGCGAACCATCCTTGTTCTTGTCGAGCTCGACGAACTTCGCCCGCGCCGCCTTCTCGTCCACCTTGCCCTTTTGCGCCGCGACGTATTCCTCGACGGACACTTTGCCGTCATGGTCGGTGTCGGCCGCGACGAAGGGCCCTTTCTTCTTGTTTTGGTCCGCGGCGTGCAACGCCAGCGGGAGACTGAGTAATGCGGCCGTGGCCGCGATCAGGATTCGTTTTTGCATAGTTTTGCGAGTAACACCGCGTGAGACGCCGGCACCCCGGCGTTGGCCGGGAACGCGGGCGCAAGCCCCTGCATCCCAGCAGGCTCCGGGCTATCAAAAAAGTGAATACGCCAGTCCGCTGCCGACGCCCCGACTTGCACGGTCCGCGCCACCCATCGCTACCTCGGCTGCGGATCGACGCGACCGGCGACGGCCGGGCCGCGCCGGAGGGCCCAAGTAGCGCAGACTTCCAGCCTGCCTGCGTCGGAAAAGCAGGCAGGATGCCTGCGCTACGCTTCCCGGACAAGAAGCGCGCGGTAGTCGTAGGTTCGCGCGGCAAAAGAAAAGACCATACCGCCGGACCGGCTCCCGTCACACTGGGACTTGCGAACGCGGCGGCAACCGCTACGGTCCGGCGTTCCCATGAAAACCCTGAGCGCCTTCCTGGCTGGCCTTGCGCTGGCCGCCCTCGCATTCGCCGCATCGGCCAAAGTACCGGATATTTCCCAACGCGAACTCGAGGCCGCGATCGCGGCAAGAAGCGTGACGCTGCTCGATGTCAATGGCACCGACTCGTTCAAGGAAGGGCGGATTCCCGGCGCCCTCGACTACCTGGCGCACGAGAAGGAAATCGCGCAGCTGCTGCCGAAGGACAAGCACGCGCTGATCGTCGCGTATTGCGGCAATGAATACTGCTCGGCTTATCTCGCCGCCGCCACCACCGCGCGGGAACTCGGCTACACGAACGTGAAGCACTATGCGCCCGGCATCGACGGCTGGAAGAAGTCCGGGGCGAAGGTGGAGGCGGAGACGCCCCCCGGGCGGTCGTCGTAGGCGCGTCGACGGCGCGCCGCGCGGCGGGCGCGCATCATCGCCCGCGAGTCTGCAGCGATCACGATGAACCAGTCCGGCCTCAAGCCGGGCGGCTGGCCGGAACGCGAAGGAGGGTGCCCAGTTTCGTGCAGGTGCCTTGCCCGAAACCGAGCGCGCGCTTGATCTGCGCATCGCGCTCGATCGGGTTCGCGACTCGAGCCGTCTCGCGCCAGGTCCGCCACGGCACCATCCCCAGGGCCCACAAGACCGCGGCGCTCACGGGCACCGGCACGTCGCTGCCGTGGAGGATGCGCCCGGCGAGTTCCGGCTCGCTGGTCATCCGGCGAATCGCGCCCGGGCGGGTGCGAAAGTTGCAGCAGGCGAGCGCGCTGTTGTCGCCATACAGCCGCGGGAAACGCCGTGTCATTTCCACGAATACCTCGAAGTAGTCGGGATCGACCACCATCATGCCGGTGCCGCAGTGCGCCGCGATGCAGGTCACGCCGATTTCCAGCGCGCGCGTGAGCACGCGCGGGCTCGCCAGGGCCGGCGCGAGCACGGGGAGCGTGCGCTCGCTGCCGGTGTGCGCGAGCAGGATGAGCCCGGTCTCGGCCATCCGCTCGAGGAAGCGCGTGTAACGCGGGTTGTTCCAATCGATGTTCTGGCAGTTCGGGAGGCACTTCAACATGACGGCGCCAGCCGCCACGCAGCGGTCGAGTTCCTCCAGGGCGTCGCGACGCGCCGGGTGAATGGAGATCGCGGCGAGAAACTCCCGGTGGTCGCGCGCCAGCCGCAGGACGAAATCGTTTGGCACGTAGAACGAGCCGACGTTCGGGATCATCGCGCCGTTCTCCTCGTACGGCTCGTCCTGGGCGAGGACCACCGCGGCATCGAGGGACGATTCGCGGACAAACCGGAGAATCTGCTCGGCGTACAACCGGTCGAGGTCACCGGTCAGGGCGGAACGCGGCAGCCCGACGGCGCGCAACAGCAGCGGGGCGCCCAGCCGCGTGAAGCCGCGCGGCCGGTACCAGCAGCCGGTGCCGCCGGTGCCGTTGCCGACGAGGTGGACGTGGCAATCGATGCGCATCTAGCGACCACGGACCGGAGACCAAAGACCAGAGAGCAAGGACCACTGAGCGATGGACCACGAACCACGGACCACGGGCCACGGACCAAGATGCATTCGAAACGGTGGGGGGTTCACGGGAAGATTTACTGGGGGTCGAGCTGTTCGGCGGAGTTCGCGAGCCGTAGCGCGGTCAATGCGCCAAAGGCGCATTGGCCGCGATGCCACGGGCGAACATCACGAGAGTCTGCGCTAACGTTGCGACATTCGCGTCAGGCGGTTTGGGGTCTCTGGTCCTTGGTCTCTGGTCGCTGGTCTTCGCTTTGGGGTTTCTCGTCTTTGAGTTCCGACCTCTGACCTCCGGCCTCTGTCTTCTGCTCTGCTCCGCCGGCGGCCTCGAGGGCCAGATCGCGGCAGCGTTTGAGATCCGTCTTGCCGGTGCCGAGCATGGGAATCTTTTCCACCCGCATGATGACCTTGGGCACCCAGAGATTCGGCACGCCCACCTCCACCAGCCGGGAGCGCAACGCATCCGGCGCCACATCGTGGGTGGTCAACAGCACGAGCGCCTCGCCCTTCGCAAGGTCGGGCACGCCAGTGACGAAAACGGCCGGGCTCTCCGACTGCTCCCAACGAAAGGCCTCGAGGATCTTCTGCTCGACGGTGCCGTGCGGCACCATTTCGCCGCCAATCTTGGAGAAGCGCGACATCCGGCCCTCGATGAACAGGAAGCCATCCTCGTCGAACCGGCCGAGATCGCCGGTCACGAACCAGCCGTCGCGAAAGGCCGCGCGCGTCTTCTCCGGGTCGCCGAGGTAACCTTCGAACACGTTGGCGCCGCGGAAGAGCACCACGCCGGTCTCCGCCAGCGGCAGCGCCCGCCCCGTATCCGGATCAAGAATGCGCGCCGTCATCCCGGGCATCATCCGGCCAACGGCGCCGGTGCGCTTGCCGGTCTGCGGCTCGTTTGTGGACATCACGACCGGCGGGTGCGGCTGGTTGATGTTGGTGGCGGGCGTGGTCTCGGTGAGCCCGTAGCCCTGGAGGATCTCGAGGTGAAACGTCTCGAGAAACGCCCGGAAGAGATCGTCCGGCAGCTTTTCCGCCCCGGTCACGACGAGATCGAGCGACTTCAATTCCGCCGGTTTCGCCCGCTTCACCAGCGGCCGGATGAAGGTCGGGGCGCCGATCATCACGGTGACGTGTTCGTCGCGGATGGCGTCGATGATCTTGCGGGTCTCGAGCGGGCTCGGGACGGTCACAATCCGGCAGCCGCGCAGCATCGGGTACCACAGCGTCACCGTGAACCCGAAGCTGTGGAAAACCGGCAGGCAGCCGAGCAGCGAGCAGGATTCCGGCAGAATCGAGAGCGACGAGATCTGGGCGCAATTCGCGAGGATGTTGCGGTGCGTGAGCACGACGCCCTTGGGCTCCCCCGAACTGCCGCTGGTGAACAGTAACCCCGCCTCGCTGCGATCGCCAGTCTTCGGCAGATCGAGCAGGGCCGCGCACCACTGATTCGGCAGGGTCCACGCCGCGACCAGCCAGCGGAGCAAGGCGCGTTTGCCGCCGGCGGTGTCCATTTCCCGGGCGAGATCGAGCGTGCGCTCGGGCCAGGGGAAATTCGGGACCTTCGTGCGCAACGCGTCGGCCGAGATGATGGTCTGGATCTCCGCGATGCGCAGGCTCGTTTCCAAGGCGGCGCGGCCCGCGGTGAAGTTGAGGTTCACCGGCGTCTTGCCCGCGCTCATCACGGCGAGGTTCGCGATGAAGGCGCCGGCCCCCGGCGGCAGCACAATGCCGACGCGCTTTTCCGCAATGGTGGCTCGTATCCGCCGCGATAAGACGGCGGCCGCGGCAAACAGCTCCCCGCAGCGCAGCGCCCGGCGGCCGGCGGTGCGGTCGACGAGGAAGGCGCGCCACGGATGCTTGGTCAGGGTGCGGACACACTCGCGGCCCAGGTGCCGGGACAGCACGGGGCGCTCGCTGAACGCCTTTTCGCCGAGATCGAGCAGTTCGATGCGCGCCCATTCGATCGACACCTGCGCGGCCGGCGTCGGCCGGCCGAACGCGATGAACACATCGGTCGGCATCAGCCGCGGTGCTTTCCAGAGATATTTGTTGCCCGCGAACGAAAAGATCGAGCCCCACAATCCGTCGAGCGCCGCGGCGACCACCGGCGCGCTGGCCCGCTGCGCGATCAGGGCGAACTCCGGGTGCAGCCGCATGAGCTGGCCGGTGCGCGAGATGTGGCCTTCCGGCGAAAGGCAGACCACTTCACCACGCTGGAGCGCGGCGACGGCGGCCGCCATGCCCTCGGCCGGCGCGTCGGCCGACATCGCGATGCAACCGCCAAGCTCGAAGCACCAGTTGAAAAACGGGTTTCGCCGGAGCCCCTTGTGTCCGACAAAGCGGATCGGCCGCGGGCAGGCGAGCTGGAGCACGACCACATCGGCGTAGGTGATGTGGTTGAAAATCAGCAGCACGCCACCCGTGCGCGGGAAATGTTCCGTGCCGCTCGTGCGCACCCGGTAAAGGAAGCCCGCGATGAACGTCACGAGGGCCTCGAGATGAAACGGGAATCGCGAGCGCCGGCGAAGAAAGGGGATGGCCATGAGGGCGGCTGATTTATGCGCGGACCCGCGGCGCCGATTCAAAGCTTTTTATCCGAGAGCGGCGGGACCAGCGCGCCGCGGAGGTCGTTTGCCAGCGCCGCGAAACCCGGAAAATCGTTTTCCAGCCGCCGCGGGTCATGGCGGTGCCGCGACACTTCACGCACCGCACAGGCGCTCTCCTGGGGCAGGCTCGGCCGGTCGGTGCCGTAGACGCGCCACTTCAACTCGGACCGCGAATAGGGCGCGCGTCCACTCTCCTGCCCGGCGATCCACGCCGCTTCGCTCACGCGGGAGTCGCGGCCGCACAGGTACCACGCCTCGATGGCCGGCACGGCAATCCCGACCGCACGCAGCACACGGTCGCGGCCATGCGCGCGCGGCAGCCGCTTCGTCGTCTGCCGATGGACCGCGCGCAACTGGCACATGCGGCACTGCGGATGAAAATAACCGGGCGCATCGTGTCGCGCGGTGTGCACGACGGAATCGTCGGCGTCGACGACGACCACGAGCAGGTCGGTGTCGGTGTTGAAATGGAGGTGACGGATGACGGCGGGCAGCACCTGCGCGACGTTCGGCCAGCCGCGCGCGCGGAAACCGGGTGCGACGAAACCGGGCCGCTGTCGCAGGACCGCCTCCACCAACACGCGCAATGCACTCTCATCCGCCGGTGACTCGCTCAGCAGCGCGACCTTCATCACTCCTCCGGCACGCCGCCGAGAATGCCGCTGAACCACATGTCGCCGAGCGAGCCCTCGCGCATCAGCTCCTTCACGTCGGCCCGATCCGCCAGCCGCTCGAAATGCGCCGCGCGACCGCGTTTGTGCGAAATAATCACCTCCTCGGGGTGGTCGCGGAAAAGATCGAGGAAGTACGGCGAATGCGTGGTGGTGACAATCTGCACCGGCGGGCGCGTCGACCCGGACGACTTGGGGTAACTCAGCCGGTACAGCGCATCGCGAATCTCGCGCAGCATCCGCGGGTGGATTCCGCGATCGATCTCCTCGATGCAGAGCACGCACGGCGGCGTGGGGTTGAACGCGAGCGTCAGGATGCCGAGCAGGTAGAGCACGCCCTGGGAGAGCTCCGCCGCCGGGACCAGCCCGTCTTCGGCGAGTCGCAGCCCAAACTCCACGCGCCCGTCCGGATGCTCGTCCAGTTCCAGCGAGCGAAACTCCGGCATGATGCGCAGCATTTCCTCGGTGAGCGCGGAGAAGGCATCGGGCGCGGCGGCCCGCCGCGCGGCGAGCACGGCGGCGAGATTGGCGCCGTCGCGGGCGAGCTCCGCGCCGGCCGCGCGCTTCGCCGGCTGGGCCAGCGCGCCGTGATCGAGCACGTAGCCGCGAATTGTCGCGAGTTCGGCCTGCAACGCGGGCCAGCCCGCGGCGCCGGGTGGTTCGATGTGCAGCAGGTCGCACCCGGTCTCGGACCGGCAGCTCATCCGGGCGGTGATCGCCTCGTGCGGCGCGGAGAATCGAAAATCGATCTGCGGCGGCTCGCGGGCGGCCTTGGCGCGGGGGCGCGGCACCGCCGGCGCACCGGGCGCATGAGCCGAGAGCGGACGCAGGCTCAGGATGGCCTCGAGCAAGCTGGTTTTCCCGCTGCCGTTGGGACCGATGACGACATTGAACGGAGCGAGCGCGACCTGCGCATTACGCAGCGCCTTGAAATGCCGAAACGCGACCGACGCGATCACGCTCGCACCGTGCGGTGCCGCAGCGCGGTTGTCGAGGCTACGCCTCGGTTGTTCGTCATGTTCCCACGGAGCGCGGTCAATGTGCCAAAGGCGCACAAGCCTGACCGCGGTTCAACGACGAGAAATATTGCGCGACCTGCGCGGTCAGGTTGACCGCGCCATGGCTCGCGTCACGGCACCACTGATAATATTTGCGCTTAACTCGAGGTTACTCGCCCCGGACTCTTCGTTCCCTTCGTTTCCTTCCGTGAATTCTGCTGCTCGCCCCCCCGGGGAAACGGATGAGCCCTTTCGCGGCGGGATCGCGCTTGTGTCGGCATGTACTCCACGCTGTTTGCGGCATTCCGCGGTTCGCGTTGGGCGTCCGCGCTGGTTTTCGGTCTCGTCACTTTTTCCAGCATCGCGCGATCACAGGCGGTCAATCCGACTCCAGGCATAGAGCCGAGAATCATCCCCACGCCGCCGGCGACGCTGCCCGTGCCCGTCTCGCCCCCGCTGGTCGTTGCGCCGATTGCCGGCGATCCGTGGAATCCGGCCGCCGGCAAATATGATTTCACGCGCGCACGCGCCACCGCCCAGAACGCGCGACTGATCAATGTGTCGATCCGCGCAAAGGCGGGCACAGGTGCCGACACGCTGATTGCCGGCGCGGCGGTGCAGGGCGCGGGTCAGCTCCCGGTGCTTGTCCGCGCGATTGGGCCGGGTCTCGGCCGGTTTGGCGTGACCAATTATCTCGGAGACCCGCAAATCCAGGTTTACCGCGGCACGACCGTCGCGGCTGCGGCGAACGCGCTGTCGCCGCTGGCGCGCGCGGCGTCCGACTACGTCGGCGCGTTTCCCGCGCTCGAGCATCCGAACGATGGCACCGACGCGGCGCTCCTGGGCGAAATCGGCGCCGGCACGCTGACCGTCCACTGCACGTCGCGCCGCAATGCCGCTGGCGTGGCGCTGCTCGAGTTCTACGACGCGGCTTCGGAACCGGCGGCCGGCGCGGCCCGGTTCGCGAACCTCTCCGCGCGGGCCCGCGTGGAAGCCGGCGAAGGCGTGGTCGTGCTCGGATTCGTGATCGCCGGCGAAGGCAACCTCACGCTGCTGCTGCGCGGCATCGGCGCGTCGCTGGCGGATTTCGGGGTCGGCGGCACGCTCGCGGATCCGAAAATCGAACTGTACTCCGGCCCCACGCGCCTGGCGGCGAACGACGACTGGCGGAGCGGCGACGTCGCGGCCGTCGCCGACGCGCAACTGGCCGTGAACGCGTTCGCGCTGGGCAGCCCGAAAGACGCCGCGCTCGTCGCGACGTTCCCGGCGGGCGCGTACACCCTGGTCGTGAGCGGCGTCGGCGGCGCGAGTGGCGTCGCGCTGGCGGAAATCCACGAGGTGGTGCCGGCCGATTTCGACG
>Ga0082335_1004386_pt1 | contig 21320 bp, 18 predicted proteins | sample Subgrocontami58m_FD_72375 | JGI IMG/M metagenome (GOLD analysis project Ga0082335, IMG submission 72375) | Subsurface groundwater microbial communities from S. Glens Falls, New York, USA - GMW37 contaminated, 5.8 m (SPADES assembly) (version 2) ...
CAGCCGACCGTGCTGATCGACTGCGGCTCCATTTGCGCCATGATCGAAAAGGCGACCGGACGCGCGCCCGACATCGTGCTCGGCAAACCCGATCCGGCCATGCTTGACGGCATCCTGCGGCGACACGGGCTGCGGCCGCACCAGATCGCGATGGTGGGCGATCGCATTTACACCGATATCCTGATGGCACACCGCGCCCACGCGCTCGGCGTGCTGGTCCTGACCGGCGAGGCCACCGCGGCCGACGCCAGGCGCGCCGAACACCCGCCGCACCTCGTCGTACCGAGCCTCGCCGAATTTGGCGCGCTGCTCGCCGCCGCCCGCAACGCCGTTCGCCCATGAGCATCGATCTCTCCACCAAACGCCGCGACAGCTTCGTGCGCCTTGTCGAGGCGCCGCTCAATCTGCTGGTCATCGGCGGCGGAATTGTCGGCAGCGGCGTGGCCCGCGATGCCGCGATGCGCGGGCTGCGCGTCGGGCTCGTGGACCAGTACGACTTCGCGTCGGGTACCAGCAGCCGGTCGAGCCGGCTCCTGCACGGCGGACTGCGTTACCTCGAGCAGGGCCGCATCGGCCTCGTGCACGAGGCGAGCGTGGAGAAAAAAGTCATCCACCAGATCGCGCCGCACCTGGCGGAGCCGCTGGGGTTTGTCTTTCCGACCTATCGCGGCGAGGGCCGCGCCCTGTGGCAGCTCCGCCTCGGCGTGAAAATCTACGATTTGCTCTGCGGCGGACGAAATTTCGCACCGTCGCGCGGTTTCACGCGGGCCGAGACGCTGCGCATGCTGCCAGCGCTCGCCGCGGACGACCTCGCGGGCAGCGTGCGCTACTTCGACGCGCTGACGAACGATGCGCGGCTCGTGATTGACACGCTGCGCTCGGCGGAAACCCACGGCGCGGCCGTGCTGAACTACACGCGATTCCACGACGCGCAGCGCAACGGATCGGACTGGAGCTGCCAGCTCGAGGACCGCGTCACCGGCTCCGCTTTCAGGATTCGCGCGCGTACCATCGTGAACGCCACCGGCCCCTGGGCCCACCTGCTGCCGCACAGCGGGGTGAAACTTCGCCTGAGCAAGGGCATTCACATCGTGATCGATCGCGCGCGGCTGCCGGTGCCCTCGGCGGTCGTGATCACCGAAGGCAAACGGATCCTCTTCGTGCTGCCGTGGGGTGAGCGCGTGATCATCGGCACGACCGACACCGACTACCGCGGTACGCCGGAAGACGTCGTGACCGAACCGCAGGACATCGCGTACCTCCTGCGCACCGTGAACGAGTTCTTCCCGTCCGTCGCCGTGCGCGAGGCCGATCTCATCAGCACATGGGCTGGCGTCCGGCCGTTGATTGCCAATGCCGACGGGACGCCGTCCGACATCTCGCGCGCCCATCAGATTCGGTGTCCCGAACCCGGCTGGTGGGACATCGCCGGCGGCAAGCTCACGACGTACCGATTGATGGCCGAGCAGGCCGTGGATCAGATCGTCAGGCACTGCGGCTTCCCGCGACAACCGTGTCGCACCGCCCGGGCTCCGTTGCTGCGCGCGGATCAGATCACGCCGTTCAGCGGAATCCTGCCCGCGCCGTGCACGCGCGAGGCGGTGGAACATTTCATGCAGCGCGAGTGGGCGCTGCGGCTCGAGGACGTCCTGCTGCGGCGCAGCGGCTGGGCTTATTACCACCGGCCGGCGGCGGTGCCCCTGGAGCAAATCGCGGGCTGGATGGCGGAAATCGCCGGCTGGTCGGCGGAAAAACGCGCCGCGGAGATCGCCGCGTGCCGCCAGCACGCGAGCATCGCGCCCGCGGCGTAGTTCCCCTGACTGCGCGGGACCGCTACAGCGCGCGTCGCATCCCAAGCGTCACGATCGCCAGCGTGAGCAGCGAGTTGATCGGCATCAGGGCCGCCGCCACGAGCGGGTTCATCCGGCCCGCGACCGCCAGCCCGACCGCGAGCAGGTTGTAGGCGACGGAGAAAACCAGGATCGCGGTCTGGGTGCGGCGGCGAAGCGCATCCACTTCGAAGAGTGCGCGCAGGCCGCCAATCCCGCGACCGAGGTAGTAGAAGTCGGCCTTGCGCTCGAGCACGCCGCGATGAATCACGGGCGTGCCGCGACAGAGCGCGCGGTCGAACGCGAGACTGTCGTTCGCGCCGTCGCCGAGCATGAGGACGTCGTCCGCCCCCGCGGCTTCGAGCCAGCCCGCCTTCGCCTGCGGCGTCAGTTCGCCGAGCGCATGGCCCGCCGGCAGGTCGAGTTCGCGCGCCAGCGCGGCGACCTTTTCGCGGTGGTCGCCGCTGAGAATGAACGTATCGAAACCGCGGCTACGCAGCGCGGCGATTTCGGCCTTCGCGTCCGGCCGGGCCGTGTCGGCGAAAGCAAACCGCGCCACCACCTGCCCGTCGTGCGCCAGGACGGTTTCCTCGCCGGCGGAGGCATCGCACCAGCCCGCGCGCCCGAGCGACCATCCGTCCATGGCCACGCCGAAACCAACCGTCTCCTTCACTTCACCCGCCACGACGCCCGGAGTGCCGGTCGCCAGCAGGTTTTCCAGCAGGCACTGGCTCAGCGGATGAGAATTGTCGCGGACCAGCGCATACAACGCCGCGCGGGCTTCCGCCGGCAGCGCGGCGAGCGTTTCCGGATGCTTCAGCACCGGCGTCTCGAGGGTCAGCGTGCCCGTCTTGTCGAAGACCAGCTTGCGGATGCGCGCCAGTTTCGGCCACAGGTCGGCTTCGCGCACGAAGACGCCGCGTCGCCGCAGCGCCACGGTGGCGATTTCGTCCGCGAGGGGAAACGCCAGCGCGATGGCACACGGACAGGAGACGACGAGGACCGCGGTGAGGACGGCCCAGGTGCGCAGCCCGTCGCCCGTGAACCACCACCAGCCGGCACCTGCGACGGCGGCGATGACGAGGATGCCGACGAGGTACCACCGTACAATCAGTTCGAGCAGGCGGTGGCGTTGGCCGGCGCGTTCTCCCGGGGCGAGCAATTGGGCGAGCAGCGATTCGCCCCACGGCTGCAGCGCGACGACGGCGACCTCGCCGCGGCCGACGTTCACGGCACCCGCCGGCACGCGCTGGCCCGGGCCGAAGAGCCGCGGTTCGGCTTCACCGTTGATCGAGGCGAGCGAGAAGGTCGCCTCGGCCGTTTCGAGTCGCGCCTCGACCGGCAGCGTCTGCCCGGCGGCGATCCGCAGCCGGTCGTCGGTGCGGACCTGCTCCGGTGCGACGGCACGGCCGCTGGCCAGGACGACGCGCTGCGGCTTGGGCTGCCGGCTCAGGAGCCGCCGGCGGTTGCGTTCCACCGCCGCAACCTGGGCCCAGCGTCCGACCAGCATCAGCAGGATGAACGTCGCGACGAAATCGAAGTAAATGAATCGCTCGTGCCCGGTGAGCCAGCCGTACAGCGAGCCGGCGTAGGCGCCGACGATCCCGAGGGCAATCGGCAGATCGATGTGTAGCGCGCGCAGGCGCAACGCGTGCAATCCGCGGCCGAGAAAATACACGCCGCCGACGAGAAAACTGAGCGTGCCAAATGCAACGTTGAGGACCCCGAAGAGGCCGGCCCACTCGTAGGTCGACTTCATCCCGAAGTACGCCGGCAGCGAGAACAGCATCACGTTCATTGCGAACGCGGCGCAAAGCCCGATCCGTTTCACCAGCGCGCGACTCTCGGGCTCCGCCGGAGTTTCGCCCGGCGGTCCGACGAGGTAACCGAACGACTGCAGCTGGCGGGCAAAATTGGCCGCGGAAAACCCCTGGCCAAGCCAGCGCAGGCGCATCGTGCCGTATTGCGGATTCACGATGATCTCGCGGGCGCCCGGCTGTTCCTGAAACAGCCGCTCGATCAGCCAGACGCAGGCCGCGCAGGAAATCCCCTGCACATCGAGCGTGAGTTGGGGAATGCAGGGCGGGGTCTCCCGACCCCGCCTACTCTGCACGGCGGAGTCCGGAGACCCCGCCCTACATGTCATCTCCGCGTCGCGCTGCGCATCCTCCAGCCATGAGTAGTCGCGTGGCTGGAAAACCGCGGCGTCCGCGGGCACGGTGACCTCGTCCTTGAAACGATAATACCCTTCCAGGCCGTGCTCGTGCACGAGCCGGAAAACATAGCTGCAGCCGGCGCAGCAGAAGCCGCTTGCGCGCATGCGATCGTCGATGAGGGCGGCACCGCAGTGGCGGCAGGCGGCTTTCTTGCGGTGGACGGCGACCTCCGGGCGCCGTTGCCCGCCGGTCGCCACGCCGGACGGCGCCCGGAGGTCGCCGTCCACCACCACTGAAGTTTCCGCGCTCATTTCAGAAGCAGACGAAGTTCATCGGATCCGGGCCGGGAAAGCCCAGCGTCGCGCGCAACCGCCAGCCGATCACCAGCGCGGTCGCCAGTGCCAGCGTCGTGCGCAGCCGGGCGAGACCCACGGGCGAGAGTTTTTGCCGCAGCCAGTGGAAACGCGATTGGGCAAGCCAGAGCAGCGGCACCGTGCCAAGTCCGAAGGCGAGCATGACCTCCGCTCCCTTGATGGCCGAACCGGAAATCAGCGCCAGCGCCACGAGGAAATAGAGCGGGCCGCAGGGCAGCAACGGCGTGGCGAATCCCATCGCCGCCGCCGCCTGCAGGCGCGACCGGTTGCGGCCCCACCCCTGGAGCCTGAAGGTCAACCGGCCCAGCGTGGCGATTTTCGGCAGATACCGATCCCAGCGCAGGGCGAGGCCGACGAAGACGACGACCAGCACCCACGGCAGCCAGCGGAGCGCCGACTGGGAGACCCAGGCGAGCGGCGCGCGCCCGAGCCCGCCGGCGAGCGCCCCGAGCGCGGCGTATCCACCCATTCGCGACAAGTGGTAGACCGTGCCGACCGTCTGCACGTCGGCGCGTTCACCGCGGACCGGCAGGATCGCGCAGGCCAGCGGACCGCACATGCCGACGCAGTGCAGGCTCGTCACGAGTCCAGCGACGAAAGCCGTGAGCGGGGAATTGACGGCGGCGAGTTCCATCTCAGCGCACCCGCACCAGCGGGATCTCCTGCACCGGATGGTGCGAGGCAACGACGAACCAGGCGGTCCACGCCAAGGCCTGCAACGCGAAGGCGGCGAAGACCCAGAGCCAGAGACGGGATGAACGAACAACTGGGTGGGGCCCGCTCTCCGAGCGGGCCTTCTCCGAGCGGGCCTGGGTTGCGACCTGATTTGCCGGCGCAGGGCGCGGTTCCGCCTGGAACTCAGGCCGGCTCGGAGAGCCGGCCCCACCATCGTGTGCTGCCGTCCCCCTCATTTTCCCTCCTCCTCGCGCAGCAACCGCGCCTCCGGGCCGAGGAATTCCACGGCACGCTCCACTTGGAAGCTCTGGGCGTTGTCCCGCACGCGCACGATGAAACGGAACGGCCCGGTGTACATCGGCCGCGGCGCCTGCAGGATGAGTGGCTGCACGACTTCGCCGAGTGCCGCCACTTCGATCGCGCGGTCGAATCCGATCTGGTGCGTGCCGGCCGGCGCGGCAATCGTCACGGTGAACACCGCGGGCCGCGCGCGTTTGTTGACGAGACGGACGAGGAATTGGTTGCGGACCGAACCGGCGTCCACGATGTACGGCGCACCGGTCATCCGCGTCACGCCGAAGCTGGCCGGCTTCACGGTGGTCAGCGCCCAGCCGCAGACAGCCGCGCCAGCGAGCAGCAACCCGAAATAGAGAATCGTCCGCGGCCGCACCCAGCGCGTCTCGCCCCCGGCAAAGCCCGCCTGCGAATCGTAGCGGATCAATCCGCGCGGCCGGCCGAGACGCGTCATCACGTCGTCGCACGCATCGATGCACGCGGTGCAGCCGATGCACTCCATCTGCAGGCCATGGCGGATGTCGATGCCGGTCGGGCAGGTCTGCACGCAACGGTTGCAGCCCACGCAGGCCCCAGCGTCGGTCGTGCCGACTTTGCCGCGGGGCTCACCGCGGCGGCTGTCGTAGCCGACGACGAGCGTGTGATCGTCGATCAGCGCCGACTGGAACCGCCCGTACGGACAGAGCACGATGCACATCTGTTCGCGGAACCAGGCGAAGTTGAAGTAAAGCAGTCCGGTCGCCACCGCCATGAACGCAAACGCTCCCCAATGCTCCGCCGGGGCGGAACGGATCATGGCCCAGACCTCGGGCAAGGACACGAAGTACGCGAGGAACAGGTGCGTAATCCCGGCCGACACGAGCAGGAAGAGCGTGTGCTTGAGCACGCGCTGGAAGACTTTTCGGCCGGTCAGCGGCGCGTGGTGCAGCGCGCGCCGCTGGATCGCGTCGCCGTCGACCCAGCGTTCAATCCGCCGGTAGACGTGATCGAGGAACACCGTTTGCGGACACGCCCACCCGCACCAGACGCGGCCGAGGAGCGCGGTCACGAAGAAGAGCGAGAAGCCCAGGCCCGTGATCAGGAAGAACAGCAGCCACAGATCCTGCGCGGCGAGGGTGATGCCAAACAAATGGAAACGCCGATCCGCCAGATCGAGGAATACGGCCGGGTAGCCGTTGATCCTGATCCACGGCAGCGAGAAATAGAACGCGATCAGCCCGAAGGCCGACCACTGGCGCGCGGTGGTGAAGCGACCGCGCGGATCCGCCGGGAAAAGAAACGGACGCGAGCCGTCGGACCGTATCGTGGTGACGGATTCGCGAGTGGGTTGCTCGAGGGTGGGCGCGGGCATGTGGTTTCGAACCAGTAATCAGTGATCGGTATTCAGTGATCAGTGATTCGATGCAGCTCGCGGGCGCTCAGAGCTCTCTTCGTGCGACCATGGGGCGGATGGCGGGCGAGACTGATTACGGTTTACGGATTATGGCTTCTTATTGAGCCGCGACTTTCGGCTGTTCGAGCACGATTGGTTCGCCCTCCCTGTGCTTGCTCAGGATATAGGCGACGACCTCGGTGATTTTCTTCGCGCCGAGCACCGGTCCCCAGGTCGGCATGCCCTTCGTGAGCTCGCCTTTCGTGACCAAGGCATAGATTTCGGTCGGTTTACCGCCGTGAATCCAGCGGGTATCGGTGAGATCGGGACCAATCGCCACCGGGCTTTCGGATTTTCCGCGGAGACTCGGCAGGTGGCACGCCGCGCAGTTTGCATCGAAGGTGGCCTTGCCGGCGGCGACGAAACTGGACGTCTGGCTCATCCGCCAAAAGCTGGCATCGTCCAGCTTGGCGGCGGCGAGCTTCGCGGTTTCGATGCGTGTCATCGCGACGGAGATCGCCTGATGGCTCGAGGGTCCGACGCGGAGCCATTCGTAATACGCCCAGTACCCGACCCAGAACACGATCGTGATGTACAGCGTGTACAGCCACCAGTTCGGCAGCCGTTTGTCGTACTCCTGGATGCCGTCGAAGGTGTGAGGCCGCAGGGGATCTTCAGGTGGAGCGGGTTTCATCTATTGGGCCGTTGTCGTCCGTTGGGTGCGAAGCGGGGCCGCGTGAGGCAGCGCGGCGTCGGTCCCGGCGCTCACGCGCAGGGCACCGGGCGTCGCCACGGCAAACGGCAGGTCGGCGAAACGAGCCGTCTGCGTTCGCTTCATCCGGAGTGCCCGCCAGCTGATCGAAACGTAGATCGACACGGCGGTGATGAACGCGGCGATGGTGAAGAGCGCGGCGGAGTTTTCGAAGACGAGGCGGCGGAACATGGGAGCAAGTCTGGAACTGAAGGTTGAGAGCGGAGCGTCCGGTCACTGCGCGGCGCGGGTCTCGAGCGGCTTCGCGACGATTTCGGATTTTCCGAGCTGCTGGAGGTACGCGATCAGCGCGATGATTTCCTTTTCCGGCGCGACGAACGCGCCGGCATTGCGCAGATCGGCGGCGACCTTCTTCGCCTGCTCGTCGATCCGTCCGGCGAGCTGTTCCGGCGTCCAATTGGGATACGGCACGCCGAGCGTGCGCTGCACCGAAAGCTTGCTCGGCAACGCCGCGACATCGGTGTTCCTGGTCAGCAGCGACGGGTAGTTGGGCATGTTCGAACCGACGGACACCGAGCGCGGGTTTTCCATGTGCCGGACGTGCCAGACATTCGGATACTTGCCGCCCACGCGCGCGAGGTCCGGGCCGTTGCGCTTCGAACCCCACTGATACGGGTGATCGTAGATCGACTCGCCGAGCCGCGAGTATTCGCCGTAGCGCAGGACATCGGGCACGAGCGTGCGGATCATCTGCGAGTGGCAGGTGTAGCAGCCTTCGCGCACGTAGATGTCGCGGCCGGCGAGTTCCAGCGGCGTGTAGGGAATCTGCCGGCGATCCTCGACGTTGGCCGCGCGGTGCACGATGACCGTCGGAATAATCTGGATCAGGCCGCCGGCGGCGACGGCAACGAAGGTAAGAATGGTGAACGGCGCGGTGTTGACCAGCAGGCGATCGTACCAACCGGCCCAAGCCCTGCCGCGCGACTCGAAATGCGCGTACGCGATGATGACGCAAAGCAGCGTCCCCACGAGCCCGGCGACGCTGAGGCCGTGGCCGCCGAACATCCAGGCGCAGGCGAAACCGCAGCCGAGCACCGAAAAGAGCACCGGCGGATTCGCAAAGGTGGCGAGCAACCCGAGGCGCGGCTCGGCCGCGCCGTGCGCCGGCACGTCCTCATCCTCGAACACCTCGATCGTGCCGTTGACCGGCTGCGCGCCGCGCACGGTCTGCCAGACGTTCCAGGCCATCAGCACGAAGCCGGCCAGGTAGAGCCCGCCGCCGATCACGCGCATCAGCATCATCGGTCGGATGGAATTCAGCGTGTCGAGGAAGTTGGGATACGCGAGGACCGTGCCGTTTTCCGTCGTGGCGTTGAGCATCAGCCCCTGGGTGATGCCGCTGGTCCACATCGCGGCGACGTAGAGGAGGATGCCGACCGTCCCGAGCCAGAAGTGCAGGTTGGCCAGCGAGGTCGAATGCAGCGGCTTGTTCCAGAGGCGCGGCAGCAGCCAGTAGATCATGCCCGCCGCCATGAAGCCGTTCCAGCCCAGGGCGCCGGCGTGCACGTGGCCGATGATCCAATCGGTGTAGTGGGCCAGCGCGTTGACCGATTTGATGGAGAGGAGCGGCCCCTCGAACGTCGCCATGCCGTAGAACGTCACCGCGGCCGCCATGAACTTCAGCACGGGATCGGTCCGCAGCTTGTGCCAGGCGCCGCGCAGCGTGAGCAGGCCGTTGAGCATGCCGCCCCACGAGGGCGCCCAGAGCATCAGCGAGAATGTCATGCCGAGCGTCTGCAGCCAGTCCGGCAGCGAGGTGTTCAGCAGGTGGTGGGGGCCGGCCCAGATGTAGACGAACACCAGCGACCAGAAATGGATCACCGAGAGGCGGTAGGAGTACACCGGGCGCTCCGCCGCCTTCGGGATGAAGTAGTACATGATGCCGAGGATCGGCGTCGTGAGGAAGAACGCCACGGCGTTGTGCCCGTACCACCACTGGACGAGCGCATCCTGCACGCCACCAAAGATCGGATACGAATGGACCAGCGAGGTCGGCAGCGACAGGTGGTTGACGATGTACAGCATCGCCACGGTGATGATCGTCGCGATGTAGAACCAGAGGGCGACGTAGAGGCTGGGCTCGCGGCGGCGCGCGAGGGTCCAGAAGAAGTTCACCGCGAAAACGACCCAGATGAAGGCGACCGCGAGGTTGATCGGCCAGATGAGTTCGGCGTATTCCTTCCCGCGGGTGAGCCCGAGCGGCAGCGTGATCGCCGCCGCGACGATGATGGCCTGCCAGCCCCAGAAATGCAGGCTGGAGAGGAAATCGCTCGCGAGCCGCGCCTTTACCAGCCGCTGCGTGGAATAATAGATGCCGGCAAACATCATGTTGCCGACGAAGGCGAAAATGACCGCGTTGGTGTGCAGCGGCCGCAGCCGGCCGAAGGTGAGCAGCTCGCTGCGGAAGTTGAGCTGCCAGAAGCTCAGCTGTGAGGCGACCAGCACGCCGACGAGCATGCCGACGATTCCCCACACCAGCGTGGCGAGGAGAAACTGTCGGACGATGCGGTCGTTGAACTCGAGGGTGACTTTGTGGGCAGGCATCGTGGGCTCGCGGGCGGACGGGCTACGGCTTCTTCTCCGCGCGCCCCTTTTCCTCGGCGAGCGGCAGCAGCGAATCGCGTTCCGCGCTGCTCATGTTTCCCCGCGCGTGTTCACGCAGAAAAAAGACCACGAAGGTGAACACCAGGCAGAGACTGATGGTGAGTGTGAGTGGAACGACGGCCATGGGAGAAAAGCGGGCAATAGAGCCGGACAAATTAGGTGACAGCGGTGATGGCGGCTCCGCAGGACTTGCGGAGCATTGCGCAGATCTTGTGCGGGAGCGTCAGGCGGCGTGCGCCAACGGAGCGGCCAGGGCGACGTGGCGTTCGCGATACGTGGTCGGCGCCTCGCCCACGATCCGGCGAAACACGCGGTTGAACTGCGAGAGGGATTGGAAGCCGACCGCGTACGCGGCCTCGCTGATCCGGGTGTTCGGGTTCAGCAGCATCTCCTTGGTCTTTTCGATCCGCGCCCGCGCCACGTAGTCCGTGAACGTGAGGCCGGTGGAGGCCTTGAAGACCTTGCAGAAGTAGAATGGGCTGGTGTTGGCCGCACGCGCGACTTCCTCGAGCGACAAATCCGACGTCAGTTGCTCCGCGATGTACGCCCGCGCCTTGGCGACCGCCGGCGGCTCGGACGTGGCCTGGGTGATCATCAGCTCGTTCGTCAGCAGCGAAAGGTGCTGCGCGAAGCTGCTCAGGAGCCGCAGCATCGCATCGTAGTGGTTGCGGACCAGCACCCGCGTCGCAAAATATGCGTCGTGGAGCTCGTCGAACTGGATCGTCGGATCGAGCAGCTGGAGTTGCTTCCGCGTGGCGCGAAATTGACGCTCGGTGGGTTGCTGAAAGAGGACCTGGCCGGTTTGCAGGTAGCCGACGACCTTCTCGCCAAGGCGAATTGGCACGAGCGAATCGTTCAACCCGGCGAAACATTCCACGGTGCGCGCTTCGACCTGCGCATCGCGTTCCACTCGCTGTTGCAACTGCAGGCAGGCCGCGCACGTACTGCGGCGGCTTGCCATCAATGCACAGAACGGGCTCATGTTCTGCGCGCCATCCATCGGGGCCTGAAATGCACCCGCTGCACGCAGAACCAACGGCAGACCAGTGGCGGTTTGGAAGGCTTGCTGGTAACTGCGGAAAAGGTCTGACTGCTGCAACCGCGCTACGACCTCGTCGTTGCGTGGGTCCGACAATACTGCGGATGTGGCGGGTATAGTAGGCGAATTCATTACGCCGCCAGCTTAGCCGCAAAATATGCGTAGCGTAATTGGTGGTGCGGCGCGATCTGACTAAGGAAATCCTTTAGCCAGGAGCGAAGTTGACGATTGCCTCTCTCTGGCGGCCCAGCCTCTGCTTCCCCCGCAGATCCCACCTCAGATGACGAAGCGCAGCGCTCCACGTCCGATCCCTTCCCCACCGCCTGGTTCGCCGCGCAAACGAATTTTGCTGGTGGACGACCATCCGTTCATGCGGGCCGGCTTGGGCGCGTTGATCGATCGGCAACCCGACATGCAGGTGTGCGGCGAAGCCGGTCAACCGGCCGAAGCAATGCAGGCCATCGTGCGCGAGAACCCCGATCTGGTGCTGACCGATCTGACGATGCCCGGTCGCAGCGGCCTGGAGTTCGTCAAAGATGTCAAAGCCGCGCATCCGGACGCCGCGATCCTGATCATGTCGATGCACGACGAGTCGGTCTTTGCGGAGCGCGCTCTGAGGGCCGGCGCCCGCGGCTACATCATGAAGGAAGCCGGCGGCGAAAACCTCCTGACCGCAATTCGGCAGGTGTTGCGCGGCGAGGTCTACGTCAGCCCGAAGATGTCGGCGCGCATCCTCGAAGGGCTTTCCGGAACAAAACCGCGCGGCTCCAGTTCCCCGATCGAAAAACTGACCGACCGCGAGTTTGAGATCTTCCAACTGATCGGCCACGGCAAGAGCACCCGCGAAATCGCGCAGCAACTGCACCTCAGCCCGAAAACGGTCGATGTCCATCGTGCGAACATCAAGGAGAAGCTTGAGCTGACCGACATCACCGCCCTGATTCGGCACGCCGTCCGCTGGGTGGAGACGCAAGGAAAGCCGGAATGAAATCGGTCAATCTCAACGACTGTTGACACGCCAAAGAATTGCGTTCCTCAGCTCCGTCCCCCATAACTCCTTCCCATGGCTCGGAAATCCAGTTCCCGACCCGTGTTGCTAATCGATGACAGCCACGAGGATCTCTTCCTGACGAAACGGCTCCTCGCCCGGGCCGGCATCAAGCAGCCCATTGTCACCGTCGACGGCGGAGAAGAGGCAATCGTATTCCTCCGGGCCGCAGCCCTGCCGGGAGCGGAGGACCTCGTCCCCTGCGCAATTTTCTGCGACGTCAAGATGCCCAAGCAGAACGGATTCGACGTCCTGCGGTGGGTTCGCAGCCAGAAGGCATTGAAGGGAGCGACGTTCGTAATGTTCACCGGGGGCGACGTCCCGGAGGATCGCGCTCTGGCGAGTGAACTCGGCGCCGACCATTTCCTCGTCAAGTTTCCGACGCCGGATGCGCTGAAGAAAATTATTGACGACTGCTGCGGCTGTTAGGCCGAAGAAATCGGCAAGTCGCTGCCGGCACTCGACTTTCGTCGGGGGCGCACGAATCGGGAAAGTTCGCGGTGGCCAACGTTCCGGCGCCCCGTACCGTTGCCCTCTCCAAAACCCCCGCGTTGTCATGTCATCGTGCGCCTCTCAGCGTTCTCGTCTGCCGAAAGAATCTTCCCGTCGCGCACCCGAGCAGCCGCGTGGAACCGCCGTCAAAGCAGACGCCGCGGAAAAATCCGCGACACAGGTGCACTCGTTTCAGTCGCACGTCCTCCGGCTCGGCCGCGTGCGCGTGGCCGGTCGCGATGATTCCGCGAGCGCGCGGTAATCATCGGCGTTACGCGGGCGGCGCGAGGAAAATCACGGCGCAAAAGTGACACGCGCTGCCGCCGAGGACAAAGGCGTGCCAGATCGCATGGTGGTAGCGGAGCCGGTGCCACAGGAAGAAAACCACTCCGGATGTGTAGAACGCGCCGCCGGCAAACAAACACCACACTGCGGCCGGCGGCAGCGCGGAGAGCAGCGGGTTGATCGCGACAACGATCAGCCATGCAACCAGCAGGTAGCCCAAGGTCGACGCGATCTCGTTACCCTCGCCTCGCGCAAGCTTGTACAGCGCACCCGCTCCGCACACCAACCAGACCACGGCCAGCAGCAGCCAACCCCAGTGCCCGCGCAGTTTCGTCAGGAGAAACGGCGTGTAAGTCCCGGCGATTAGCACGAAAATCGCCGCATGATCCAGCCGCTGGTACCACTCGCGTTGTCGTTTCGTCCGCGCGGCGTGGTAGAGCGTTGAAATGGTGTACAGCACCAGCAGCGACACGCCGAACACGCTGAAGCTCAGCAGGTGCCAGGCGTCGCCGCGCGTTCGGGCAACAAGCACCAGAAACGCCAGCGCCGCCGCACTGAGCAGCGCACCGCAAGCGTGCGTCAGCCAGTTCGCGATTTCCTCGCTGCGCGTATAAAGCGACGGGGCTGTCGCAATGGCCGTTTCGGGGAGCTCACCGGCGGTCCGGCGACCCAAGACAAAGGCTGCGCGAATTGCCGGTAGCGCGGAATCAGCAGCGAAGTCGAGGGCTCGGTCCACGCCGCCATGGTCGCGCGCGCCGCTCGTCCGCGATATGGGGCGCCCATGCCATTTTCAGCGCGAAAACACCCCTCCGACCGCCCATGCGGTGCGCAGCAGATTGCCCGCGGGTCGTGAACGGCGAACGCCGGTGGGCGGACGCATCCTTGTGTTTCGAGTCTGGCGCACGTCGCTGGCTCACTCCCCAAACTCGATTCCCTGCGCGAGCGGCAGCTCCTTCGAATAGTTGATCGTGTTCGTCTGCCGGCGCATGTAGTTTTTCCAGGCATCGCTGCCGCTTTCGCGGCCCCCGCCGGTGTCCTTCTCGCCGCCGAACGCCCCGCCAATCTCGGCGCCGCTCGTGCCGAGATTCACGTTGGCAATCCCACAGTCGCTGCCGCGTGCGCTCACGAAGAGCTCCGCCTCGCGTACGTCGTTCGTGAAAATGGACGAGCTCAGTCCCTGGGGCACGGCGTTGTGCAGCGCGATCGCCTCCTCCAGCGTGTGGTACGGCATCACGTGGAGAATCGGCGCAAAGGTCTCGTGCTGCACGATGCCCCACTTGTTCTCCGCCTCGACGAGACAGGGCGTAACGTACAGGCCATTCGCGCACGTTCCGCCGCTCAGCCGCTCGCCGCCGTACAACACCCGGCCGCCGTGCTGCTTGACCGCGGCAATCGCCTGCCCGTACGCCTCCACCGCCGAGGCGTCGATCAATGGCCCCATCAGCGTCGCCGGCTCCAGCGGATTGCCGATTCGCACCTGCGCGTACGCCTGTTCCAGCATTCGCGTCAGCTTCGTGTAAATCGATTCGTGCACGATCAGCCGGCGGGTGGACGTGCAACGCTGGCCCGCCGTGCCCACCGCGCCGAAGAGTATCCCGCGCAAGGCCAGCTTCAAATCCGCGGAGGGGGCGACGATGATCGCGTTGTTGCCACCCAGCTCGAGCAGCGTCCGACCGAGCCGGTGGCCAACCACCTCGGCCACGCGACGGCCCATCCGCGTGGAACCGGTCGCCGCGACCAGCGCGACGCGGGGTGCGGCAATCAACGGCTCGCCCACGTGCGCCGCATCGCCGCAGGCCAGGCAGAAGATCGCGGGATCCACACCGGCTTCGCGGCACACGCGCTCGGCGAGCTTGATGCAGGCGATGGCGGTGAGCGGCGTTTTTTCCGAGGGTTTCCACACGGTGGCATCACCGCAGACCGCCGCGAGCGCGCTGTTCCACGACCACACCGCCACGGGAAAATTGAAGGCCGAGATGATCCCGACGACGCCGAGCGGATGCCACTGCTCCATCATCCGGTGCGCCGGCCGCTCGCTCGCGATCGTCAGACCGTGCAGTTGCCGCGACAGCCCGACGGCGAAATCCGCGATATCGATCATCTCCTGCACCTCGCCCTCGCCTTCCGCGATGATCTTGCCGACTTCGAGCGAGACCAGCCGGCCGAGGTCGCGTTTGTGCTCGCGCAACAACTCCGCGTAACGGCGCACGAGCTCGCCGCGTCTCGGGGCGGGCACGTCGCGCCAGACGGCAAACGCGCGCTGGGCCGCTCCGACCACGCGTTCGACCTCCGCGGCGGTCGCGGTGCGCACCTGGGCCAGCACGCTGCCATCGATCGGTGTGCGCTTCTCGATCACCGGTCCGGAGCCGAACCACTCGCCGGCAAACACGCCCGCGTGGTGCACTTTCAGCCCGAGCCGCGGGAAGATTTCGGCCACGACGGCACGCACCGACGTGGCCGGCGCCTCGCGCGACCCGCGCGAAGTCGCCGGCGTATCAGCCGTCTTCGCGCGCCTGCTGGCTCCCCTGGGGTGAGGCCTCGGAGTTTTCATCGCTCAAATCGCATCGGTCCGGCCGTCGCCGTAGACGCGGCCGCCCCATTGCGTGCCGAGGAATTTCGGCAGCGTGACCGACTCCTGCTTGACGAAGCCGCGCGGCAAGGCGCCGCGCGCGAAAAGCTCGAGCACCGCGACGACTCCTGCCGCCGTCGTCAACTGGATCGCCGAGAGCCGCCGGCCCTGGACGGCTTCGCCATGCATCTTCTTGACGAAGCTCCGCTGGACGAGCTCACCCGCCACCTGGCCGACCGCGCTCACATAGAACACAACGACGTCGTGATCCGTCAGCGGGACTTCCTGATCGAAGATCTGCGTGAGCAGCTCCTGCTGGCTCGCGAGGTTCAGGTCCTGCAGGAGGAACTTCATCAGGTCACGATGTCCCGGATACCGCATCGTCTTGTAGTTCAGTTCCCCGACCCTGCCCGCGAAGGTCTCGCACATCGTGGCCACGCCGCCCGACGTGTTGAAGGCCTCGTACTCGACCCCGTCGATCGTCAGCCGCTCGGCGCCATCGAGCGGCAACGTCGTGATGCGCCGGCCGTCGTGCAGCGCCTCGCCGTTCTGGCAGTACTCGTTGATCAACCCCGCCGTGCTCCAGCTGAGGTAGTACTTCATCTGGTTGCTGGCAAACTGCGGCAGCGCGCCGACGCGCATCTCGACCGACCGCGCGGCCTCCAGTGACGAGGCGAGCGAGCCGCCCACGATGTTGATCGCGCCCGGCGCGAGTCCGCATTGCGGCATGAAGGTCACGCCCTTCGTTCGTCGCGCCAATTTGCGAATGAAAGCAGTCGTCGCGACGTCTTCGGTCAGGTCGAAGTAGGCGATGCGCGCCGCGGCACAGGCTTCGGCGATGTCCTTGTTCAGGTAATACGGTGCCGCGCTCACCACGGCATCGCAGCGGCGAACAAACGCGGCGAGCCCCGCGCGCCGCTTCACCTCCAGGCGGCGGGCGGTCGTCTTGTTCAATCCGGCGAGCTTGAGTTCGGTCCGCACGTCGCCGAGCGACACCGCGGTGCAGAAAGCGCAGGATTCGAGCAGCGTCGCGATGGTCGCGCCGACTTTGCCGCCGCCGATGATGCCGATCCGCATTGGTTTTGGGTTTTGAGTTTTGGGTTTCGGGTTCGACGGATTCCCCTGAGAAGGGGTCAGGCCGTTGCATGTTGCATCGCACGCAAGTAACTCAGTCGGTCGGCGCTTTATCCGATGTAACATGCAACGGCCTGACCCCTTTTGCGTTTCCGTCTCCGGAATTCGCGGAAGAACGTTGCGCCTTCACATCGCATGGGCGGCCTGCACTTTCCTCGGATCCGTCGCGGCGATGATCGCGCTGACGGATTTCTGGTTGAAGCCCTTGAACCCGCCCTTGCGCTGCAGGTTTTCGAGGTGACTGCCAATCGCGCCGTCGCGGAGAAACCCCTCGGCCTGCTCGCGCGTAATCCGCCCGTCGGCGAGGAGCGCTTGCACGCGGTGGGGCGCGACGCGCCAGCGCTCCCCCTCGGTGAACGCCTGCCGCAGGAACTCGAAGTCGGAAAACGGTTTCATCGTGTTCACGCCCTGTTGCGCCAGTTGATCGCGGAGCCGCGCGAAATCGAAGCGCGCCTCGAGGTGGTGCATGCCGGCCTGCAAAAAACTATCGCCGTGCAGCCCGCACCAGAGCCCCACCGTCCGGAGCTGCGCCGCGCGCGGCATCCGCTGCGAGGAGAAATCGATCGCGGTCTCCTCCGGCATCAAATCGACATCGGCAAACACCACGATGCCCGCCACGGGCTGCTCCGAGATTTGGGCGCCCCACCCGGCCTCGGCCCCCGCGTAGTAACGTTCCCGCTTGTGGAAACCGAGCCGCGCCAAAAACGCCATGAGGTCGGCGAAATAAGCGCGCGAGCAGCGAAACGTATGGTGGTCGTGATTGCCCCAGCCCAGCCCAAGCCGGTCCTGACGCCGCTTCTGAACCTGGGCCGCCCGATTCCGCGCCTCCCAGAACATGCGTTCCTCCGCAAAGAACAACTCGCACGCCGCATCGCGGTCGACGAGTCGGAGCACGGCGTCGAGGCGTTCGAACGCATGCCTCACCCCGTCGGCGTCATCCGGGAAATCGCGCCTGCGCGTCCGCCAAAGCTCCCGCGCCTGCAGCACACTGCGCACGAAGCCGCCCGATGGTTCGCGCACGAGGTATCCGCGGTAGCCAAGTCGCTCCACCGCGTGCAGCGTCGTGCCGTTTTCCTCCGCGATGCTCGCGCGCCGCAGCCGCGCGCCGAATCCGCCCTCGATCGCCGCACCCAGATCGTGCGCCGCGATGAAGTCGGCGAGGACCTCGGGGCGAATGGCGACCGTCGAGGGCATGTCGTGTAGGGCGGGGTCTCCCGACCCCGCCGGGTTTGGCGACTTGCCCGCAACGGCGGGGTCAGGAGACCCCGCCCTACATAGCAGCACCCGCGGCATCATGGCGCGCGGATGCCACAGCACGGCGGTGCCCGGCGGCGCGTCGACCTTTTCGTCGACGAAGCCTGCCGCGCGCAACGCGGCCTCGTGCTCCGGCGCGAGCACGAGGTGATCGACCCACTCGAAAAACTCCGTGCCCGTCTCATCGCGCATTCGTTCAGCCAGTCGGCGGGCGAAACCGTTGCGCGCGAGAAACGCCGCCACGAAACCGCCGACGCGTTTCTCCGCCTCGTAACACAACGGCCAGTCGAATGCGGCCGCCGGGGAATCCGGTCGCTCTGTCGAAACCATGGGTAAGGGGTATGGGGATATTGCGGCGCGGCAAACGGGCAGGCGACGAGAAAACTCATCGCTCCGCGGGCTTTACGCCGGATGCATCATCGCCCACGGTTCAGGACGAGCCCCATGGCCGACGACCCCGAGCCGCCCCGCAAATTCTACCAGCTCAAACCGAAGGATTTTGAGCGCGTGAACCGCGTGCCCGGCGCCAGCGTGGCACCGGTCGTGCCGGCGCCGGATGCCGGGCCCGCGCCGATCGACGATCGCCACCGGCGCATCGACGTCCGGGAGCTGATCCGGCAGGGCGCGGCCGGCGCGCCGCTGTTGAGCGCCAATCAACCCGCCAATCGACCGAACGAGGTCCACGGCGTGCTGAAGGACAAGTTCGAGCACGATCGCGCGCACGGGTTGTTCCACGTCGAACCGGGCGACGACAAGGAGCGGCGGCAGCGAATTCGGAATTACTGGCTCCTGCTCGTCCTCGTCGATGCGCCGTTTCTCTGGCTGGCCTGGAAGGTGAACCCGCTCCGGGGACTTGGGCCGGCATCAGCCATCGTGTTCACGTGCGCCATTGCCGGATTCGGCATGTTCACCGCGTGGTGGACCTGGCACAACTGGTTCCTGCGCACCGAGCGGTAAGGCGTGATGACGTCGATCAGGAACGTAGCGCGCTCAACCTGAGCGCGCTGGAGCGACGTGGCGTGCGATCTGCGCGGTCAGATTGACCGCGCTACGTCGGCCGCGGCGGCCCTCACGGCACCTCGTACACTTCCACCAGCGCGACGCCGGTTGTGCTGTTCACGCCCGAAACCTGCGCGGTGTACGGGCCCGGCTGGAGCCGGACGAGCACAGCCGCATCGCGGCTGCCGTTGGGCAGCGCAAACGCGCCGACCGATTGCGCGGTCGACGCCACCGTGCTCGCGTTGCTGGCGCTCGACCAGTCGTTGTTCTCGGCCACGAGTTGTGAGCCGCTGAAAATCTGCAGCTGCGGATCGAGCATCGCGCCGGTGACTCCGAACTGCGTCAGCGCGGGGCCGACGCCGCGCACGAGCACCGTGCAGGCATTCTCGTTCACCACGAAACCAGCGATCAGGATCCCCGCGCCGGTGCCGACGGCGCTGCGGGCCGAAAGGTTGGCGAGCCGCGCACCGGAGCTGCCCCCGGCGTCGTACGCTTCCATCAACGCCACGCCGGTGCCACCGCCGACGCCGGTCAGCTGCACGGTGTAGCCGGCGGTCGCGACATCGAAGTTCAGCCAGGCGGAATCGCGGCTGCCGTTCGGCAGGGGAAACGCGCCGACGGACGACGCCGTGGCGGAAATCGCCGACGCGTTGGGCGCATCGCCCCAATTGTCATTGGTCGCGACGACCGTGCTGCCGGAATAAAGACTGATCTGCGGATCGTCCAGCACGCCGGTCACGCCAAATGTCGCCAGCGTCGGGCCCACGCCGCGCACAAGCAGCGAGCGCGAGCCAGCCCCCGCCACCACGAAGCCGACGATGAGCGTGTCGGCGCCCGAGCCGGCATTCGTTCGCACCGAAAGATTGATCAGGCGCCCCGGCGGCGTGACGACGACCGGCGCGGCGGGCATCCGGCCCGTGCGCGAGAGGTCGCGGTGAAACTGCGGCCAGTCGGACGCGATCGGGCCGGAGGCGCTGGCGAGCGAGTACAGCTTCTTGTCGCCGCACCCGATGTAGATCGCATTGCTGGTCACCAGTGGCGACGAATCAGTCGCATCGCCAATCGAGGTCCGCCACAAGAGCGTGCCGTTGGACCGGACTGCGTAGATGGCGTTGCTCGTTGATCCCGGAACGCTCGTGCCGAACACGATCGAGCCATCCGCGCGCACGGCGGGCGTGGACGCGATCGAGCCCAGCGGCGTCTGCGTCGCCGCCGGATATCGCCATCGCTCGGTCCCGTCGCGATTCAACGCAAAGAGTCGGCCGCCGATCGTGCCGATGTAAACCGCGCCATCGCTCCCCAGCGCCGGCGAAGCCTCGATCGTGTCGCCGGTGTCGAAACTCCACTTCAGCGTTCCGTTGGGGTTCAGCGCATACACTCGAACGTCTCGAGAACCAAAATACACCGTCCCGTCGGCGGCAATCGCCGGGGACGTCGACACGTTGTCGTCCGTCGTGAAATGCCATTTCTCGGTGCCGTCGGGCCGGATCGCGTAAAGGTTGTTGTCCCACGAGCCGACGAAGATGGTCCCGTCGGGCCCGATGGCCGGGGACGAGTCGATCCAGTCCGCCGCCGGGAACGACCACTTCAAGGTGCCGTCCGCATTGACCGCGGCGAGGTTGCTGCCCGCTCCGACGTAGAGCGTGCCATCGCTCCCGATGGCCGGCGACGAGGCGATGAAAGAACCGAGCTTCAGCTCCCAGCGCTTCGAACCATCGGGCCGCAACGCGTAGAGCAGCCCATCCCAGCAGCCAAAGTAGACGGTGCCGTCGCTGCCGATCGCCGGCGTGGAATCGACCCAATCCGGCGCCGTGAAAACCCATTTTTGCGAACCGTTCGGATTGAGCGCGAACAACCGCCCGGAAGCCGAGATGCTGCTCGATGTGCCGACCTCGACGCCAAAGTAGATCGTGCCGTCGGGACCCGCCGCCGGTGCGGACACCACGTTGCCCGCGGTGCTGCTCGACAGCGTGGTGAAAGCCCAGCGCTGCGACCCATCCGCCTGGGCCCACGCGTTACCGACGAGGGTGCCCGCAAAAGCCCAGGCCCAGCCAAACCGCAGCAGAGAAAGACGCATGAGAATCAAAGCCGAATTTCCAATCCAGTTCGTTGCCGTCGACAAGCCGTAGACCGCGGTTTTCGCCCGCGGTTGAGCCGGTTTGACAACCGCTTTACGCGCGGCGCCGCGGCCGTGGCACGGTCAACCTGACCGTGCTCGAGCCTCCCCGGTGAGCCGAACGCGGTCAGTTTGACCGCGCTACCCAAGACGTGCGTTCGCTCCAAGAGGTTTTGATATGAAGGTCTAACCCGGATATTTCACGGATCGGCGACACTCCTGTCGCCGTTCGCTCGCAGGCGGCGGCAAGAGTGCCGCCGATCCGTCGGACAGCCTGGGTCGTCGATTCATTCGGAGTGTGAAATTTC
>Ga0082335_1004387_pt1 | contig 21307 bp, 16 predicted proteins | sample Subgrocontami58m_FD_72375 | JGI IMG/M metagenome (GOLD analysis project Ga0082335, IMG submission 72375) | Subsurface groundwater microbial communities from S. Glens Falls, New York, USA - GMW37 contaminated, 5.8 m (SPADES assembly) (version 2) ...
CGCCGTCGAGCCGGCGGCCGTCGAGGGAGACGGGGACGCCCTTCTCGAAGGCGACGACGACGCTGCGGGACTCGTGCGGGGGCTCGCCGGCGGCGGCGGGCCAGACCGCGTCGGGGAGTTCGGCCCACGGGTCGTGGGTTTCTCGACCGCCTACGGTCACACCCCAGAGGCCGGCGTTGACCGAATAGGCGGCGGTCTTGGGGGGGACGACGACGCCGCGCTCGGCGAGCCAGGATGTCTCGGTTTCGCGCGACCATCCGAGGTCGCGGATGGGGGCGTGGAGCGGGGTGTCGGGGAGGAGGGCCCGGAAGACGCCGTCGAAGCGGAATTGATCGTTGCCGGCGCCGGTCGAACCGTGGGCGACGCCCTGGGCTCCGAGTTCGCGGGCGAGGCGGACGACGCGCTCGGCCTGGACGATGCGCTCGGCGGCGACGGAGAGGGGATAGGCGCGACCGCGCAGGACGTTGCCTTGAATCAGAAAGGTGACGAAGCGGCGGAAGACCTCGTCGCGGCCGTCGAGGGTGTGGTGGGCGACGGCGCCGAGGGAGCGGGAGCGCTGTTCGATACCGGCGAGGTCTTCGCGGGAAAAGCCGCCGGTGTCGACCGTGGCGGTGACCACGTCGGCCTGCTTCTCGGCGCGCAGCCACATGACGCAGAAGGAGGTGTCGAGTCCGCCGCTGAAGGCGAGCACGATCTTGGGACGTTGCATGGACGGGGGCTCCTCGGGGTCGGCGGGTCGGGTCAAGCCCCGATCCACGCGCGCAGTTGCCGTTCGACGCGGCGGGCGGCGGGGCGGGAGGGGACGGCGATGAAGACGGTGTCGTCGCCGGCGACGGTGCCGACGACGTCGGGAAGGCGCATTTGGTCGATGGCGAGGGCGACTTTCTGGGCCATGCCGGTGTCACAGTGGACGACGACGAGGTTGGGGGGCGCGGCGGTGGCGCGGCGCAGCCAGGGCCGGAGCGGGAACTCGCCGTTGCTCCCCTCCGGGCTCGCGAGGGCGGCGTGGTAGACGCCGGCGACCTTGATCAGCCCGAGCTCGGAGACATCGCGCGAGACCGAGGCCTGGGTGGCGGCGACGCCGCGCCGACGCAGGGCGGCGACCAGGTCCGCCTGGGTGCCGACCCGTTTGCGGCGGACCGCGTCGAGCACGAGTGCCTGGCGCTCAGTTTTTCGGCCGTTGCGGTCTGTATTCTTATTCATGGCGAGTGAATATATATACAGTCAGGACGATGCTGTCAAGGGATCCGGGCAGGGAATTTCGAAAATCAGTCGCCGGGCCGCGCGCGTTGCCGCCGGATCCTGAATTCGCCTCGGCCGGGCCGCGAATTCGAGCTTGAAGACCCACGAGTCATTTCCATTGCGTCTCCGGCGGCTTTGCGGTGAACTTCGACAGAATCGTCTCTGGCAACACTCCGACGCCACTCTCCGTTGCCGGATGCCGGGGCGATGCCGTGGCGCGATGCCGACCCGCGCGGCGGCGCAGGGGCGCGCGAGCCCCAGCGACTTTGCGGGGACCGGTTCCGGTGGGTAGAATTCAGATCCAGGGAGGGCCAAAGCCAGGTGAGGTGGGGGAGGATGCAGCACGCGGCGATCCCGAGGCGCGGTCTGGCCGTTCTGCTCGCGGCCGCTCTGCTCTCGGGGTGCATCGGGGGCGGGGGACCGAGGTCCGACCCGCGCTTCGCGGTCACCCAGGGGCTCGATACCCTGAGCGACGGTCCGGACGCGATTCCCCGCTATTGCGATATCCTCGCCGGAATGCGGCCGGACCGACTGGCTCCGCGGGACCATGTGATCCGGGCCGTCTTCTACTATCGGTTCCACCGGATGCACGCCCTGGAGGTCCTGCACTCGATGCCCCTCGAGCAGCAGCAACGGTGCCGGCCGCTGATCGAGATCGAGACCCGGCATGGCCGCGACGCGGACTTCCTCTCGCTGGCCTTCGCCGAGGCCGTCCTGGTCGCGGCCGGTGGCGGGGTCGATCCCTCGCAAATCCCCCCGTGGGTGGTGGAAGAGCGCGAGCGGATCTTCGGCGACTATTTCCGGTCGCGCGCCGAAGTCGGTGTGCTCGACACGGCGGCGTATGCAGAGCGGGCGCCCGCGGGACTCGTGCGCGAGCTCGAGCGCATGACCTACCTCGAGATCGCGATGGCGTACCAGGGGAGCGCCTGGCAGAAGGCGATCCAATTGGGCCGCCCGCAGGATGCGCCCCGCGCCCAGCTCATCGGCTCCTGCGAGGCGATGGCGAAGTGCGCGGAGGCGCTCGCCCAGCTGCCGGACCGGGTCCCCGAATTCTCCGCCGACCACACCATCCTGGCCCGTTCGTTCCGCAGCATGGCGCAGAAGCTCCTCGTCGCTACCGGGTCGGGCGACGCGGGCGTGCCCCGGCTCTCGGACTTCGGGAATTTCGACCGCCAGTACCAATTCCGCGAGGGCCGCCAGCGGGTGGCGATGGCGGTCACCGAAATGAACGCCGGCAAGAGCCCGCGCGCCTGCCGGTTCCTGCTCGACGCCCTCAAGCACCTGCTGTTCGCCCAGGAACTTGCCGGGACCGATCGCTTGACGCATCCGCAGGACGAGTTCCACGAGGACGAGAACGTGCGCACGAGTGAGGATTACCTCGCCGCGATCTTCGGCAGCTATCAACGACTGACTTCGGCCGTGCCATGACCCCTATCGCCATGCGCTTTCCCTTGCCTTACGGGCCGCGCGGGCGCGTCCGACTGGGTTGATCCGACCGACTCCACCCCTTTTACTAGCGCAGCCTGGACGGCCGCAACCAAACCCGTTCCCGTTCCCGTTCCCGATGGTCGGGTGCGGGAACGGGAACGGCGAAAACCCTCGCGCGCTGCGACAAGTCCCGGGACTGAATTGTTTACACGCCTGTAAAGGATCTCGGTTCGCGCGCTCCCTCGAGTTGGTGTAGAATTGCAACTCTCGTTGCCAGCGCAGATTGCGGTGCCCTAACGACTCTGCCGCGGCACGCGGCTTGCGGAACGGTCGAACGCAAACGAATCGGGGGTTTCAGGATGATTTCCACCGGCGAAAGCATGGTGTCGCGGGCGCACCTCGTCGTCACCCAGAATTCCGAGCGGATCATCGTCACGCTGACGAAGCCGGTGACGGTCATCGGCCGCTCCCGCGAGGCGGAGCTGCGGATCGATGATCGCTCGATATCCGCAAAGCACTGCGAGATCGTGAAGCTGCCGGCGGGCTATCTGCTGGTCGATCACGGCAGCCGCAACGGCACGGTCCTGCGCGGGCAAGAGGTGAGCGAGATCTTTCTGCGCGATGGCGATGAGTTCGTGGTCGGACACGCGTCGATCCGGTTTGTCGGTCCCGACCCCGACGAAGAGAAGATGCGGCAGGCCACTCCGTCTCCGGCGGTCGCGGAGATGGCGCCATCGCCGCTACCGACCCCCGCCGCCGTACCTGCGCCCTCCGGAGCCCCGGCGGGAACGGGGTCCCCGGACAAGTCGGACGACACGCGGGAAGTCCCGCGCCTGCGCCGGCGCCGGCGGGTCGCGCGTTCGTCCGGCATTCCCGTGCCGGTCTTCGTAATCGGGCTCGTGCTGGCGGCCGCAGGGGCGGCGGCGCTCTGCTGGGCGTTCCTCGGTGGGCAGGAGATAACCTCCGGGCGCGCCGGCGGGTCGGGCGAACCTCCGAAATCCGTCGCCGCCAATTCGGCTCAACCGCTCGTTGGCGGCGAGGTGGAGAGGCGCCCGGAGAAAGCACCACGGGGCGAGGGTCGTGCATTCGGCGAGGGTGCGAGCGCGAAGTCCCGCACTTCGGAGCTCGATCCTGACCCCGGCCCGGCACCTTCGCGACACGAGCCGGGCGGCGCGGCCGATCAGGAGATCGGCGGATCCGCGCCGGCGGGTCCCGCGCGGTCCCGTGAGCCGCTCAAGGAGAAGCGGCCCGTGGCCGTGTCCCAGGACAATCCCGAGGACGCCGTGGAGGGGGCCCTCGGCATTGTTGGGGGCGAGACGCGCAGCCGCGAAACCTTGCTGGAAGGCGAGAGTCCGCGCGGACCCGGACCGGGAAGCGGCTCGGCCGACCCGCCCTCCCGCGAACCCGGTGCGCAAGGAACCGGAGGCGGGGAAGGGAACGGGAGCAAGGGCGGGAACGACGGGCCGGAGGGGGATCCGGGACTCAGGGGCACGCAGGGGGAGGAAACCAAGGCCGCGGGGGACCCGGTGGAGGACGGCCCGGCGCACGAGTGGGAGTACGAGTTCATGGGGGTCTCGGGGCGCGGCACGCACGTGTGCTTCGTTCTGGATGCCTCGGCGAGCATGAGCTTCCCCACCCAGCAGGGGGGTAAGGTCAAGCGCGACATCATGAAGAAGCACTTGGTGGACGCGATCGAGGACCTGGAACCCGAGACCTCCTTTACGATCGTCTTTTTCACCTCCGAGGCCTACGCGATGACGGGGAAGTTCGTGAAGGCCACGGCGGCCAACAAATCGGAAGCGACCGCGTGGATCGACGCGTTCGAGCGGCGTGGCGCCACCAATCTCTGGAGCGGGTTGCAACGCGCCTTCGAGATCGTCAAGAAGGTGCCCGGGAACGAGCGCAAGGCGAAGGGCTTCCGTGTGGCGATGTTCGTCCTGAGCGACGGGCGGGTGCGGGACGCCCAGTCGATCCTGCGCGGAGCCGAGGCTCTAGTCGGCTCGGCTCCGGTGACCATTCACACCCTCAGCTTCGACCAGGAGGACCGGGTGCTGGAGGATCTCGCCAAGATCGGGGGCGGGGAGTACCAAGTCGTGAAGTGAGGATCGGGCGGTTGCCCGATGTCGAGCCTCACCATCGAAGACGCGGCGTGGGTGAATCGCGGGCTGAGTACCGGCCCCCGCAAGTACCCGGCCCATCTGCGCGGCGCACTTGGTCGCCTACTAAGCCCCTGGGTAGGCGGGCGACGTGGTGAGCCTTGGGTCTTCCACCGGCATTCCCAGCGTGAAGTGGTAGAGGCTTTGGAGCCCGCGGTCGCGGATGCCGAAGATCTCGTGGACCGGATCGTCGAAGTAGCAGCCGATGCCCGTTCCGCGCAGACCAGCGGCCTCGGCCTCGAGGTAGAGGACCTGCCCGATCATCCCGCATTCCCAATAGAGGCGGCGATAGAAGGGGGCGCCCGCTCGTCGCACGATGGGTTCGAACTGCGCGAGCATCGCGAGGCTGAAGCAACCGTCCCCGGCGATGTCCTGATCACAGCTGACCCGCGCGGCGACTCCGCGCACGTCGCCGGGTTCGAGGAGAAAGAACGGCAGGTCGGTCGGGCACCCTTCCGGCGTGTTCCACGCGAAGCCCGGACGCAGGGAGGTTCGGAGCGAAGCCACGGCGTCGTCGCTGCGGGCGAGGGCGTACAGTCCGGGATCGAGCCCGGCGACGCGGTGCACGAACAGGCCCAGGTGTACGCAGGCGGGCCAGGGAAGAAGGTCCCAGGGCGCGCGGCACAGCCCGGGCAGGAGACGCCGGAGCATGGGATAGAGCGCTTCCCGGGACATGCTCGAGCGGCCGTCCAGACCGAGAGCACTACGCCGGCGGCGGACGAGCGGGCCGAATGGGCGATGGCGTTCCGGGGCCGGGGTGGGTCCCGGGGGCGGTTCCGGGGGCGCCGGCGTCAGCCCGTGGGCTTCCGGCATGGAGGCGCGCCGGCGCCGGCAGGCGCGGGCAATCCGGTCGATCACGGGCCAATCCTGGTGGCCCGCGCTCAGCCGGTTCGCGCATCCGTGCCAGGTGGGATCGTCGCGCACGGAAGCGAGCGCGACACGCGGATCGCAGTGCAGCGATCGTGGCAGGACCAGGGCGAGAACGTCAGGCTCCTCCGGCTCTTCGGGTGAAAATTCCTGATGCCGGTCGAGCCCGAGAATGCGGGCGGCATCCTCGTCGGGCAGGTCGTCGAGGAGGAGCATGCGCCAGCCGAGAGCGGATGCGGCGAGGCGGGCGGCGGCCAGGGCGTGCCCGGTGTCGTGCTGACAGTAGCGCCAGGCGCGCTCGCCGTACTTCCAGGATTCCCGCCAGGGAATGGAGGAGAGGCCGAGGAAGAACGCGCCTTCCGGGCACGCATTCCCGAGCCGACCTGACGGCGCTCCCGCGAGGTCGGCGCGTCGCTCGAGGGCGTGATCGCGGGAGACGTAATGGTGGAGCGCCGCGCGATCCGAGAGACCGGAGACCGCGGGCAGGAGCAGGTAGACTTCGGTCGGATGGAGGTTGCCGCTCGACGGGTTTACCCGCAGGGCCCAGCGGGAGTCGCCATGTTGCTTCCACGCCGAGAGGGCGAAGGAGTGGAACAGGAAATCCGACACCCCCGCAAGGTCGATCGGCCGAGGAGGTAGCGAATTCGGGGTGAAGACCGAGTCGTAGGGGACCTCGAGATCGGGAGGCATGGGGAGGCGAACCGCGGGGGCGCCGGGATAGGTGCGGAACGGGTCGGGCTGGGTGTCCCAATCCAGCCAGCCGAGGGAAGCCGCGTAGCGGCGGAAGTGGTGCTTGGTCCGATCGTGGTAGTGAAACACCCAATCGAGGGGACCCTGCTCCGGTTCCGAGGCGGGCTCACGCATTTGTCAACCTCACCCGCGGGTTTCCCCGGCCATTCGGAGGAGGGCGTCCCAAGGCGCATCCGGGATGGGCAGGACGGAGAGACGGGGCAGGCGGACGAGCTCCCACCCCGCTAGGTCTTTGCGCGCCTTGATGGCGTCGAGCTGGACGGGAGCGGCCCAGCGGCGCACCGGCACGAGATCCACGACCACGAGCTTGGGGTCGCCGGCCAAGGGATCCGGGTAGGGATCGGCCGCGACGCGGGCCGTGCCGATGGCTGCACGCACGGTTCCGGTGTGGTAGATCACCACCGTGTCCCCCTTGCGGAACTGGCGCAGATGGCGGAGGGCCAGAGCGTTGGAGACGCCGTCCCAGACGGCGCGACCATCGCGTTCGAGGTCGTCGTACGAGTAACCGGATGGCTCGGTCTTGAGCAACCAACGATTGGGCATGGCGGGACTCCTTGCTGGCCCGGCCACTCTAGCGCTGCTGGGAGAACCGCGTCAAGTCGACGCGCCCCGCGACCCTGGCTGCGGCGCTCGACCCGGCTCGATCCGGACTTCTCGGACAAACAGAGCCAGGACCGACAAGCGGCCTACGAAGCGTCCGGGAGTCGGGCGCGCTCGTCCGCGGACCGTCGTCGGCACGGATTATTCAGGTGCGCTCCAGAGCTGTTTTTTTCATAATCCGAGGTCATGAGAGACCGGCTGATCGGCAAGACCCTCGGCGACTTTGAAATCGAGTCGTTGCTCGGCTCGGGGGCGATGGGCAAGGTCTACCGGGCCATGCAGATCTCCCTGCGCCGTCCGGTGGCGTTGAAAGTGCTCGAGGAGGGCCTGTTCACCCCGGACGAGTTCAAGGTTCGATTCCGTCGTGAAGCCGAGTACATCGCGCGGTTGGAGCATCCGCACATCATCTCGGTCTATCAGTACGGGCACCAGGAGCCCTACACCTTCTATGCGATGCGGCTGGTGGAAGGGCTGGCGCTGGACCACTTCCTCGCGGAGGGATTGGCGATGCGTACGGGCCTGCGCTGGCTCGCCGATATCGCCGGGGCACTCTCCTATGCGCACGAGCACCAGGTGATCCATCGCGACGTGAAGCCGGCGAACATCATGATCGCGAATGACGCCGCCTATCTGGCGGACTTCGGTCTTGCCCGGCTGATGGAGTCGACCACCATCACGGCGAGCGGGGTCCTGCTCGGGACGTTGCTCTATATGGCCCCGGAGCAGGTTCGGCGCGAGCGGGCCGACGAGGCCTCCGACGTCTACGCGATGGGGGTGATCCTCTACGAGCTGACGACCGCGCGGCATCCGTTCGGTGGTGGGCCGACGAACACCCGGCCGGGGACGGGTCAGGCGCGGGTCGAGACGATGGACCGGATTGGACGCGGGGTCTATCCGAAACCGTCGGAGATGCTCGCCGGGGTTCCCCCGTTGCTCGAGCAGACGATCTTGCGGGCGATGGCGTTGGCCCCCGGCGACCGGCATGGGAGCGCGCGCGAGCTGCAGAAGGAGATCCAGCACGGGTTCGGGTCAGCCGATCTTGCGGGGCTCGACCGGGAACGAGCCGAGGTGCTCGGGCGCCCGATCACCCCCCCCTCCTCGGGCGCCCGTGGGGATGTTCCGTTCGCGGGCGGGACCGGACCCGTCTCGGCGGGCGCCCTGGTATCGCGGGCGATCCCCGTCGTCGAATCGCCCTCCGCGCCGGATCCCGTGACGGAGCCTCCGCGGTTCGGCCGATATCGGCTGCTCGAAGAGCTCGGACGCACGGCCTGGAGCGTGCGTCACAAGGCCGTGGAGCAGGACCGCAATCGGATGGTGGCGCTGGAGCGGTACGACATTTCGCTTGGCTCGGACCCGGACCGTGCGGTGCGGTTTCGCCTGTACGCGGCATCGGTGGCCGCCTTGCGGCACGCGAACGTGCTCACCGTCCACGAGGCCGGAGATGCCGAAGGCAAGCCCTACTTCGCGACCGAGTTGGTGGAAGCGCAGGATCTGGACGCCCTGGCTGCGCGGGGACCGCTGTCTCCGCGCCGGGCGGCCGAGATCGTGCGCGACGCGGCGCGTGGCGTGGCGTACGCGCAGGCGCAGGGGATCCAGCACCTCGACTTGCGATCCTCGAGCATCCTGGTCGACGCGGCGGGCCGGGTGTACGTGCGCGGATTCGGCACGGCCGACTTTCTCCGGGACCGGGCCCGTCCCGCGACGGAACCCGGGGCGGTGCGCGAAAGCCCGGCGTATCTCGCGCCAGAGGCGGTGCAGGGGGGCGGGGACGCGCAGAGCGACGTATACGGCCTGGGCGCGATCTTCTACCGCTTGATCTCCGGCCGCGCGCCTTTCGAAGGAGAGAGCGATCCCGCGATCGCGCGGTGCGTGCTGCAGCGGGCGCCCGTGCCGATTCGCTCCCTTCGACCGGGCGTGCACCCGGACGCGGAGGGGATTTGTCGGCGGGCCATGGCGAAGGCGCCGGCGGCGCGCCATCCCGGGGCGGAGGCGCTGGCGCGGGCGCTGGACGCCTTTGCGCAGGGCGAAGCGGGGGAAGAGCCGGGCGGATGGGCGTGGGGATGGGCGCGGGGATTCTTCCCACGCACCGTGGTCTTGATCGCGGCATTGGCGCTCGTGGCGGCGGTGACGTGGGGCCGGCTGCGCGATGAGGAGGGATCGCGTCTCTTGGCGGAGGAGCGGGCTCGCGCGGTCGAATCGATGCTGCGGGCGGACGACTTGGATCGTGCCGAGGAGCGCTCGCGCGAGGCCGTGGAGTCCATTCCCTACTCCGGGGAGGCGTGGTATTGGAGGGGGCGTACGCTCCTGCGCCGGGCGCTGGCGGGGGAGCGCGTACCTCGGGTGTTCCGGGCGGGGGAGAAGCTCGTGTTTCGCGAAGGGGTCCGCGGGGGCGACGAGGAGATGCGACACGCCTTCGGGCAGGCGATGACGTTCGGCGGCCTGGACGAGCGGGCGGTCGGGGCGGCCCGGGGCGTGCTGGCGATGCTCGACGGCGACACCAGCCAGCCCTGCCTCGACCTGGCGTCGGCCGCGGAAGCGGGGGACGGCGGATGGGAGATCACCGGTCTGCTCGGGCTGGCGTGTTATTTCCGCGGAGACTATCCGGCGGCGGCAAAGACCGCGCGGGCGGGGCTCGCGCGGTGGAAGGCGGCGGACGGTCTCGCGGAGCTTCTGGTCCGTGCCGAGTTGGCGCTGGGTCTGGCCGCGGAATCGCCAGGTGGGGACCCGCTGCCCTTCTATCGCGCCGCGCTGGCGGTGGCGGATCGGCAGCGGTCGCTGGAAATGCCGGAGCAGGTATGGGCCCCGCTGCGCGGCGAGATCTGGGTGCGGATCGGGGCGCATCACGCCGCGCGTGGGGACGAATCGGGGAAGGCCGAAGCGGCGGAGGCTTTTGTTCATGCCTTGGAAGAGGTCAAGGGAGCGGCCTCCGAGGACGCGGATCTGGTCCGCGGGGAGGCATTGCTCGAGCGCGCGGTCTGGGGCCGGTCGTCGGGCCGCGACGTCGCAGAGGACCTCGAGGGGGCAATCGCGGCGATGGAGCGAGCTGCGGCCGGCCGGGCCGGCTCCGTTGCGCGGATCCTCGCAGGCCGGGAAGGCGTCGACCCACGGCTGAAACGACTGGCCGAGCGCTGCGGCGGGACGCCGACGGGGGAAAAGAAGGACTGACCTACCCGGCATCGGGCCGCGCGTGCGGCGGCGACGACGGGAACGGGATCACGATCGGAGGCAGGCATGGGATGGATTCATGCGGGTGCGGCGACGCTTGCGGGGGGGCTGCTCTTCCTGACCGCAGCGGGGGCGCAAGAGGAGGGACTCCGCTTCGACTGGCCGCAATCGTGCCGGGTGACGGTGACGGAGCGCAGCGAAAAAAAGGGGGCAACCTCCCAGGTGCGCTACGAGGTGGTCTTGGAGCGGGCTTGTGAGCCGGAGTTCCTGGAAGTGCGATTCGAGAACTTCCAATTCCAGAGGGTGAACGGGATGGACGTGTCCTCGCCAGAGGCGCAGAAAGCGCTGGGGCCTGCGGCCCAGCTGGCCGCAGCGATCCCGACCTTCCTGATTTCGCGCGGGGGCAGGTTCGAGGACGCGCTGGGCATCGAGGAGATGGTCGACAAGACGATTGCATTCCTCAAGACCCAGGAGGGGGCGGGCATGGACGAAGCACGTTGGAAGTCCACCGAGGCGATGATGAAGTCGCCGCAGATGCTCGCTCAGCTCAAGTCCAAGGTCGCGGACTACTGGAACGTCTGGGTGGGCGGGTGGCTCGGGCTGCAAATCGCCGCGGGCGAGCAGGCCGAAGCGACCACCAACGTACCGATGCCGGACGGCTCCCTGGTTGAGGCGCCCCTGCGATTCTCCCACGAAGGCGCGGTGGAGGGGAATGAGGGGCTGGTGCGCCTGACCGCGGTCGCCCTCCTGGAAGGTCCCGAGGCGACGAGGGCGTTGGAGCGCAGCGTGCGCAAGATGGCCGAGGGGGCAGGCGGGGCGGAGCCGCCGCCGGAGCCGATGTTCGAGAATTTCCGGCGGATCACCACTGTGACGGTGGAGACCGATCCCGCAACGCTGCGTCCCGCGCACACTATGCAGGAGACGCTGATCGAGCTCACGTCGGCGACGGGAGAAGTGCGGAAACAGCGGGAGGTGCGGGAGCACACCTTCGACTGGCCGACCGCGACCACCGGAACGGGCACGGGAGGAAAATAGTCCCAGGCGGGGAGGAACGCGATCGGATCCGCGGATGCGCCCCGAAAAAGCAGGAACCGCCACGGCGATGGCCGGGCGGTTCAGCGATTGGGGGGGATCGCATTCGGTCACAGCTTCAAGACGTAGCTCTTCCAGTCCTTCTCCATTTGGCCGAGGTCCAGGTCGCCGAAGGCCTTCTCGAACGCGCTGTCCTTGCTCTTCGTCGCCTTCAGCTCCTCGTAGAACGTGTTGATCCGGCCACGGTAGCGGGCGTCGGTCGTGCTCCACAGGAAGTGGGCCAGGGCCCAACCCTCCGCGTAGCAGATCTCCGGGTTGGCGTAGTACTGGGCCTGGCTGTACTTGAAGATCTCCGCGAGCGGAACGAAGGTGTCGCGCCGGACGGCCTCCTTGATGGTGGTGATGCGCTCCCGATTCACGCCGATCGCGAACTTCTCGCCCGAGAACTCGCCGCCGAAGAAGTACTCGGCCACACCCTCGTTCAGCCAGATCGGAATGTCGGCTTCCTCGCCCATGTAGAGGTGCAAGTACTGGTGGCTCGCCTCGTGGTAGAGGATGTGGAGGGTCTTCTTCTTCCCGTCATCCACGGTCTTGTAGCACACCAGTTCGTTCTGCGCCGGGCTGAAATAGGCCGCCGCGCCGGACACGCCGTTGGCCGACGCGTAGGAGTTGAAGGCGTCTTGCGACTGGAAGCACTTCACCGTGAACCGGCGGTCGCGTGAGAGCGACGTCCCGGACTCGTCCATGGTCTTTTCCATCGGGAAACGGCGCTGATACTCCTTCAGGATCGCCTCGAGGTGCTTCCCCACCAGGCGGGAAAACCCCTCGTCGGTGTCGTACTGGATGTCGTAGTGCGGCGTGGCGTAGGACTGCCAGCCGGACGGTAAGGGGCTGGCCGCATTCCGCCCGGACGCGCTCAGCCGAGCCAACTGCTGGTCGCTCAGGAGCGAAACGCCCTTGACGTATTCCTTGAAGGCGTCCGCTTTCTTCCGGCCGTACTTCTCGCCCGACACGAAGGAAACCACGAAGGTGTCTTTGGCGCCCGCGACCAGGAACACGTTCTCATAGAACCCGCCGTCGCGATTGGCTTGGAGCATGAGGGACTTGCGCCCGCTGACCTTGACCGGCAGGGACTTCTCCACCTCGAAGCTGTTCCCCAGCCCGTTCTTGTGCTCCTGGTAGGACTTCGAGGCCCGCTCCAGATCGGTCTCCCCCTTCATCACCAGCAGGTCCATCACGATCGAGTAGTTCTCGGAGTCGGGATTGGGCGCCTGGAAGCGGGTGAGCATCGAGATCGACGAGTCCTGTTGATAGCGTGAGTCCAGCTCCTTGGGCGCCGGAATCGACCGCCAGCTCTTTGGCGCGCTGACGGAGATCGCGTACTCGGCGCTGGTGAACTTCTCCTCCCCGCGCACGGACGGGCTCACGGCGATCAGCGCGATACACATCCAGGTGATCGTCTTCAGGTTCATCTTTGGTCCCCCCCTGGTGGATGGCCGGCTACTCATGAATCACGAGCCGGGTAAAAGCAAATGGAAGACCAAGGACGATCATCCCGATTGTGTTTACATAACTACTGCGCAGTAAATGTTATATAATCGTCACAAAACAAGTTCCCGACGCTTGCTCCAGTTCTCCGGGCGGAGTCGTGGAGAATTGCTACACTGGTGCAGGTGGGGAATAGCGCAGAGGATATTCCGTAATATGTTGATCAATAATGCTTTAATGCGTTTCGTCGGCTCCGACACCGAATGTGGGGAGATTCGCTACACCGTGGCGGAGCGCGACGGGGCCAACCCGGGCCGCAGGATGCGATTTTCCTTGCAACCGAAGGTCCCCCTTCACTACACTAAGGGTTCTTGCCGATTCACCTTGAGACGGCGGTTCAGCGAAGGAGGAGGGTGCGATGTCCCGAGGGTCGTTGCTGTGTCTGGCGGTGGCTCTGTCAGCCGTCCTGTGTGAAACCGGATGCATCAAGCGGTCGAAGGGCGACACCACCTTCATTTACAATTCGAAGGAGCAGCCATCGGGCGGCTACTCGGGATCCTGGTACCGTCCGAATCGATTCGAGCGGCCGGCGACCACGCTGGTCGGAATGTGTGGGGACTGCCGAGTAAGCGGCGGCACCTGCGCGCCTTGCAAGGAACACGCCGTCGCGGGCGAGCAATACTGCAACCATTGTCGCGAGGCCGAGGTTTTCTGCGATCCGTGTCGGAAGGCCGGAGAGTAGAGACGGCACGAGACGTGATCCGCCCCGCTCCGCACCTGCGGACCGGGGCGGCTTTTCGTATGGGCCTTGCCGCCGTCCCGTTCTTCCCGATCCGGTGCCGATGACCAACGTTCCGTCGAGCCTCTTCGGGCAGATGGCGCTGCGCCAGGGGTTGATCACCCCCGAGCAGCTCGAAGTGGCGCTCCGCGCACAAGCCGCGGAGGCGAAAGGCCGGCAACTCGGCCGCATCCTCCAGGAGCGTGGCGCGCTCACCGAGGCCGACGTGGGGCGTATCCTTGCGGCCCAATTGGCGCTCCGCACCAATCTCCCGGAGAACGGCTCGATCCCTCCGGGCGCGCGCCCCTCGGGAGCCGGCGAAGCCGCGCTGTTCGGCAAGTACCTCCTTACCCAGGTGCTCGGTCGCGGCCGCAGTCAGACCTACAAGGTCTGGGACTCGGATCGGAAATCCTTTCTCACGCTGAAGATCGGTCCGGAGAAGGATTCGCCGGCGGAGGAGATCCAACGCTTCCACCGCGAAGCCGAGGCGGCGGCACGGCTTTCCCATCCGAACATCGCCAAGGTCCACGAAGTGAACGAGGTGAACGGCCGGCCGTACGTGCTCATGGACTTCATCATGGGGATCCCGCTGGAGCACTTGGTGCATCCGGACAACCGTGACCCCGCGGAGTTCTCCCCGGGCAAGGGGACCACGCGCGTGTTCCATCCGAAGGACCAGTCGCTGCAGGCGGAGATCCGTCGGGCGATCAAGGAGAAGAAGCCGCTCCAGCTCGATCATCTGGTGAGGTTGCTCGCCGAAGCTGCGCGCGCCGTGCACCATGCGCACGAGAGCGGGGTGGTGCACGGGAACCTGAAGCCGCACAACGTCATCACGGACTACCAGGGGCGCCCGATCCTGACGGACTGGGTGACGCCAAACCTGGCCTCGTTGGCGCGCGAGGCGCAGAACCCGGAATCGCAGGTCCCGCCGCCTTCGTACACGGCCCCGGAGCGGGTGAAGAACCCGGCCGCGCCGGTGGAGCGGGGTGCCGACGTCTACTCGCTCGGGGGGATCCTGTACGAGTGCCTGACCGCGCGTCCGCCCTACCGCGGCAGCGCGGCCGAGGTGCTGTCGATGGTCGCGCTGGGCGACCCGCCGGCTCCGACAGAACTCGTCGCCGGTCTCCCGGAGACGCTCGAGGCGGTCTGCCTGAAGGCGATGCATCGGAAGCCGATCCGGCGCTATCGGTCGGCGTTGGAATTGGCCGAGGACCTGGAGGCGTTCCTGTCCGGAGCTCCCGTGAAGGCTCCGCTGCCGAGCGGGGTGACCCGGGCGGTGAAGGCGATGGGACCCACGCGCGCAATCGTGTTGGGCGTGATCGTCCTGGCGGTGGCGGCGTTCGCGCTGGGGCCCATGGTGTTCGGGCCGACCAGCCTGGTGGGGACCGGGCCGACTGCGGAGGAGCAGAAGGCGGCGAAGCTGGTGGACGAGGCGCGCGCGCTGCTCAAGCAGACAGGTCGCCAGTCGGATGCGTTCGAGCTCCTGACGCAGGCCACGCTCAAGGAAGGCGCGAAGTGGGAGTACTACGGAGAGCGCGGCATGGTTGCGCTCTCGATGGGGCGGTATGCTGACGCACTGAAGGATTTCGACTGCTGCATCGGCAAGTCGGCCGCGATCGAAATCGCGTATTACAACAAGGCGCGGATCAGGATGGAGGAGCCTCCAGGCGCGAAGGAAGACCTGGAGGCCGCGAAGGAGGCTCTGCAGGCGCTGCTGAACAACCACTCCGACAGCAAGTACGCGAAGCTCGCGCAGGCGAGGATCTTCTACCTCGACGGGCAGCCGGACAAGGCGTTGGAACGGCTGGAGAGCGCAGAAGCGGCCTGCGAACACGCTGCCGAGCTGCACGGGCTCCGCGGGTGGATCCTTTCGAACATGGAGCCGCCCGACCTGCTCAGGGCGACCCAATCCTACACGCGCGCGATCGAACTGGGGCCGAACGACGAGCGTCCGCTGCTGCATCGCGCGCGCCTGTTGTGCCGGCAGGGCAAGCACAAGGAATCCGTGCGCGACCTGGATCGGGCGATTTCCCTGTCCCCAGGCCATGGCGACCTGTATTTCGCGCGGGGGCTCTGCTCCGCCGACCACCTGATGGAGTATCCGCGCGCGCGCAGGGACTTTGATCAGGCGCTGCTTCTCGCCGGCGTCGGCGGTGAACAGGAATCGGTGATCCGCGGGAAACTCATGGAGCTTCAGAGCAAGCCCAAGTAGCGGCCGCGTATCATCCTCGACGATCCCGAGGCGCGCCCGTCCCACGGGTGCCGGGTGGGTCGGGTGGTCGGGTCGGCGAGGGTTGACAGCATTTCAAGCGGACCTATAATACTCCCACCCGAGGCGGCGTAGCTCAGCCCGGTAGAGCAGGGGATTCATAAGCCCTTGGTCGGGGGTTCAAATCCCTCCGCCGCTATTTCCCTGGAAGTCAGGCCGAACCACCTCCCCGCTTGCAGTTCGGCCAACTGCCGGTCCCGAGACTCCAGCGACGAGCGAACGGGTCACGGCGTCGTGACGCTCGTGGTCGCTCCGGCCGCTCTTCCCGCCCCGGCCGACGATCCGCTCGCGGCTTCCCGGGCCCAGTACTCCTCGAGCTTCCGCACGTACTCCGGCCGGGATCTTCGCCGCCTCGCCCATTCGGGGGTGGTCTTGCGCGAGGCCCAGACCAACTCGAATCGGCCATGCACGTACATGTCCGCATCCACCACCGTCCGCCCAGGGTGAAGCCCGACCCAGCTGAGCGCCCGGTGCAGCCACGTGGTCGCGCGTCGGCGCTTCAGGCCGAGCTCTTCGATGCGGTCGAAGTAGCAGAAGTAGGGGACCTTGGTGCAGCAGAACCGCACCTTGCGCTGCACGGCGCGCTCCCTCCCCTCATGAAGGATCAGCTCGCGTTGGCGTCGGCAGCCGAATCGGAAAAGCGGGTCGTAGGGGAAGCCGACGATGCGCTCGGCCCATCCCAGGGCTTCGCGGATCGCGAGCTCGCGCGCCGCGGGGGCGTCGAACACCGGCCGCACGATCATCGCGTAGTCCGAGAAAAGGATGTGCGCCGCGTGCCGGCGCAGCACTCCCTCGGCCACGGCTTCCACCACCTGATCGCCGCCTACGTACAGCCCCGCGTGCACCATGGCTCCGCCGATCGCCACATTGCCCAAGAAGCCGCGGTCCCGGTGCAGCAGCACGTCCCCCGCCTGGGCCCGGGGCAGCGCCTCGAGCAGGACCTCGTTCAGGTCGATCGAGCGCGATTCCGCGGCCCAGGTGACCACGAAGGGAAAGTGCTTCCAGCCGAGCCAGCGCGTCTTGCCGATGCGGAAGACCAGCCAGCGGAACGCCTGATAGATCCGCGACGGATCCGGGTCTTCGGAGTCCATGGAGCCCTCCGGATTCCTCACTCCACCTCGACTTGGCCTTCCAGGCGCCTCAGCAGATGGAAGCCGACTCCGAAGCTGACGAGGATGCTGACGATCAGGATGAACGGTCCGATCACGGAGTCCCGGGCGGAGGCGGATTTGACCCCCCCCGCCGCAACCGCGATCAACATCGCGCTGCACCCTCGCGACATCACCCACGCCCCGAGGGAGACGAGTTGCGCCAGGGTCGCCGACAGGAACCCGCTGGAAAAGTGCACGGCGAAGCGGGCTCCCACCCCTGCGCCCAGCGTGAGAAATCCGACCGCTTCGGCCCAGCCGAGCAGGCCCCAGAGAATCCCGAGGCCCCCGGTCCGACCCCTGACGCAGGCGCCGCACCACCCGGCCGCTTCGGGCCACCGCAGCCCGATGTACAGAATTCCCGGCAGGGCGACCGCCAGCGCCAGAACGTAGCCGCGCAACCGGCCCGCGAGCGCGCCCAAGATCAGCCTGCTCCGCGGGTAGCTGGTGAGCACCAGCATCTCGAAGGCCTGATGCCGGCGCTCCTCGGCAAGGAAGTCGGCCGCCAACCGGGGCGCCCCGAGCAGGGCCATGGCTTCGAGGAACACCAGCCCCGTCACGGTCAGCAGCATCGCGATCGCGTTCAGGTCGCTTCCCAGTCAGCCGAAGACCACATCGAGGGCGAGCCCGACATAAAGGAGGGCGACCGCCAGCACCGGGACGACCACCTCCGAGCCGCGCCGCCACCAGGGGACCCGCGCGGCGCGACGATAGAGCGGGTTGTCGCCGAACCACTCGTCGAGTGGGCTCCACATCCCGCGATCCTCCACTGGAATTCCTTGGCGTCAGGCTATGCCCATCGGCCGCGGGCGTCAAGGGCGAAGCCCGGCGCGTTGCATCAGCTCCGCCTTCCCGGCATGGCGAATCAGCCAGTCGGAGCCGCCCCGGCCTCGGTGAGCCCACGCGGATGCCCCGGTCAGAGCCGCCCAGGCCGGCGACCGAAGCGCCGCGGGCGAATCCCGGTCCGCGGCCCGACCGGACGCGGCCCGACCCGAGGACCCCAGGCCCGACCGGACCCCCGGACCCGAGCGGGGATTGCTTTTCCCGGCCGCCGAGCTACAATCCCACGGGCAGCGAGGCCCGCAACAATGCCCGACCCCGGGCCGGGGCGTGGCCCGCGCGCACCGGAGGTCCGTATGGCCGACCATCCCACTCCCAACCGCCTGCTCATCCTCTGGGCGCTCCAGGACGAGTACCTGGCTACGCTCGGCCCCGCCGTGCAAAGCGTGTGGCTCTCCTTCCGCCGCGAGTCCGAGGTCGACCTGCCCGCCGACCCCGAGCCCCCCCGCGAAGCGAAGCCCAACGCCGACGACGTGCCGATGGTGCAGTCCACCCAAGCGGCCTACGACGTCTTCCGCGGCGTCGACGAGCTGATGGGGGAGGCCGACGAGTTCATCGGCAAAGCCAAGGCCTCTCGCCCCCCCGACCTCGCCGGCGCCGAAGGTTCTCCGCTGCGCGTGGAGTACCTGGTCACGCTGCGCCGGAAGCCCGCCGACCCAGGAGTCCCGATCGCGTTCGGCGTCGGCTTCGCCCAGTCGGTCGATCGCGAGGGCCTGCTCCCGCGCTTTCTCGTCCTGGCTCACGACGCCAAGGCCGGGACGACCGTCCCGCTCGACCGCCGCCCGTATCCGCCCGGGGCGATCTTCTACGTCACCATGCTCGCATACTGCGACCTGATCGACGACCTGCGCAAGGCGGTCGACGAGATGGCCGGCGCCGCCGATCTGCCCCTGCCCGATTCGTGGTTCGCCGGCACCAAGGCGCACGCCCTCCTCACCGGCCGCGTCCTCGCCGAGCCCGCGGTCGCCGCCTCTCTGCCGGGATCGGTCCGATGAGCGCGGACCCCGGCGAAGCCCTGGTCCGCGTGGTGGGACTCGCCAAGACCTACCGCGGCAATCCGATCTTCCGCGACCTCTCCTTCTCCATCCGCGTCGGCGAGTCGGTCGTGGTCCTGGGTCCGAGCGGATCCGGCAAGAGCGTGCTGCTCCGCCACTTGCTCGGCTTCGAGCTGCCCGACGCCGGCACCGTCGAGGTCGCGGGCATTCGCACCGACTCGGTGCACGGCGCCGGCCGCCGGCTCGAGTTCTTCCGCAATCTCGGCGTGGTCTTCCAGACCTCGTCCCTGTTCGACGACCTCACGCTCGCGGCCAACGTCGGCCTCGGGCTCGACCGCGCCACCGTACCCGCGGGGGAACGCGACGCCCGCATCCGCGACTTCCTCGCCCGGGTCCGCCTCGACCACGCCGCCGATCGCCGCCCCCGGGAGGTCAGCGGGGGCATGGGCCGGCGCGCCGCCCTCGCCCGCGCGGTCGCCTCTTCGCCCCGCCTGCTCCTGCTTGACGAGCCGACCTCGGGGCTCGATCCCGAGAGCGAGTCGGTGATCGTTCGCTACTTGAATGAACTGAGGCGGGAAGGCAAGCTCACGATGTTCACGATCACCCACTCCTACGAAGCCGCCTGCGAGCTCGCCGATACCGTGTACGTCGTCTCCGACCGGCGCAATACGCTGGTCCGTCTCGCAGATCGCGCGGCGCTGGCTGCGCCGGAAAAGCTGCGCGCCTGGTGCGTGTCGGTGCAGGCGGCCGACGCCGCGCTGCCGGCGGCGCCTGCGGCCACGTCGCCCGCGGCCGGCTGGGACCCGCTCGCGAGCGTGTGGGCGTTCCTCGACACGGTCTACGCGCTCCTGTATCTGCTCACGCGCGGCCTGCGCGTGCCCGAGCCCGCGGCGCTCCTGCACCGTCTCTGGGACGCGGGGGCGCGCTCCGCGCCGCTCGTCGCGACGTCGTTCGCGGTGATCGGCATGGCCCTCGCCGTGCAGGCGGGCCGGATCCCGCTCATGCAGGACCTGCTGCCGCGGGCGGTGGCGGAGCCCGTCTTCCGCTCGATCGGCCCGCTGGTCACGGCGCTGCTGCTGGCGGGCCGAGTCGGCTCGAGCATCAGCGCCGAGGTCGGCGCGATGCGCGCCGACGGCCAGCTCACCGCGCTCTGGACCCTCGGTCGCGACCCGGATGCGCACGTGCTCCCAGCGCACTTGTGGGCCTGCGTGCTGGTGACCCCGGTGCTCACGATCCTGGCGATGGTGTCGGCGGTGTACGGCGGCGCCGCGCTGGTCGCACTCGGGATGGTGAAGTCGGGCGTGACGGTCACCGGGTACTTCGAGCAGGTGGGGGAAAGCCTGCGGAGCATGACGTGGGTCGCGCCGGTGGGGAAGCCCGCCGCCTTCGGGGCGATCATCGGGCTCACCGCCTACCACTTCGGCGCCTCGGAGAAGTCGGGGACGCGCGCGATCGGCGAGGGCGTCACGCGCACTGTGGTCTTCGCCTCGCTGCTGGTGATCCTGACCGACTTCCTGTTGAGCGTGGCGCTGTAGGGTGGATTTGGGATTTGGGGTTTGGGATTTCGCGGCGGGCGGTCGCGTTGCGGCACCCGCCGCGTTGGGAGGTCCGTCATGGAAGGCAAAGGGATGCAGCGCGCGATCGCGGCGGTCGCGCTGGTGGCGCTGGTGGGCGGGGCCGTCGCCTGGCAGACGATGAAGCCCAAGCCGTTCGAATTCACCCTCCTGTTCAAGGAAGGGGGCGGGATCGCGCGCGGCCACAAGGTGCTGCTCGTCGACGTGCCGATCGGCGAAGTCGCGGCGGTCGAGCTCACGCCGGAGAACCAGGTGAAGGTGCGGGTGCGGCTGAACGAAGGCGACCAGGCGCGGATCAAGGAAGGCGCGACCGGGTACGTCAATCAAACCTCGCTGGTCAGCGTGAGCAGCGAGAAGGTGGTGGAGCTCTACAACGCCAGCGACGAGAACCCGCCGCTCGCCTCCGGCGCCGAGCTGAAGGGGATGAACGGGCTGATGGAGCTGAAGGGCTGGCAGGCCGCGCGCGGCATGGAGAACATGACCGGTCGGGCGAAGGCGAAGGTCGCCGAGTACTACGATCGCGCGATGGCGCAGGCGCGCGAGGCCTACGAGTCGATGCGCAAGAGCTCGGAGGGGGAAAAGGTCGATCCGGAGACGCAGGGCTTCCTGGACGACCTGAAAAAGGCGCTGGACCAGCGCATGGAGAACATCGAAAAGGAGCTGCCGGACCTGGAGAAGCGCTATCGCGAGGCGTACGAGAAGCTCAAGACGCGCGGCAGCGGCGAGTGGGCCGAGCAGGTGAAAAAGGCGTGGGAGGCATTCCGGAAGTCGCTGGAGGACGGCGGGAAGTAGCGAATTTGCGGCATGGGCGCGTGCCGGGTACCCTGGGCTACGAACCGTCAGATTCTTCGCGCCAAGCGAAGACAAACAATTCAGTCCCGGGAATTGTCGCGGCGCGCGAGGATTTTCGCCGTTCCCGTTCCCGCACCCGACCATCGGGAACGGGAACGGGAACGGGTTTGGTTGCGGCCGTCC
>Ga0082335_1004391_pt1 | contig 21285 bp, 29 predicted proteins | sample Subgrocontami58m_FD_72375 | JGI IMG/M metagenome (GOLD analysis project Ga0082335, IMG submission 72375) | Subsurface groundwater microbial communities from S. Glens Falls, New York, USA - GMW37 contaminated, 5.8 m (SPADES assembly) (version 2) ...
TAAAACTTACGAAGAACCAGAACCGCTCTTTAACCCGTTGATAGAATCCAGACCCCTGCGTTGTAAAGACGTTATTCGACCAGAATATAGGCATCCTGATAAGGACAAACTATGGACGGGGGCAGTTCTATGTTCTGCAGCTGGAAAAATATATTTCTAGTACGGGGAACAGCATTACTTTGATGAGTTGCAACTAAAACTTCGCGAACTGAGAACCAGAGTTATTCAACCATTTCAAGGAATAACCATTGATTCTTTCTTGGAAGCGAAAGCTAGGTATGAGGAAACGGGCAGAGTTGAGAACATAGATTACCTCCTAACTGATCCACCACGACAAGACTTCGAATAAACTGTCGAGCCTGAAAGTGGCTATCCACCGTTCGCTTCGCTCACTTCGCAGCAGAGCTGCGGGGTATTCGCCACTTTCCAAGACGGCTCTCCGTTCATTACTCGCTGGGATCGTTGCAGAGCAACGGGGTATTTGACCCAGCGAGTAATAAAACGCAAAGTTTAAAACCTTTTATAATTTGTTAAGTGAAATGATCAAAATAGCTCAAGGTGCGGAAGCGGTAATCTATAAAAAAGGAGAAAGTATCATCAAAGAAAGATTAAGTAAAGGCTATCGTATCCCTCAACTAGATGATAATTTGAGAAAGTTCCGCACCAGAAGAGAAGCGAAAGTATTGCAGAGATTAGAAGAGATGGAACTTCCTGCTCCCCATCTGCAAGAATACGCCGATAAGGGAATGAGTATTACTATGCACTTTATTCCTGGAAAAAAATTAAGAGATGTTTTTTTGGAAGGGGGTAATTACCAGCAATTAGCTCAAGAGTTCGGCCAGAAAGTGGGAAGATTACATGTTGAAGATATCATCCATGGAGATTTAACTACCTCCAATATGATTGTGCATCAGCTAACCGGAGAATTAAACTTTATTGATTTTGGATTAAGTTCATTTTCGGAGAAGATTGAAGATAAAGCAGTAGATTTATTCTTATTGGATCGGTCTTTAGAAAGCAAACATTATTTGTTTTACCCGGAAATATTTGATCGGGTTATTGAGGGATATAAAAAAACTAATCCTGAAGCGGAAGATGTTCTAAAACGATTTGAAGCAGTATGTAAAAGAGGCAGGAATAAGAAGAAGTGAACTAATTTTAGTGTTTTCTAATGAAATGAATAAAATAGAATTTGTACTGAAATGATTAATACGCTTTATCGTGGATGCGTTATTCCTTAGCCAAACTCCACATCACTTCAAAATATTTCTTGAAAGAATCAGCTACTTTTTTGTCTCTTACCCGGAAGGCAACGGGATTATTAGTCCACAAGGCAATAAAGACTACGTCTTTGTAAATGTTTATCGTAGCAGGGGTTTCCTGATCCAAAAATCTGTTTTCGGTAATAAACGAAGCTTGTTCATACTTGAACGTATCCCGAGCACTTTCGTTGTAGATTACTTTCCATTTCATCTTTTTCTGCAGGAGAGTTAAGAAGATTTTCCCAGCCAGAGTATCAATTAGACAAATGCATGGCTTTTCAGGGATTAGAGCCATTATTAGTAAAGATGGGTTACGAGAAAAAAGTATAATTTTTTTATTCTTCAAATTTATCCCGAAAAGCTTATATATTATAGCCATTATAGTGGCTATAGAATGAACTCTACTATCCAACTCAGCGTGGAAACAAAACAGCTAATTAACACTTTTGGCACTAAAGAAGACACCTACGAGGACATAATCAAAAGGATGTACGAGCTAGCCACGAAAGAACAATTACGGCAATTCTTGTTTTCTTCAGAAGATACTATCTCTATAGATGAAGCCATACGGAGAACTAAGAAGAGATGGCACAGGTAGAAATTACTGAATCACTTCTAGCACAGATTAACAAGAAATTTAAACATGAAAGTGTTGAGGTGTTGCAGCATTTAAAGAGCCTCGAATCCTCTCCCCATAAAGGAAAATTTTTAGGGACAGTTGGTGCTATAGTCATTAAAGAATTGAAGTATTCGGGGTTTCGGTTTTACTTTATTACTGACGGATTTGAGATTAAATGCTTAGAAGAGGAAAAATTAGTTGATTTGCTCTTGCGGTTCGTAAGGATGTCTGATAAAAATCACCAGCAGGAGACTATTAATGAGATAAAACATATCCTCATCACCGTTGGGGCTGATGGGTTTAAGTAAAAAGTGATTGAAAAAAGAAATATTTTTAACTTTTTTATTTACTTAAAGTTAGCATTGCATTAAACCTAGAAACATCTTGATGTACTCTGCAAGGAGCATATAATAAATCTTCTTTAGTTATGCCTAAATCCCTGGCGATAGTAAAATAGCTTGCTTTTCCATTGAAGATATCACCGGCCATAACCATAGCTTCCCTCTTGCTAATGTCCCCGGCAACCTGCTTACCGCAGACTCTTACTGCCGCATTGACTCTTTGAGGTTCGACGTATCTAGCTCCATCTTGGTCCACTATCACCACCCCCATAAACCCACCCACTCCTTTATTTGCAGTAGCTGTAGCGCAAGCAAGAGCAGTAAGATAAAATTTAAATTCATCAGTAATTTTCTTCCAGTCTACCCCTGAGGTTTGGGTAGAAAGATAAGCACCAGCAATATCCCCTCCAGAACCAGCAGCGAGAGTATGAACTAAATCAATCTCTCCAAAAACACCATTCTTCCGGCAGGTAAGACCAGATTTCTTTAATTTATTCATCTTATTATCGTAAGCTATAACATATAATTCTCCAGCAGGGCTATTAATAGAACCATCATAAAGCCGGGTTACTTCGCTACCATATTCTTCTGCAATCATCACTTCACGTTTCTCTTGGTCAGGAACTAAACTATGTTTGGTCCTAATCCTATCTTCCACTCCTGCTAAATAATCTCTAAAACTTTTATCCTCTCTTAATTGTAGATGTCTTTCCAAATTAATCATTAACTGAGGAAGATCAATTTCTGCAGTTTCTCTTAGAAAAGAAATGGCGTTCTGTAGGACATAAGGGTGCCCATTCCCAACCAGGACTCCCCAAGCGTTAGGAGTAGTAAATATTTCGCTTTTCTCAACGTCGTCACTTGTCCTTTGAACGGTACTCACCTCGCAATCAACAGCTACAAAGTTTTCAATAATTACATTTAGAGTCATGTTTAATCCTAAAAATAAGCACTATTTATAAATCTTTGGGTGTGTAACCACTGCATAGTAATTCTAAATCCACTTCGTAGCCACCGTCCCCGGTCCTCTCCTACCAACGATCGGACCGTCATCATAAAACAAGCCGGCTTTACTCATATTATCCCGAACCATTCTCGCACAGGAATAAGTAGCCAGGATAGCAGTAGATTTCATCACCCGATACATCTCTTTGAACAATTCTTCGCTCCACATTTCTGGAGTTGCCTGGGGAGAGAAAGGGTCATAAAAAATAGCATCGAAATGATCGTCCAAAAGTTGAGGACAAGTTTTGCGGGCATCTCCTAAAATAACCTTAACTGAAACCTTTCCCTCTTGGAATTGTAAATAATGGGGAATAATTTTTTTGTAATATTGGAAGAATTTTATGGGGGGATTAACTTCCTGGATTTTCTGGATGATTTCAGGATCGAATTCCAAGCCAATAATCTCAATTTCACAATCTGGGTTCTCTTCCAGAGCGATATCAATAGCCATAGCAGAATTGTAACCTAAGCCGAAACAGAAATCTAAAATAATTATTTTTCCGCTTTTGGCTAATTCTTTAATCTTGCAGGGTATTGCATATTTCTTTAAAGCTTCTTCTACCGCTCCGGTCATGGAATGATAGGTCTGCTGGACTTTCTCATTCAAAAAAGATTCAGTATTGTCTTTAGTGATTACTTTTTGAAGCATTTTGGGATTTTTATTTGTATTATTAGCCTATTCGTATTGCTTATCTTTTCCTCCCAAATAAAGATTAGTGTGATTAGATTTAACCTCTTTAACCGGAAACCTGGATTTATTTTTTTCGATTACTTTTCCAATCGCTTGATCGATATTGATCTGATTACCATTAGCTAATAAAGCCAAGAACCAATAGATATCTCCAATATTATCTTCTAAAATATCTTTATTTTCGGCCAGAACTCTCTTTAATGTTTCTGGGTTCTGTTCCCATTTAACTAAATTCCGGATTTCACCGATTTCCTCTACAATTCCTAATAATAAATCTTTAGGATTATGGAACTGGCCCCAATCTCTCTCTTCAGAGAATTGTTTAATTTGTTTTTGGAATTCGTTCATGATAAATTCACCCCTGAATACTTTTTAAAAAAGCGGGCCCGATGAGACTTTCAACTTCGTTGAAGACTAGGAGCTCTCAGCGAGTATGTTTGAACTCACGACTTACAGCTCTCGCCAATTGCTGAATTACTCCAGCATTAGGAGGCTGTCGCCCTATCCAGACTAGGCTACGGGCCCACTATCCCTGAAAAAGAAGGGTTGGTTTTTATAGTTTTCGAGGGGATTATCCCATTTTTACTACTTTTTCGCTTTTAACGGTGAAACCATATCTTTCCAATTCTGCTAAAGCTGCTTCGTTGATATTTAAGCGATTAAAGCAAAAGGAAAAAATATATTTACCATCAGGTTCCATGGCTAAACCTAAAGCATGATGAAATGCTTTCAAGGCAATATCTCTTATAATCATTCTATCTCCTAAAGATAAATCTTCATCTTGAACCGCGGAAAGAAGATTTTTTACCGCTCGGCTTTGGTAGTAAGATAGATCTATTCGTTTTGCTAAATAATAATTAATCCCTATAGATTTATCGTGATTATAAAAAATCCCAGAGCTTGCACGATAGTACAAATCAATTCCAGATCTAAAAACATTGGATAATCTTTTTAGAGTTGGTATTGGTAATCGGCAAGGTGCATCTCTGTAAAAAGATAAAACCGCTTCCTCTTCTTCTGGGGACTGAAATCTATCTTCTGGCTCTCGGAGATACTTTTTTTCGAATCTGGCTCTTTCAGGATCACCTATTTCAGGATAAACCAAAAGCAGAGAATAGTCTTTATAAGACCGACCATCTCTTCTAGTTCCAACCATTTCTTCTAAATTCATGACCATTAAATCTCTCCAGAACATCTACCCTAAACTTTAATCAAACTGTACTTTTAACAAAACTCTATTTAAGATTATCTGCTGCTTTCGCCTCTTCCCAGACTTTCCAAAACTCCTCCAGGAATTGAGCGGCGATCTCTTTATCTTTAATGATTAACATATTCTCATCATTCTTCTCATTCCCGCCGGCAGTGGGATTCATGCTTCCAGTGATTACGGTTTCTCCATCAATAATAAACACTTTATGATGCAGATTATTTTTATTTCCGTCTTTAAGCACAGGAATATCTTGATATTGTAATAATTTATACCGGGAATAATCCGAAATCTGTTTAGTTTCCATCACTCCCTGAATTACCAAACCCTCCTCTTTCTTCAATAAGAGAATGTTAGCAATCCCCTCATGAGTGAAACTGAAGGTCATAAAGTAAATTGATTCTTTAGCCTGCTTTAATTCCTCTTTGATCCGATCAGCACAGGAATCATCCGGACAGAAATAATTATAGATGATAGTATGGCCTAATTGTACTCCTGAATTGGCAACCGGATCCCCTTTCTTAAATACTCCGGACCATAATTCCTGAAATTCATCTTCGTAATTCTCGGCGAGAACTTTTGATTCTATCAGAAGCAGATTATTATTGTTTTTATGGGCACAATTATCGGTAGGATTCATTGATCCGGCAAATATCTTTTTTCCGTCTATAATACAAAATTTATTATGCATTAATCCATAAGAATCTGCTTTGACAAAAGAATAATTAAACTTTTTGAGGTAATCGTTATCAGTAACTACTTTCACCTCGATTTGTTTCTCTTTATCTAATAATAATTGCTGGACAGACTTCAATCCCACATCAAATAAAGCGCAATGAAGTGATTTTTCTGCAGTATGGAGATAATCAATTAAGATTTGTTCACAATTTTCTTGGGGACAGAAATAAACCGAGATATTTCCCTCATCTTTAATTACGGAGTTAAAAGTAGTTGCACCAGTAATAGAAGCGAAATCAATAGATGTTAAAACAGAGGTTATTAAGGCTAGAAAAACAATTCCCAAAAGATAGAGATAGGGTTTTTTCATTTTAAGATAAATTAATTATCGATTACCTCAAAAATAGTTAGATCTAAAAATTTAAAAAAAGAAAAAACAAAAAAGTTTATCTTAAATGCTCAGCGCCTTTTCCTTTCCATCTCAGGCCGCGGCCTTTTCTTCCGGCACTGGTCTGGCCATGGAATACTCTGGAATGAGCTTTTCTACTCTGAACCCAAGCTAGATTCTTATCCGACTTAATCACCGGATGATTAGGGTCAATAAAAATCACTTCATACCAAGAATGCTGCCCATCGCTGGCCACCCAATAAGAATTTAAGACCATTAAATTATCAAATTGTTTCTGAGCCCGCTCTTCAGCTACTTGCTGCAGATTCTTGCGCAGGTCCATTCTCATTCCGAAGCGTTTAGACCTTCTTCCGCCCTGAAACATGTTTTTAGTGTGACCACCCCGGATTACTTTCTGCCTAACCACTACAAAACCCTGTTTAGCTTTATAGCCTAAAGATCTAGCTCGATCAATGCGGGTAGGATGTTCAAGTTTAACGGTAGAATTCTCTTTTCTCCAGGCGATTAATCTTTCAGTCCATAATGCCCCGAGATTCTCTTTTGGTTTTTTCCAAAGTTCTCTAACTTGTTGATATAATCCCATTTTTAGCCTCCATTATTATCTTCTTATCCACAGATTCAGGCAAGCAAAAGCCCACATCTCTGCAGGATAAGTTTATTTCTAGGCGTATTTAAAAAGGTTATTGTATAATTTAAGATTTAGATAATTTCATAAGTTATATAAATATTATTCAAATTCGGAAGAAAATGGCCCTGGATGAAGTGGTTTTTGAAAGAAGAGCAAAAGATCATGAAGATGATAGAAGAGTATTAGTCAGCGCTTTCAATGGAGATTTTAGGGCAGAATTAGTTACAGGAATCGCAACCACCAATAAGCCGACAAATATTCTTTCCTTTCACGGTGATCCACTAATGAGGGGGTTTACCACTGATACTTTATTTCATCTTCTAAGCGGTTCTGCAGAAGTGATTGTGGATGGAGAGGAACAAACTTATTCTTTAGAACAAAGAGGAGATATATATGACCGATTAATGGTTCCGGCTGGAAGAGGATATCTGATAAATATTGGTCCAAATTCAAGGCTATCTTTAAGTTTTGCTGCCGATCCAGAACCGGCGGAGTTTCCCCCTCAGCGAAATTTCTAGATGCATGGACAGTATAAAAGTATAACGGATAGAGGTTGGGGGTATTGTAATAACGTTCTAGATTTAGAGGAGTTCGAGTCTGCTCAGTTCCAAACTTTATTCGATGCCAAAGAAGCCGGCTTTACTGCAGCTCAGCTGAAATTCCTTCTTCCCTTCAACCAGGAAGTGGTTCTCGGCGGGCATTATCATACATATGGGGAAGCATTTTCTATGTGGCATGGAAAGAGTACTTTTAGAGTAGAAGAAACACTAGATGAAAATCAAATTCAAGAAGGAGTTCAACCAGTTCGAAGTGAACATAATTTAACTGCAAAAGATAGGGGCTATTTTTTAGTTCCGCCTGGGAAAGCTCACGGAGCTAAAGCCGGCCCGCACAGTGTTTTAGTTGGCTGCACTGCAGAAGCCTTCCAAGGAAATGATAGTGCTAAGCCATACAAAAACGATTGGCTGATGTTTAAGCAGTAAGGATCATTTTTAGGCTTGGTTTTCTTTAAATGGTTAATCTTTCTTCTCCACTACCCAAAAACTTAAATAAAATAATATTATTCTATCTGATAAGGGTGGTTTATTATGGGCAGCGTCAAAGATTTAGATATTATTCGTGATCCTACAGAAAGAAGGGAAGGGTTAGGTAAATTCGTTTTCTCTGATAGATATTCAGTCTTCGATTGGGGAGAGATGCCGGACCAAATTCCAAACAAAGGTGCGGCTCTCTGCATGATTGCTGCCTATCTCTTTGAACAGGCAAAAAGATTAGATATAGCTACCCATTATCAAGGTATTGCAGACCAAAAAAGGGGGCTGATTGATACTTCTAGAATTTTCCAGCCCACTAATACCATGTTAGTTAAATTAGTCAGGGTAGTCAGACCAGAATTTAAAGAGGGGAAGTATGATTATTCTGCTTTTCATGCTGATTTATACCATTTTTTAATCCCTTTAGAGATCATTTATCGAAACCAATTGCTTCCCGGCTCAAGAGTTTCCTCCAGATTAGATTCTGGGGTAGTAACCCTAAGACAATTAGGGCTTGATCATCGCCCAGAATCAGGGGAAAAATTAGACCCGCCCATACTAGATGTAAGTACAAAATTAGAATCTGAAGATCGTTATCTTAACTGGGAGGAAGCGCAACAAATCAGCGGGTTAAGTGATCTGGAATTAAAAGAAGTTAAGAAAACTCTCAGAGAAGTTAATGACCTAATCACTTATACTGCAGAGAAAGCAGGATTAGTTAATCTGGATGGGAAAATAGAATTAGCTTATGATCCTAATGGCAGATTAATGGTAGTAGACGTCTTTGGAACCCCTGACGAATGTAGGTTTACTTTTGATGGGGTTAACGTAAGCAAAGAAGTAGCCAGAGAATTTTATAAAAAGACTGCCTGGTATGAAGCGGTATCAAGAGCTAAGGAAGAAGCTAAAAAGCAGGGGAGCACTGATTGGAAAGCATTATGTACGGAAACTCCCCCTTCCTTACCTCCGGAATTAAGAGAGACTATTTCTCAGATGTATACTTCTATAGCTAATGCCTTCCTGGAAAGGAATCTGTTTGATTCTTCGCCCTTGGAAGAGGTAGTGAGAAAATATCAGAAGTGGGAGAAAAGTAAGACTAATTAATTTAGAAAAGTTTTTAAATAAGTGATGTTTTAATACACATTAGTGTGTATAAGTGGGTATAAAAATGATAGCTTTAAACAAGAAAGATCTGGTCAGGATCAATCAAGAGATTGGTGAAAAAGGACAGCTCCGAAACGAAAGCAGCCTAGACTTTGCCCTATCCATGGCCAAATTTAGAAAAAGTTGGCTCTATGAACTAGCTTACTTGTTAAGAAGCTTATTAGTGGACCATGCTTTTGAGGATGGGAATAAGAGAACCGCTTTAGCTATAGCTATTTATTATTTCGAAGAAAAAGGGGTAAATTGGGATAAAGAAAATATAACCAGAATAATCCATTATTTGGCTAAGAAGAACTATAAATCTATTGAACAAATTGCGAGGACGATAAAAAATGCTTACTACCCAAGATAAGATTAAAAAAATAATCAACCAGAACCAAGATTTATTTATGCAATTAGAAGACTTGGACAAAACGGGGAAATTAAGAAAATTAAAGTACAAGAAAAGAGTAAACTTCACTTTAGATGAGGGTTTAGTTCAAGAATTTAGGAATTATTGCAAAAGGCAAGAAGTAGAAATGTCTCCCCAGGTAGAATTATTAATTAAAGCTTTTTTAGCTAGATCAAAAAAGAAATAATAGCTTAAATTTCACCAAAAGAATTTCCAGTTCTGGTCTGCTTTCTTTTCCTGGACTAAATCTTTTAATCCCGCCTGCCTAGCATTGCTTAAGAATTGGTTAGCGATAGCTTTTAATCTGATCCCATTGATATCAGTATCATTCTGAAAGAATTCGTAATTTTCCAATAATTTATCCAATACTTTTGCCTGCGATTCCAGATTGATCTGCAATAATCTGGGCTTAGCGAAAATGACTGCCCGCTCTTTTTCCAATTCTACTAATTGGCTTAAGAGCGGAAGAAGTATTTTAGTATCAGAATTAAGCTCTTCCAGAAACTCAATAATGGCCGAAATATCTTTGACTTGGTTTATCTTTTCCGGATGTTCTTCATGCCAGAGGAGCTTCTGCCACCACTTCTTTTTTTCATTCATTTACTTTAAGAAAAGAAAAATAGTTATTAAATCTTTTGTTTTGCCAGAATGATACAGCCCAACAGCAAAAATCATCCGAAAAGCTTTTATACTTTAACTTACTGGTAAGTGAAAAGAGACTAAATAAGTATCCTTGAGGCTCGAGATGATCATCTGGATGAGTAAACATGCATTAGAACAAGCACGTGAGCGCGGGATCAGCATAGCTGAGATTGAGGGTACGATTCAATGCGGGGCAAAATATCTCCAAGACAAAAATAAAATAGTCTCAGATTATAGGTATATTCGGGTGGTTTATAAAAAAATAGAGAATAAATATTTTATCATTACGGTGATGTTAAGAAAATGAAAGCTCAAAAATGCCCTCTTTGCGAAGCAGGATTACTTCATCAGAAGAAAGTGTTCTATAAAATTTATGGCGAACCTATTGGCGAATTTACGGCTCAGGTTTGCACTGCCTGTAAAGAAGAATGGTTTGATAAGAAGACTAGCCAAAAAATAGAGGAGATTGAAAAAAAGAAAGGCCTGTTTGGGTTAAGCAAGAAAAGTAAAATTTCTTATTCTGGGAATTCTTTAATCGTAAGAATACCTGAACAAATTGCCAAATTCATGAATATCAAAAGAGAAAAAGAGATTATAATCTATCCGGAAGGGAAGAATAAGATGGTGGTGGAGATTTAAGAGAAAATCTTGAAAAATGTCTATTCTTACCTTTCGATTTCAATCCCAAAGGGCTTAACTGCATCCACAAAGAGGATCTTGACCCAGCCCAGATAAGGTATACGCAGAAGGCCTTGACCGTAAATGCGGTTGGAAGAGATCTTTTCTTCCCCTAAGGAGCCGGAGATGCTTTTACTGTTATGATCTCCTTTAGTCTGGTAATAAGTATTACCATCTTCTCCCCATGTTTTAACTACCCGATGGATCAAAGGCTGAGGCTTAGAACTCTGGAAGATTAAAACATCCCCTATTTTGAGATTATTCTCATTCGCCCGCCAGAGAATGATGACATCACCTTTCCGAAATCCATCCTGAAAAGGAAATTGCTTGAACTCTTCTTTAGGGATAGCATTAGATTCATACCAAGCTCCGCAATATTTCCAATAATTATCAAACGATTCTTTAAATTCAGGAAGGTTCTGGCCACAGATAAGATTATCTTTAGTGCCATGTTCCATGCTTTCGGAAATAACTGCTACAATAGGATAGCTGGTGCCTAAAATTAGGCCGAGGAAAGGATAAACTAGAAAGCGAATGACCAGAAAAGCTACAATTAAATTAGCGATCCAGCTCCAGGCGCTATCTTCTTCCCAGAAGAATTTCCAGGCGCGTTTAACGCTATTCTTAAAGTTCTTATTCATGGTTTAGAGATTAATCTTTAATGGTTAGGTTTTTTAATGATTATCTTAAAAGATTACTTTCTGGTTTAAAAAGCTTTTTATAACCTAAAGATATGCTTTACTCTATGTCCATAAACCTAGATGAAGAGAAAATAAAGCAATTAGTTGCAGAAATCAAGCGAAAGAAGGAATTAAAAGATTTAACCGATAGTTTTGTGAGAGAACAATTATTAAAAGTATTAAACCAAGAAGCAAAACTATTCAACACCTTATTGAGCAAGTTTCATTCTAGATCTGCAGCTTTCAAACTCACGATAAAATTAGTCCGGGCAAAACTAAGAAGGATGCATGGCTTGTTCAGAACTGAAAAAAGCAAGATAGATGATTTAGTTAAAGAATATTTAAAAATTCCAAGCAGGGATAAATTAATCCAGATACTTAATTCTCATTCCTCTACTAAAGAGAGAATTGAGTTTTATCCCCAATTATACCAAAAGATCTTTGCGATTACGGGCAAACCAAAAGGCATTATCGATCTAGGATGCGGGATCAATCCCTTTTCAATCCCGCTGATGGGACTAGAAAGATTAAATTATTCTGCTTATGATTTAAATCAAGAGGAAATTGGAAATCTTAAAACATTATTTGAGTATCTGCATCAGAAGAATAAAAATATTGCGGGAGAAGCAGGAATACTCGACTTTAATCAGATGGAAAGATTAATCCAGATTAAAAAAGTGGATCTCTGTTTTATGTTTAAGATTACGGACATTATCGATCAGGGGAAAGGACATAAGAAAAGCGAAGAAGTAATCAAAGCGATTCCGACGAAATATATGGTGGTTAGTTTTCCAACCTTAACCATGAGCGGAAAGAGCATGAATCATCCCCGAAGGGGATGGATAGAATTGATGTGCAGAAGATTAGGGTATGAATTTAAGGTTTTAGAGTTTAGTAATGAGATATTTTATGTGGTAGGGAAGATAGGAAAGATAAATAAAGTCTGAAGATTAATCATAAATTATTTATAGAGGACTTTGAATAATCCCTCTAAATTGCACAATCTGAGCTGATCTAAAGTCCTCTAAGACGATTTTAAACGGATTTCCCAAAATCGTCTATATTTGAATGAAAGATTAAACTAAAAAATTTAAAAATGAAATTTGCGACTTATCTACAATTAACCCAAGACGATTGCTTGATGCATGCTTGGAATAAAAGAACCGGAGAAGAATATGTTGTAAATAGTAGTTTTGACCCACCCCATCCGATCAAATCAATTGGAGCTTTAAAACGAGTGGGCAGCCCGGGAAATGACCTGGAGACTACGATTGAAAAAGTATTTCCTGAATTTGAAGTAAATGGAATTAAGGCTAATGCTTTTTTGGTTACTGCTGATACAGGTAGGTCTAGTTATACTTTTGAAGGCCATCCCGGCAAATGGAAAGAGGATCATGCTGCTGAGAGTACAGACCTATTCACTTTTGTCCAATTTTATTATATCGCTGAGGAATATTTAATCGTTCGGGAAGATATAGGTGTTAAAGAAAAACCCCGAACTCGCGCTCAATTGCGTAAAGAATCTAACTAAAAGTTATTGGAAAAAAAATGAAGATATTAAGTGTCTGCGGAAGTCCCAGAAAAGGTAATTCTGAAGCCATTCTGAATAGATTAAAACATATCTTCGAAAAAAAAGGAATAGAAAATGAAATTGTTTTATTAAGAGAAAAAGAGATCCAAAGATGTGCTGGTTGCGTAGAGTATTGCAACAAAAACCTAACCTGTTGGAAAAAAGATGCTATGGCAGAAATTTATGAAAAAATAAAAAGCGCAGATGGCTATGTCTTTGTTTTACCTAATTATTTTAATATGCCTCCAGGAATATTTAAAGATTTTATGGACCGCTGCAGTATATTATATACTGCCCAGACAGATTTTTCCCGGAAAAGAGCAATGGTGATTGTGGTGGGTGCAGATATGATTAAAGAGATTAAGGTTTGTTTAAAGAATATTACAGATAATTTTTGTAAAATTTTAGGAATTCCTGTAGTCGCTAAAAAAAGTTTCCGTTCCAACAGCGAGCTGAAAGGGAATTATCAGGATATTTTTGAAAATAAATTGAATTCTAATCTCGAAAAAGAGCTAGAAAAGATGGCCGAAAAATTAAGCAATAGCTTAAAGGGATAAAGATAAGAATTAGAAAAAGTTTTAAAATCAAGATAAATAATCCCATAGTTTGTATGCTCCATAAACACCGCCAATTCTGACCGCATCTAACAATACTTCGTAACCAAAATTAACAGCACTCCCCGCAACTTTCTGGGTGGTGGTAAGTTCTAAATTACATCCCTAATGGTTTTACTTTGGTTTCATAACAATGAATAAGTTCTCTAAGGTTGGCTTCTTTTAGCCTGACATCTAATGGTTCTTCAGAATTGGTTTTTAAAAAAAAGTTTCTGTTTGAGTTGAGATAAATATCCCACCGTTTCTTCATCCATCCCGTAATCTTCTGGAAGGCCTTTTCTTTGCTTTCCTCTCCCAGAGCAGCAGATAAACCGACAAGTTTCTCTATTTGCTTTGCTCTATGTTCACTCATGTCTCCCAAGCCGTATTTCTCTATACTTTCAATAGACTTTTGATAAGCTTCTCGTAGTAAAGTAATGTCTTCTATTACTAAAGCATATTCACCAACATTTACACAATTTGAGACACTTGATGTCTCCCCTCCTAAAAGTCTTGGGGCAGCGCGAGAAAGAATTTCTCTGGCTTTTTCTTTTTCCCCTAATTCTAATGCCAAGTCTACTGCAGGATAGACTGCTCCGCCAAGATCTCCCCCTTCATCATAACACTGCAAAGCCTCCCTTTTCCAGCCTTTTTTCAGATTAACCTTAGCGGCATCCACATAGTTATCTGCTAATTTATAGAAAATAATGGCATCTTTTTCTTCGCTTAATTCTTCTGCCCATTTTGCCATGCAACCAAAACTGATATTAGCACTTGTCGGCCATTTCTCTGCATCTTTCCTAGATCTGTCCATAAGCCTAGTATATGCCCAATTAAAGCTTTCTTGGTCGTTTGCTTTTTTTGCCAAGCTGGCAATTCTCGAAATATCCGAAGACTCACTTTTTTTAAGGATCTCCAATGCTTGGACATAAAATCTCTGAGCATTTTCGTTTTCGTGAGCTAATGTGCATAATTCAGCCGCTTCTACAAGATGTTCAGCTGCTTTTTCATAAGAAGGCAATGAACGTTTTTGTTCGGCAGTCCAAAGAAGAGCAGCATATGCCAACTCAGGTTTTCTTCTTACAAAACGAAGAATATGCTTTTGTTGCTCAAAGACTAAACCTCTTAAAGTTCCTTTTTCTTCTTCATGGACATGTCCCTGTGCTCGTTCTAAACAATATTCAATCCCTTCCCGTAAAATTGATTTTGCTTTCTTCCCATCTCCTTTCTTAAAAGCTAATTCTGCTGCAGTTTTATAATCACCATTTTTTAATTTCAATCTGATAGCCATATCTAAATCACCTAACATCAAAGCTAATGCAGGGGCAGTGTAAAAATCTCTTCTCTTCAAAAATGAAATTTCCTTACGATATAATTTATTTATTGTTTCTCTATCTTTTCCAGTTAGCTCAGAGAGTTTAGCTGCAGAAAGAAAATCTCTATTCTGGCAGTAGATACCTATTGCTTGCTGCCAGTTTCCCATCTTAAGGGACATTTCTGCAGCATAACGTAAGTATTGATAGCGTAAACTATCGCATCCAACCCTTTCACGATCAGTTTTTGCTTTTATTTTTTTCCAGACTGTTCTCCAGAAACTACCTTCTTTTAGGTAAAATTTAACTCCCCGTTGATAGACTTTTTCAACTTCTATCTTATCACCGAATTCAATGACAAGTTCGAGGGCTTGAGGAAACAGTTCTTTTTCTAAAGAAGAAGATATTGCTAATTTATACAAAGCCTTTGCTTGCTCTTCTGCTCCTGCTTTTCTTGCATAACCAGCAGAAAGTCCCGCCCATTCTTCACCACTTCTTTCTTCAAAATATTCTTTATACAATCTCCGCGCTTGAGTGAGGCATCCTGCCATTTCAAAAATCTCTCCACGTGTCGCTTTGTAATCATGAGAATTCGCCACTCTTTCCACTAAAGAGAATGGTACGGAAACTCCAGCATCTATCGCTAGTTGGATAATTGAATTTTGTGCTATTTCCGAACTAAACTCAGCAAGGATTTCTTCTAATTCAATATTCATTTGCTCTGAAGCCACAACCATTGTTTCTATTGGGGAGTAGTTATTTATAAATCTATCCTATTTTTGCTCTGTAGGACGTCTCGCTCGCTACGGCTAAATGAAGTTCCCAATCGCTGCAAACTGCGGGGTAAATTTCGGAAAATATAAAGCAGTTACTATTAGAATTAATCTAAAGCTAAATATGTTTTACGGCTAGAAAAGCGTTCGCTGGACACAAAACGGCGACTTTTCTATAGAATCTTACTTTTTCTTCTTTGATATACTTTACTTCTTCCTGACTTCCTTCCTTAACCACTCTTTATACTCAAATAAAATCCTAGCTGGATCTAATTTTCCGTACTTATCTTTAACCCGCTCAGAAATCAACTTAAACATATCATTGGCTTGAATCACAAAATCTGCTTCCAGAATAGAAAAATTATTTAATTCTAGAGCCAGATCTACAATCGCTTGTTTAGTATCTGCTCTTAATTGGATATTATTCCAGACTGCATCCCAATCTCCAGCGAATTCTTTAACCTTACCCGCCATACGTTTTAATATTTCTGAATTGCCGTTGATTAAATCGTCAGTAAGCTCTAATTGGTCGGTCTTGGAATTATAGACTAGCAAATCCACAAAAGCGCCCTCTTTTAAGGGATCTTCATCCCATTGTTTTCTGACTTCGGTAACTCTTAAGATACGTTTATACTTTTTCAATCCAGAAATCACTGGGTTAGTAGTCACGATAATATCAATAGCTTTGAAAGAAGTTTTAGGTACGCCGATATCGTTAACTACCCGGTCATAGACCCCGTAAGGGCTATCGGCATGAATGGTTCCTGCGACTACATTCGCAGCTGCGCCTACCCGCATGGCCTCAAATAAAGCTACTGCCTCTTTAGAACGAACTTCTCCTACGAAAATAGCCGAATCTCCTAAACGTAAGGTAGAACGAATGCCAATACTGGGATCAACTTCATTTCCAGGAGCAGATAAAGCCGAGGCTACTTTAAGAGAATCTAGATTATAGCCTAAGGCCCTTAATGATTCCTGAGGAAGTTCGAAAGTATCTTCTAAGGTAATTATTCTGGTTCTTCTACTTAATTCTACTAAGAAACTGCCCAGTAAACTGCTTTTTCCGCTGGACCTGGTTCCGGCAATTAATATCGTAGCGTTATTATCAATGATAAAACTGAGCACTCCTGCCGAAAGTGCGTTCATATATTTTATTTTCGGCTGCATATAGAGAGGAAAAGTCCAGGGAAAATCCCGATGCCTGCGGAAAGAAAAAGTCAAGCCGTTCGGACTTAAAGGGGCAGTAATTGCAGAAACCCGGGAAGTGAACCCTTCCACTTTTAGTTCTGTATCCAAAATAGGGTTAGCTTCGTCTAAAGGCCTGCCGGAAATTAACCTTAATTTAGTAGCCCAGGAATCTACCTCTGTCCTGGTGGGATAGATATTAGTATAACAATCCCCATAATCTTGGTGCACAATAAAAATGGGAAGTTCTCCGTTAGGAGAATTAATGTTTACGTCCTGAACTTTAGGATCAGAAAGAAGCAATTCTATCAGGCCAAAACCTACCGTATAACGCAGTAAAGCCCGGGCTAGCTGATCTACCTCCTCTTCAGAGAGATTAATATTTTTATGCTGGATAAGATCGTCTAATAAATCTTTTCCGATATTGAAAAAAACTTCCCGCATGCGCTGGGGATCAACGAATTCCTCTCGAGTGGGCTTATGCTCAGCCATGATACGCTTAGCGTCATCTAATAGTTCATAGACTTCCTCAGTAAAACGAAATTCCGGAGGAGTAAGATGATACATGATTTTGATATTATCCTCGAAATTAAAGAGATTAACTTCACACTGGTCGCCATTAGCATCAAAATTATAACTTTCTTCCAGATTTCCTTCCGGAAATTCGCTGATTAATTTAGTGTGCATAAAATCAGGCCTAGTGGTAGGATGGAAAATATTGCTATAGATCTCTCTATTGCCAATTTCATGGCTGGGAGTATGAGGAACTAATAATTGGATTATTTTCAATAGTTCTATCTTTTGGATCACATCCTGAAGTAAAGTTAAGAATCTTTGCTGGGAATCCTGGTGACGTTGATCTAATACTTGGCTGAGCTTAGTTCGTTCTCTTATTTCCAAACGTTTCAGGGCAGTGTAGGCAGAGAGAGGATCTTCCTTTAATCTTCGGGAGATTAATCTTTGGAATATTGCGTAACTGCCCCGAATATATCGTTCATGCTCAGGATCAACCAGTAATTGGGAATAAGCGTAACGTTCATCGCGGTTAAGTTTTTTATAGAGTAAAGCTAATTCTGTAAGAAGGCTAGTTTGAGAGTAATCATATTCGTATTCTCTTAATTGATTAAGAATAATAACGGTTACTCCGCTCACGGCTAGAAGTGCATCTACTACCTTGCTCATGCACAATTCGCTGTATTCTATGGTGGGAGGGAAAGTACAGCGTTCCAGATAGACCTTGAGAATCTTATTCTCCCCTTCATGATAAGTTTCGTACTCGAAACAGTTCTTAGGCTCATCTATCATCTTTTTGAAGTTAATAATATATTAAGAGTTTAAATAGATTTCTTTGTTGGAATGGTCAATTTTACTTTTGGAGAATCTTTATTTGAGAATAGGGAGTATACTACTCTAAAGTACTCACATAAGTTTATTAAATTCTTTTCTTTAAATATGAGATAGATAGTATAATCGTATCTAGAACCAAAAACCATGGCAAATACTCCCCCACCACCAGAACCAGGCGGATTTGATGCCGCGAAATTATATCTCTGGATTAAGGCTTTGGAAGGAAAAGTAAATAATCTGCTTCGCGAGGTAGATTTAATCAAAAATGATTTTACTAAAAAGTCAGGCGATCTTAAAAAAGATCTGAAAGCTTTGAATAATGATTTTCTAGAATACCAGCACGAACAGCAAAAGACCTCAGAAAAGATGGATTTGATCATCAAAGAATTAAAACAGACTGCTGGTTCTGAAGAAGTACAAGTAATAAAAAGATATATTGAATTATGGAATCCGCTCAACTTTGTAACCCAGAGAGATTTAGAGCGGATGGTTGAAAATAAATTAAAAAATCCAGAGATTAAAGAAAAAATTCCTCTTCCGCTAAAAGAAGAGAAACATAGCCCGTTTAATTAAGAGTAATAGTACTTATAAAAAGATAATGACCACTAAAGAAATAATTGAAATCATGATGATAATTATTGGTGCTTTTGCCCTATTAATGTTAGCATTAAAAAGTTTAAATATAATTTAAATCAAAAGATTAATAATACCCAAAAGAAATACAACTAAAAAAAGGTGATTTGATTATGGCTTCATATAATCCAGCTCAACAAGTATTAGAATTAAGACAACAAGGCTTATCTGATGAGATGATTGCAGAAGAATTGCGCAGAAGCGGCATCTCTGGCCAGGAAATTAGTTCTGCCCTGGGCCAATCAGGAGGAGATTATCCTGCAGATGATGCTTCTTTCGGGATGGAAGAGCCAGCTTACGCTCCCAAAAGATCTGGAGGAGGAGCCGGCGGAATGAGTTCTGAGGAAGGAAACATCTATGAAAGAATTGAAGCGATCACTGAAAGCATGATTGATGAAAAATGGGAAGAATTAATCGGGGAAGTGAAGAAAATCGTGGAATGGAAGAATAAGATCGAAGAGAAACAAACCAGGATCCAGAATGATTTAGACAAATTAAAAGATGATTTTAAAGTTCTGCACCAAGGAGTTCTGGGAAAGCTGGAAGATTATGATTCTCGGATGAAAGATGTGGGAATAGAATTAAAAGCAGTTGGAAAAGTGTTTAAAGATGTCATTCCTGAATTCGTGGAGAATGTCAAAGAATTGAAAGGGATTACCAAAGGGTTCAAAGGGGAGTAAATTCTGTTATAAGAACTATTTAGTTTCTAAAGAGAATCATAATATTCTATCCTAATACAAAAACTTCACCAGTATCAACCATATTTTGATTAATAGGGATTCTATGCTTCCAACGAGCCCTATAAGGGGATTCAAACTGATAATCTCTATCTATGTTTACAGTAGATCCTCTTATTACATATCTAAGACAATGCCCTTTCGTAACTTGAACAAAGCCATTCTCTGGATTAATAATATAACCTTCCCCTTCGGGAGTAGATTTGTGATATCTCACTGGAGAGATGCTATCAACTTTAACCACTTCGCACATTTGTTCTGAGCGATTAACTAAGCGATGGTTAATAAATAATACTGTTCCCGCAACGACAGCAACAAGTTCATCCAGAGAACTTACTGGTCTTGTACCAGCAGGTAGAGCTGAGATATCGCGCCCAGACTGATAAAAAGTGGAAATTACTGTTGAATTAATTGCCTCAGTCATCTTACACTAGTTAGAAGAAGAAATATATAAACCTTTGGGTAAGATACCACTTTAAAGTTAATAATGTGGTTAGACTTATCCCCCGCTCAAGAAAGCTACTGCAAAGATGGCAATAGCAAAGATGATGATCAATCCTAAAACTTTAGGATGGAATAAAGTAGCATTTAAACTGCCTTCAAAGCTGCTAGAAGCTACACTTCCATCACTGGCAGTTAAGTTTCCTTGCCCTTGAAAAGCTTGTTCTGTAAAAGACTGGCCTAAAACATGGCCGAAAGCAGCTAAAAGAATGACAATAGCAATCCCGATGATTGACCAATAGACTGCCTTATCTTTAACTGCTTTGGTTAGATCTGCTTCTTTAGTCCCAAAAATCTGGAAAATCAGAATCAAAAGCACGAAAAAGATAATCGCGACCACAAACCAAGGGACCATGAAATTAATCATCTCTACCAGAGTATCAGAAAGTAAAACCATAAAAGCTGCAGCTACAGCAATAATGGCATTAACTCCGACAGATTCTCCAAGGGCCTTAGTTTTCTGCAAGAGAGCGAAGATTAAAGCAAAGACTAATAATACTGGAAAGATTACATCAAAGGTCTGGATCAATCCTACATCAAATAGTGTGGCCATTTTTAGTATTGATTAAATTATTTATTTCCTCTCAAACAATTTACCTACACTTTCAAACAACTTTGATCCGCCGGTTTTATCTCCTGGCTCTTTGACGATGAAATAAACAATTACTCCGAAGACCAAAAGGATAATTAACAATTCGGTAACATCAGGAGTCCACCAATAAAAGACATCTGACGGACCAGTCCAAAGGTTTAAAGATGAACCGAAAATATAGACTACAAAAATAATCGCCAGAATAGCGATAATCGGAGCAGCAGATTTAGAAAAATCTGCTCCAAAGACGCCCATTAAGATTAACAACATAACTGCAGCTACTGCCACTAAGGCAATACTTGGAATAGAATTGTTCATTACCTCTACCGGATCATAGCCTAGTGGATAATAGCCAATGACATGAGGCACGACAAAGGATAAAGCTAAAACTAAGGCGATGATGACATTAAAATTCTTTTTATCTCCGAGAATTTTAGTTTTCTGCATTATTGCAAAAACTACTGTAAAAACTAAGACAAAAGGGAGAAGAAAGTCCATCACCCCATATGTTTGAAAATAATATGCTAGTTTGGAAAAACCCAACGAATTTACCATTTTTTGTTACCCCCTATTTTTTTGAATGATTATTTTGTTATTATTTGTTTAATTTTT